>ERZ856578.340-NODE-340-length-96634-cov-8.676864_pt1 | contig 96634 bp, 96 predicted proteins | sample MGYA00514384_ERZ856578 | MGnify/ENA primary metagenome ERZ856578 (study PRJEB29103, sample SAMN06111958) | human gut metagenome | biome: human gut; feature: ankylosing spondylitis patient; material: healthy_person | host: Homo sapiens | place: China:Hangzhou... | reverse complement strand
ACGGATTCGAACCCCCGACCTGCTGATTACAAATCAGCTGCTCTACCAGCTGAGCTACACCAGCAGTTCCAACAGCATGGTTTATAATAGCAGAGAGCGGCGCTTTTGTCAACACATTTTTTGCGTTTTTCGCTTTTTTCTGAGGAGGGGATGGAATGGAACGCGGTTGTGGAGGCGTTCGTGACCGCCTCGTTCGCTGTACGCTGTGCGGACGGGAGATCACGGCGGGAGAGGAATATTGGTGCTGCAACGGCAGCCGGGTCTGCGCCGGGTGCCTGCCGGAGCTGGCGCGGCAGGAGCTTTGGCCCTGCCGGGAGATACGGGGAAGGGAGGCGCGGATATGACGCTGCTGGAGCTGTCCGCGGTTTACGCGGAGAATGCCGCCGTGCTGCACGGCCGAATCACAGAGCTGCGGCGCATGGTACGGCTGGAGCCGGACCGGGAGACTGCCCGGGCACTGCAAAGGCGGGTGGAGGCGCTGCTGCCGCTGTGGCGGGAGGCGCGGAGCCTTGCGCGAATCACGGCTCATTACTATGACAGGGAGGCGTTTGGATGGCACATCTGAGTCTGGACGCCAAGGGGGGACAATGGCTGGCCGATCTGGCGGAGTGGGGCCGAAGCGGCGCGCCGGACAACCGTCGCCAGCTGGAGCAGCTCCGCCAAAAGCTGCGGACCGCCCGCAGACAGGTTTTGACGCCCCGGCAGCGGGAGATTTTGGGATTATATTATGATGAGGGACTGACCATGAGCCAGATCGGGGAACGGCTGGGACTGAACCGCTCCACGGTCTGCCGGACGATTCACCGGGCCCGGGAGCGGCTGTACCGCTCGCTGCGCTTCATGCTGTAGGAAAATTTGCGCTTTTGCTTGCGGTACCGGGAAAAAGCCGATATAATGAGGGCAGAATACGGGCCGGTCCCGCATTGGACGGGCCCCAAATATGGAAGGAGCACGGACATGATGAGACCTGTGATCGTAATGGCCGGGACGCCGGTGGACACGCAGATGGGAATGGACTGTCTTGCAGCGCAGGGCGTGGAGGGCGTTTTCTGCTCCATTTCAAAGGACCCGGTGGAGCAGACCGCGTTTCAGATCTCCTCAGAGCGGGAAAAGGCGGCGGTGGTCACCGCCCTGTTCCGGGAGGCACAGGCGGCGCACGGCTGTGAGCAGGCGTTCATCTACTGCAATTCTCTGTCCGGCTCCGTGGATTTTGACGCCATTGCCCGGGAGACCGGCGTGGCGGTGGTGACGCCGCTGGACGTTTACAGAGCGTTGGCGCCGCAGTACCGCTCCCTTGCGGTCATTGCCGCCAACGCGCAGGGCGCCGCCGGTATCGAGCGGACGCTGCTGCTGTCCAACCCGGATTTGACGCTGCGGAGCGCCGGGATTCTGCCGGTGGTGCTGGCCATTGAGCGGGGCGAGGCGCCGGAGGAGCTGGTGGAGCGCCACCGTCTGCCGGAGCTGGCGGACTGGTTTGCCGCACAGGGGGCGGAGGCGCTGCTGCTGGGCTGCACGCACTTCCCATACTTCAAGGAGGCACTGGGCCGCAGGACCCGCCTGCCGATTTTAGACCCGGCGCAGGAGATGCTCCGGCTGCTGGGCGTGTGAGCAGAACGCCGTAAAGATAGAAAATGCTGCTTCAAAATGAAAAAACCGCCCCGGAGCTGTGCTCCGGGGCGGTTTTCTTAGGCTTCAGCCATTTTCCAGATGATGCCGCGCAAGGTCGCAGATGGCGCGGAACGTCTGGTCGCTGATGTCATGCTCCATTTTGCAGGCGTCCTCCTCGGCTGTCACCGGATCCACGCCAAGCTCCACTAAAAAGTTTGTGAGGGTGTGGTGGCGCTGGAGCATTTTGGCGGCGATCTCCATGCCGCTGTCTGTCAGGGTGATGAGCCCGTCTTTATCCATTTCAATATATCCGTTTTCCCGCAGACGCTTTGTGGCATACGTCACGCTGGGCTTTGTTACGCCAAGGTGCTCCGCCACATCCACGGAGCGGACGTACCCCAAAGAATTACGCAGCATCAGCATGGTTTCCAGATAATCCTCGGATGCCTTGAGTATTTGCATAGCAGTATCACCGGCCTTTTTGGTTTTCCGGCATAGCCGGTTCTGATGATTCATGTTATCATAGTTTTCGCACAAATGCAAGGCGGAGCCTTTCCCAAATTTTCAACAAAATTTTCTGATAAGATAGTTGACACCAAATGTTAGAGATGTTAAACTACACAGTGGTTAGAGAGAACTAACATCTACAGGGCATACTGCGCCTTGTTTTTATTTTCACAACGGGTTAGCAGGCTCTAACTCTGACATTCACAGATTTGGAGGGATTTTCCATGATGCCGCTGGCACTGGCAAATATCGGTGAGGAGTACATGATCCGCAAGGTGAGTGGAAACCCGGAGACCAAAAAGCATCTTGAGGATCTGGGCTTTGTGGCCGGGGGATCGGTCACGGTGGTATCCGCTCTGGGCGGCAACATCATCGTGAAGGTGAAGGAATCCCGGGTGGCCATCAGTGATGAGATGGCCCGCAAGATCATGGTTTGATCAATTTTAGTATAGAGGGAGGAAACAAGCATGAAAACACTGCGAGAAGTCAAGATCGGCGAGACAGTCAAGGTTGTCAAGCTCCACGGTGAGGGTCCCATTAAGCGCCGGATCATGGACATGGGCATCACCAAGGGCGTTGAGATCTTTGTCCGCAAAGTCGCTCCTCTGGGCGATCCAATGGAGGTCACTGTCCGGGGCTACGAGCTGAGCCTGCGGAAAGCGGACACCGAAATGATCGAGGTCGAATAAAATTTTTAAAATACGGTTCGAGCACTTGAACCAGAAGGAGCAGTCAAATGGATAAGCAGATCAAAATTGCCCTCGCGGGCAACCCTAACTGCGGCAAGACCACTCTTTTCAACGCGCTGACCGGCTCCAACCAGTTCGTAGGTAACTGGCCCGGCGTTACCGTTGAAAAGAAAGAGGGCAAGCTGAAGAAGCACGACAACGTCATCATCATGGACCTGCCGGGCATCTACTCTCTGTCCCCCTACACGCTGGAGGAGGTCGTTTCCCGTAACTACCTCATCACCGAGCGTCCCGATGCCATCCTGAACATCATCGATGGCACGAACCTTGAGCGTAACCTGTACCTGACCACGCAGCTCACCGAGCTGGGTATTCCTGTGGTCATCGCCATCAACATGATGGACGTTGTCCGCAAGAACGGCGACCAGATCAATGTGGCGGAGCTGTCCCGGGAGCTGGGCGTCCGCATCATTGAAATCTCCGCTCTGAAGGGTGACGGTGTCATGGAGGCCGCCGAGGCCGCCGTGAAGGCTGCCGAGGGCACCAAGACCGTCCCCATGCACACGTTCTCCGGCCCTGTGGAGCACGCCATTGCCCATATCGAGGAGGCCGCGCTGAACAATCTGCCCGAGGATCAGCAGCGTTGGTATGCCATCAAGATTTTCGAGCGCGACGATAAGGTGCTGGAGCAGTTGCACATTCCCTCCGATGTCATGAGCCACATCGAGACGGACATCAAGGCTGCCGAGACCGAGCTGGATGACGATGCCGAGAGCATTATCACCAACGAGCGCTATGTGTACATCGCGGAGATCATCAAGCACTGCTACAAGAAGCAGAATGCCGGTCAGCTCTCCGCCTCCGATAAGATCGATAAGATCGTTACGAACCGTTGGCTGGGCCTGCCTATCTTCGCCGTGGTCATGTATCTGGTGTACTGGATCGCCATGGTGGGCGTAGGTGCTCCCGCTACCGACTGGGCCAACGATGGTCTGTTCGGTGATGGCTGGCACCTGTTCGGCATGGGCACCTCTGAATACACTGAGGTGGCCGATGACTACACCGCCGCCTCCGAGGCCATCAGTGCTTACTACGATCTGGATACCGAAGCCGATGACTTCGATCCCGATGCCGCTCTGGCCGAGATGAAGGCTGTTCAGCCCGATTCCGACACCGCCACCATTGAGGTGGAGGACGAGGAGACTCTGGCTCAGAACGAGATGACCGTTTACTATGACGCTGTTCCCGATGACGCTGACGAGGACACCACCGTTGGCATGAGCTATCTGGACGCTGTCAGCTACTTTGAGGAAAACGGCTTTGATGAGCCTGATCCCGCCGATTACGGCGTGTGGGTCCCCGGTATCCCCGTGCTGGTTGGCAACGCTCTGGAGGCCGCCGGTGCTGCCGATTGGCTGAGCGGCCTGATCAACGATGGTATCGTGGCCGGTGTCGGCGCCGTGCTGGGCTTCGTGCCTCAGATGCTGGTGCTGTTCCTGATGCTGGCGTTCCTCGAGGCCTGCGGCTATATGGCCCGTATCGCCTTCGTTCTGGACCGTATCTTCCGTAAGTTCGGCCTGTCCGGTAAGTCCTTCATCCCCATGCTCATCGGCACCGGCTGCGGCGTGCCCGGCATCATGGCTTCCCGTACCATTGAAAATGAACGTGACCGCCGTATGACGATCATGACCACCACCTTCATCCCCTGCGGCGCTAAGGTGCCCTTTATCTCCATGGTAGCCGGCGCTATCTTCGGCGGCGCCGCTTGGGTGGCTACCTCCGCCTACTTCGTGGGCATGGCTGCCATCATCGTCTCCGGCATCATGCTGAAGAAGACCAAGATGTTCTCCGGCGATCCCGCTCCTTTCGTTATGGAGCTGCCCGCCTATCACTGGCCCACTCTGGGCAACGTGCTGCGCAGCATGTGGGAGCGCGGCTGGTCCTTCATCAAGAAGGCCGGTACCATCATTCTGCTGTCCACCATCTTCGTCTGGTTCACCACCTACTTCGGCTGGGCTGAGGACGGCTTCCGGATGCTCTCCGAGGAGGAGATCGATTACTCCATCCTTGCCCGCATCGGCAGCCTGATCGCTTGGATCTTCGCGCCTCTTGGTTGGGGCAACTGGCAGGCCGCTGTGGCTTCCATCACCGGTCTGGTGGCCAAGGAAAACATCGTCGGCACCCTGGGTATCCTCTATGGCGGCGGCGACGGCACCGTGTACCAGAATCTGGGCGCTGCCTTTACCGCAGTCAGCGGCTACTCCTTCCTCGTGTTCAACCTGCTGTGCGCCCCCTGCTTTGCTGCTATCGGCGCCATCAAGCGTGAGATGAACAACGGCAAGTGGACCTGGTTCGCTATCGGCTATCAGTGCGGCTTCGCCTATCTGTGCGCCCTGATGGTCAACCAGTTCGGCAACGTCTTCACCGGCAGCCTCAACGTTATCGGCCTTGTGGCCGCCATCGCTGCGCTGGTGCTCATCATCTATATGCTGGTGCGCCCCTACAAGGAAGCCACCAAGCTGTCCACCAAAGTCTGATTTTCCCCTTTCTCACCTCCATTTACTCTATTTCCATAGGGATGAGCAAAACTCCGATTTGCTCATAAGACCACACAATAAATAGTGCCATCCGACTTGGCTGCGGCCTATATATTGTGATTCGACTTTGCAAAACTTGCGTTTTGCTCATCCCTATCTATTTCCAATCTTTGCCAAAGGAGTGATTTTCCATGCTGACATGGTTGAGTGCCAATCTTGCGACCATCCTCATCTCCGCAGTTCTTTTAGCAGTTGTCATCTCCATTATCCGGTATCTCATCCGCCAAAAGAAGCAGGGAAAGAGCACCTGCGGTGGCAGTTGCGGCGGTGGCTGTGCCGGTTGTTCCGGACACTGCCATTCCAAGCAGTAACGCAAGAAAAGAGACAGGACGCGGTTTCTGCGTCCTGTCTCTTTTTCGGTGAAAAGCGCCGCATGGCCGCCGGGAAGTTATGAAATGCAGCAGAGCTGTCCGCAGAAAACGGACAGCTCTGTGCACTTTTACATACATGATATGAATTCCTCCAAAATTTCCCTATAATTTTCTCTGCTCTGTCAATATGCTTTTCACGGGCCGACTGTTTATAATAAAAGATAGTCTGCATACTATTTCCGTGTACCCGGCCTGTGAAGCACGGGGCAGAAAGGAATTTCGAATGAATATTTTTTCACTGTTCACGCTCTGCGGAGGATTGGCGTTTTTCCTCTACGGCATGACCGTGATGTCCAAAAGTCTGGAGAAAATGGCCGGCGGCAAGCTGGAAAAGCTGCTCAAGCGCATGACCTCCAACCCTATCAAAAGCCTTTTACTGGGCGCGGGAATCACCATTGCCATCCAGTCCTCCTCCGCTATGACGGTGATGCTGGTGGGCCTTGTGAACTCCGGCGTTATGGAGCTGCGGCAGACCATCGGCGTTATTATGGGCTCCAATATCGGCACCACGCTGACAGCGTGGCTGCTGTCCCTCACCGGAATTGAAAGCGACAGCTTTTTTGTCAATCTTCTCAAGCCCAAGAATTTCTCCCCCTTGCTGGCGCTGGCGGGCATCCTGCTGATCATGGGCTCAAAAAAGCAGCGCCGCCGGGACGTGGGCCGTGTCATGATGGGCTTTTCCATCCTGATGTACGGCATGGAGCTCATGAGCGGCGCGGTGGCGCCGCTGGCGGATATGCCGGGATTTTCCGGCCTGATGACCGCCTTTACCAATCCTTTCCTCGGTGTGCTGGTGGGCGCGGCCTTTACGGGTATCATCCAGTCCTCTGCCGCGTCCGTGGGTATTTTGCAGGCGCTGGCCATGACCGGCTCTGTGACCTACGGCATGGCGATTCCCATTATCATGGGCCAGAATATCGGCACCTGTGTCACGGCGCTGCTGTCCTCCATTGGCGTCAGCCGCAGCGCAAAGCAGGTGTCCGTGATCCACATTTCCTTCAACCTCATCGGTACGGCGGTGGGCCTGCTTGTGATCTGCGGCGGCGGGCTGCTGTTCGATATGCCGTTTTTGACCCAGCCGGTGAACGCTGTGGGCGTGGCGCTGTGTCACACAGTGTTCAATGTCTGCACCACTATTTTGCTGCTGCCCTTTACCCGCCAGCTGGAGGCGCTGGCGAAAAGGGTCATTTCTACAGAGGACAAGCCCTCCGACTTTGCCTTTCTGGACCCCCGGCTGCTGCGGACGCCCGGCGTGGCTGTCAGTGAGTGCGCGTCTATGACCAACCGCATGGGCGAGCTGGCCCGGGAGAATATCCGCCTTGCGCTGGAGCAGTTCGACCGTTACAGTGAAGAACAGGAGGAAATTATCCGAGCCAATGAGGACAAGCTGGATGTTTACGAGGACCGCCTCGGCAGCTATCTTGTCCAGCTTTCCCAGCATGGCACTTCGGCGGATGACATGAATACAGTTTCCCGGCTGCTCCATGCCATCGGCGACTTTGAGCGCATCGGCGACCACGCCCTGAACCTGCTGGAATCCGCTAAGGAGCTCCACGACAAGGGCCTGTCCTTTTCCCACATCGCCGGAGTGGAGGCCGATGTGCTGATTCACCTGACGACTGATTTGCTGGATGGCGCGCTGGATTGCTTTGAAAATGACGATGTTCGGGCTGCTCGGGGCGTTGAGCCGCTGGAGGAGACCATGGACTATCTGACGGAGGAGATTCGCAGCCGCCATATCCGACGCCTCCAGAATGGGCAGTGTACCATTCAACTGGGCTTTGTGCTCAACGATCTGCTTAACAACCTTGAGCGCGTGGGCGACCACTGCTCCAACATCGCCCTCAGCGTGATCGAGGAGCAGACGGACGAGGCCGATTCCCACGCTTATGTCCACAGTCTGAAAAAGGATCAGGAGTTTAATCTGCGGTTCCAACAGGACCTCAAGCGCTACGCCTTACCCAACGAGGAATAAAAAATCCCCCCTGATACCGGTCAGGGGGGATTTCCTTATGCCAAAACGCGGCGTTTTTATATTTTTTACATCTGAAACCGCAATCTATTCTTTACCTTTGGGCGGATTCCTGCTATACTATATCTTTGTTGAATTGTTTCTATAAGGAGGTGTGTCCCTATGAAGTATCAAAAATGGCATATCGGCACGGCGGCAGAGGGAGACACCGCCCTTTTGCGGGAGGCGGGCTATCCCGGCCTGCTTGCTACCGTCTTGGCCTCCCGGGGCATCACCACGGCGGAGGCCGCCGCAGAGGTGCTGGAGCGGGAGACCACGCTGACTCTATCCCCCATGCTGATGCGGGATATGGACAAGGCTGTGGCCCGGATTCAAAGGGCCCTTGCCAATGATGAGACCATCGCCGTGTTCGGCGATTACGATGTGGACGGAATTACCTCTACGGTGCTGTTGCTGGACTATCTGAAGGGCTGCGGCGCTCACTGCCTGCGCTATATCCCCCGGCGCATTGAGGACGGGTACGGACTGTCCCGGGATGCCATTGCCGGTTTGCGGGATCAGGGAGCCACATTGATGATTACCGTGGACTGCGGCATCACCGGCAATGAGGAGGTGGACTTCGCCGCCTCTATCGGCATGGATGTGGTCATCACGGACCACCATGAATGCAAGGAGGAACTGCCCCGGGCCGTGGCGGTGGTGGACCCCCACCGAAGCGACTGCCCGTACCCCTTCAAGTATTTAGCGGGCGTGGGCGTGGCGCTGAAGCTGGTGCTGGCGCTGGGCGGACCGGATCGGGAAAACGCCCTGTTTGCCCGGTACTGCACACTGGCCGCCATCGGCACCATTGCTGACGTCATGCGGATGGAGGGGGAGAACCGCACCATTGTTTCCTGCGGACTTGCCTCTCTGGACCATACGGATTTCGTAGGCATCCACGCGCTTTTGAAGGAGGCGGGCCTGCTGGGCAAGCCCATTACGTCTATTCAGATCGGCTTTGTCCTCTCCCCCCGCATCAACGCCGCCGGGCGCATGGGGGCGGCGGACCTTGCCGCCGATCTTTTGCAGGAGACGGACCCCGCCAAGGCGGAGGAGCTGGCGCGGCAGCTATGCGATTTGAACCGGGAGCGGCAGGCGGTGGAGCAGGCCATCTGCGCCGATGCCATCGCCCAGATCGAAAAGCTGCGGCCGGAGGATCGCAACGCGTTGGTGCTCTCCAGCGAGGAATGGCATCAGGGCGTGGTGGGAATCGTGGCCTCCCGTCTCAGTGAAAAATACGCGGCCCCCAGCTTTATGATTCACCTCAAGGACGGCTCCGGCAAGGGCTCCTGCCGCTCCTACGGCGGGTTCAACCTGTTTGCCGCGCTGGAATCCTGCGCCGATCTGCTGGATGGTTTCGGCGGTCACGAGCTGGCGGCGGGCTTTACCATTCCGGAGGAAAATATCGCCGCTTTCCGTCAGCGGATGAACCGCTGCGTCAAGGCCGCCTCCGGCGGCGAGCGGGCGGTAAGCTGTCTGGAGGTGGATGCCGCCATCTCCAATCCGGCGGATATGACGCTGGAGCAGGTAGACCAGCTTTCTCAATTAGAGCCCTACGGCGCCGGGAATCCCCGGCCGGTGTTTGCGCTGCTGGGGGCTACGGTGGACAGCGTACAGTCCGTGGGACAGGGCAAGCACCTGAAACTGCGGCTGAGCAAGGGCCCCAGTCGGTTTGACGCTATTTTCTTCTCCATGCCGGAGGCCGAGGCCCATCTGGAGCCGGGCTGCCGGGTGGACGCCGCCTTTTATCTGCAGGCCAATACATTCCGGGGCAACACAACGCTGCAATTACAGTTAGTGGACCTGCGGCCCTCACTGACGCCCAGCCGCCACGAGGCGGAGTCGCTGGCGCTGCTGCACCGGCTGACAGAGGGCGGACACCTGACCGCGCAGGAAACGGCCCGGCTTATGATTTCCCGGGACCAGTTCGCTGCGTTCTGGCGGGTGCTGGAGTGGCATTTGAAGCAGGGAAAGCTGGAAACGGAGCTGCTGCCCTACCTTCGGACGCTGGCGGCACAGGCCGGGGGCTGCGACAGCTTCCTCCGGGCAGGGCTGGCTCTGACAGTGTTTCAGGAGCGGGGACTCATTTCCCTGACCTTGCAGGACGAGCGGCTTACGCTGTGTCTCAATCCCGTACAAGGGAAGGTGGATTTGAACGCCTCTCCCTATCTGCTCCGGCTGCGCGGCGGCGCGGAGACAAAGTGAGGTGGGTGTCATGATGATGAGCATTGACCAGCAGTACCAGAAGCTGGAGGATACGATTCGCTCGTACAATCCCGGGGCGGATTTTGCCCGCATCCGGGCGTCCTACGAATTTGCCCGGGCACATCACGGCGAGCAGCGCCGCAAAAGCGGCGAGCCTTATATCACGCACCCGTTGGCCGTGGCGCAGATCGTGGCGGAGGAGCTGCACCTCGATTCCGAATCCATCGAGGCCGCTTTGCTCCACGATGTCATTGAGGACACGGACGCCACCTATGAGGATGTGGCCAAGCTCACCTCTCCCACTGTGGCGGATTTGGTGGAGGGCGTCAGCAAGCTGACCCGTATCCAATATGCCACCAAGGAAGATGAGCAGATGGAGAATCTCCGGAAAATGCTCATCGCCATGAGTAAGGATATTCGGGTCATTCTCATTAAAATTTCCGACCGGCTCCATAATATGCGGACCATGGAGTACCAGTCCCCCACCAAACAAAAGCAGAAATCGCTGGAGACCATGGAAATTTACGCCCCCATTGCCCACCGGCTGGGTATGCAGCGGATGAAGTGGGAGCTGGAGGACCTTTCCTTAAAATATCTCGACCCCATCGGCTATGATGAGATCGTCAGCAAGCTGGACGCCAAGCGCCCGGAGTATGAGGACTTCATGCGACGCACGCAGGACCAGATCGACCAGAGGCTCAAGGAGTTGGACATCAGCCACGTTGTCTATGGACGGATGAAGCACCCTTACTCCATCTACCGCAAGATGTTCAGTCAGAACAAGTCCATTGACGAGATTTTTGATCTGTTCGCGTTCCGGGTGGTGGTGGACACCATAGGGGACTGCTACAATGTGCTGGGCGTCATCCATGACCTCTATAAGCCCATTTTGGGGCGCTTCAAGGACTATATCGGCACTCCCAAGCCCAACGGCTACCAGTCCCTCCACACCACTGTGATGGGGACGGACGGTATTCCCTTTGAGGTGCAGATTCGCACCCGGGAGATGCACGAGATCGCCGAATACGGCGTGGCCGCCCACTGGAAGTACAAGCAGAACGGGCAGGGCGCCGGCACGGAGGGAAAATACGAGTGGGTGCGCCGCCTGCTGGAAAATCAGGAGGGCGCCGACGCCGAGGAATTTATCCACTCCCTGAAGGTGGATATGTTTGCCGATGAGGTGTTCGTGTTCACGCCCAACGGCGATGTGCAGAATTTGCCCGCCGGGGCCACGCCCATTGACTTTGCCTATGCCATCCACTCCGCCGTGGGAAACCGCATGATCGGCGCCAAGGTGAATAACCGCATCGTCACGCTGGACCATGTGCTGAAAAACGGCGATATTGTGGAGATTTTGACCTCCAAGAATGCCAAGGGTCCCAGCCGGGACTGGATGAAGATCGCCAAGAGCACGGAGGCCCGCTCCAAGATTCGTCAGTGGTTCAAAAAGGAGCGGAAGGACGAAAACATCGTCAACGGCCGCTCTGCCTTTGACGCGGAGCTGCGGCACTGCGGCATCTCCATGAAGGATGTGCTGGACCCGGAGTTTTTGCCGGTGCTGCTGAAGAAGGTAGCCTATCCCACGCTGGAGGATCTGTATGCCGCCATCGGCTACGGCGGCTTTACAGCCCAGAAGGCGGTGAGCCGTATTCAGGGCGAGCTCCAGCGCCGCCAGCAGCAGCGCCAGCAGGAGCAGCTGCTGTTGGAGGCGGCCACCGAGGAAAAAAAGGAGGAGCCTGCCAAGGCACCAGACGCCGCCAAGCAGCAAAAGCAGCCCAAGGCGGTGAAAAGCGAGCAGGGCATTATCGTGGAGGGGCTGGACAACTGCCTTGTGAAATTTTCCAAGTGCTGTACCCCGGTCCCCGGCGATGACATCGTGGGCTTTATCACCCGGGGTTACGGCGTGTCCGTCCACCGGGCGGACTGTCCCAACGCCTCGGCGGAAAAGCGGGCGGAGCAGCCGAATCGTTGGATTCGCGTCTCATGGGGCACGGATACCAACGACAGCTATCCCACCACCATTGAGGCCGTGTGCAAGGACCGGCTGAACCTGCTGCTGGATATTTCGGCGGCGCTGTCCTCCACCAAGACCTTTGTTTTGGGGCTGAACACCCGCAGCACGGAGGATGGCTTTGCCATTATCCGGGTGGAGGTCCGCATTAAGGACGGGACCCAGCTGAATAATTTGATGAACAAGCTCCACCAGATATCCGGCGTGCTGAAGGTCACCCGGCCGGTGGGCTGAGATTGCCCCCGGAGAGCGGGGCAAGGAATAAGGAGCTGTAAAAAATGCGTGCTGTTGTGACGCGGGTAAAAAATGCCTCCGTGGTGATCGGCGGACAGGTCAATGGCCAGATCGGCACCGGCTTTCTGGTGCTGCTGGGTGTCGGCCCCAACGATACGGAGGCCGCTGCCGACAAGCTGGCGGACAAGATCTGCAATCTGCGGGTCTTTGAGGACGAAAACGAGAAAATGAATTTGAATTTGGAGCAGGTGGGCGGAAGCCTTTTGGTGGTATCTCAGTTCACGCTGTATGCCGACACCTCCTCCCGCCGCCCCGGCTTCAGCGGTGCGGCCAAGCCGCCGGTGGCCATCCCGCTGTATGAGCGGTTCATGGCCCACTGCCGGGAGCGGGGCTTTGAGGTCCAGCACGGCGAGTTCGGCGCTGATATGCAGGTCTACTCCCAGAATGACGGGCCTGTGACCATTTTGCTCGATACGGATACTTGAGACAAGGGGTGGCTTATGAAGATTCAAGCCTTACAGGTAGGCCCCATCGGCACGAACTGCTATATTTTCTGCGATGAGGGCGCCAAGGTCTGCGGCATTGTCGATCCCGGCGGGGAGCCGGAGGTGCTTCTGGACGCCGTGAAGAAGCTGGGCTGCACGGTGGATAAAATCCTCCTGACCCACGGCCATTATGACCATACTGGCGCGGTGCCGGCACTGCTGCGGACGCTTCCGCCCACAGCGGTCTATATTCACGAGGCGGACTTTGATTTTCCAAGTCCCCAGCTATTTCCCCTGAAAACCGAGCTGACCCAAGGCGCTCTTGGCGGTGTGAGCTTCTACGGGGAGGGGGACCGAATCACGGTAGGCACTCTGGAGCTTCAGGTGCTCCACACCCCCGGACATTCCGAGGGCAGCGTTACGCTGGCGTGCGGGGATACCCTGTTCTGCGGCGATACGCTCTTTGCCGGGTCCTGCGGCCGGACGGATTTCCCCGGCGGCAGCATGAAGGCCATGATGGCCTCTCTTGCCCGTCTGGCGGCACTGCCCGGAGATTACCGGGTGCTGCCGGGACACATGGAGCCCAGTACGCTGGAGCGGGAACGGAAAACAAATCCCTATATGCAGATGGCGCTGCGGGAGCAAGGCTGAGATGAAGCTGGAATTTCACGGCCATGACGAGCGCTACATTGTAGAGCAGAGCATGATGAGCCTCTTTCCGCTGGAAAAGCCGGTGTACGGCGCTGTGGAGCCGGGAGAGACGGACTGGTGCCGCCTGACCGCCGAGGAAACGGCGGCGGGGGGCCGGGTCAGCGGTGAGTTACACTACAGCGGCGCCGCCGGTGCGGCGGAAACGGCGTATACCCTCTCCGGCACGGCGTTTGAGCAGGAGGGCCAGCGGCGCTACGCCGTGGCGGCCTGCTTCTATCTGGCGTTTCTGGATTTGATGAAAGCACTGCCGGAGGCGGCCAGAGCTGCGGGCAAGCTGGTGCTGCCCCCGTGGGGGATGCTCACCGGTGTGCGGCCCGACAAGCCCGTGACCTGGGCCTTGATGGAGGGCAAATCTCCCGAGGAGGCAAAGGCGTACCTCAAGGCGCATTATTTTGTTCCGGAGGAGCGGGCCGCATTAGCGCTGGAGACCGGCATTGTGGGCTATCAGGCCCGGAAGCGTCTGGCGGCGCGGGATATTGATCTGTATGTTGGGATTCCGTTCTGCCCCACCCGCTGCGCCTACTGCTCCTTTGTCAGTCAAAGCGTGGAGCGGAGCTTCGGACTGGTGGAGCCCTATGTGCAGGCCCTTTTGGCTGAGCTGCGCGCTGGCGGGGAGATGGTGCGGGAAAACCGCCTCCGCCCCCGGACGTTTTACATGGGCGGCGGTACGCCCACCACGCTGTCCGCCGGACAACTGGACGCGGTGCTGACCGCGCTGGAGGAGTCCTTTGACCTCTCCGACTGCCCGGAGCTGACGGTGGAGGCCGGTCGGCCGGACACCATTACCGCCGAAAAGCTGGCCGTTCTGAAAAGCCACGGCGTCACGCGGGTCTCCGTCAATCCCCAGACGATGGAGGACAAGGTGCTCACTGCCATCGGCCGCCGCCACACGGCAGCGGAGACCCGGGCGGCTATGGAGCTGGTTTCCGCCTACCACTTCCCCCATGTGAACATGGACCTCATTGCGGGGCTGCCGGAGGATACGCCGGAGGGCTTCCGGCGTTCGCTGGATGAATGCCTTGCTATGGGGGCGGACAACATCACCGTTCACACGCTGGCGCTGAAAAAGGGCAGCCGGATTCTTACAGAGGGGCTGTCCATCCCGGACGGTGACGCCGTGCAGGCCATGCTGGACTATGCCGCCCCGGCGCTGCGGGCCGCGGGCTTTGCCCCCTACTATCTCTACCGGCAGAAATATATGTCCGGCAGCTTTGAGAACGTGGGCTGGAGCCGTCCCGGCGGCGAATGCTGGTACAATGTGGATATCATGTCCGAGCTGTGCTCCATTTTGTCTTTCGGGGCCGGCGGCTCTACAAAAATGGTGGAGCCGGGGACGAACCACATTGAGCGGGCCTTTAATCTGAAGTACCCCAAGGAATACACGGAGCGGCCGGAGAAGGCGCTGCAAAATCAGGCCGCCTTTGCCAAATTTTATGCCGACTATGTTAAAGACGCCTGAGGGCGGGGAGGTTTTTATGGAACAGCGCGGTGAAAGCTGGAGGGAAACGGCCCGCAGTGTGGCCGAGGTCATGGGACTGGGCGCCAAGCGCCTGACGGACGCCGCACGGCGTCAGATAGAGCTCAGCGACCTCCGGGCGGGCATCAACGCCGCTTTGCGGGAGCTGGGCGAGCTGCTGTACGCCACCCATACCGGCACGCCTACGGACTCCGAGGCGTTGCTGGCGAAGATGGAGGAGATCGACCGCCTGAAGGCGCGGGTCCGAGAACTGGAGGGCGACCCGGTGGTGCATCTGCTCTGTCCCCGCTGTGGCCGGGAGGTGAAGCCCGACGATGTATACTGCCGGGACTGCGGTGAAAAGCTGTAAAAAGACCCGCAGCGGTTTTGGGTATGTTCCGCCTCTGACGAACATACCTAATAAAGAAAGCGGCGCGCTGCGCGCCGCGTATGTGATTTGCGAATCAATCTGAAAAGCCGAGGTATTAGCATGGCAACTCCTGCAAAAAAGCAATCCTTTTTGGGCGGTGCCGCCATTTTGGCAGCGGCGGTGGTGGTGGTGAAGATCATCGGCGCCGTTTACAAGCTGCCGCTGAACAATATTTTGGGCGGCGCGGGCAAAACGTATTTTGATACCGCCTACCGCATTTACAATTTTCTTCTGACCTTCTCCACGGCGGGTCTGCCGCTGGCCATCTCCCGGATGACCAGTCAGGCCCACGCGCAGGGCCTGGAAAATGAAAAGCGGAAAATTTTCCGCACGGCTATCTGGCTGTTTTTCGGTTTGGGGCTGGTGTGCTCCGTGCTGATGTTCACGCAGGCGGACGGTCTTGCCCGCTTTTTGAATAACTCTCTGGCAGCTCCCGCTGTCCGGGCATTGGCTCCCGCCGTATTCTGCGTGTGCCTGCTGGCCTGTATGCGGGGCTACACGCAGGGGCAGGGCAATATGGCCCCCACAGCGGTCTCTCAGGTTTTGGAGGCGCTGCTGAAGCTGGGAATCGGACTGCCGCTGGCGTGGTATGCGCTCCATATCGGCCTTTCCGATGAGCTGGGCGCCGCTGGCGCCATTGTGGGTGTCACGGCGGGCACAGTGGTCTCCATGCTGTTTTTGTGCGTTTATCTTGCCACCCACCGGAACCGGCAGGAGGCGCTGGATACCCCGTCCTCCAGCGGCGCCATCATCAAGAGCATTCTGCTCATTGGCGTTCCCATCACCCTCAGCAACTCCGCCATGAGCATCATCAATATCATCGACACCAAAATCGTTATGGGCCGCCTGCAAAGCGCACTGGGACTTTCCGAAACGGCGGCGGCAGTGCTGAACGGACAGTACAGCATGGCCATGGATATGCCGAACATGGTGGCCTCGTTCGTCTATCCCGTCACCATGAGCCTCATCCCCTTTGCGGCGGCGGCGCTGGCTCGGCAGGACCACGGCGAGGCGGATCGTATCATTTCCTCCGCCTTCCGGCTCATTGCCATTCTGGCGCTGCCGGCAGGCGTGGGCCTCTCTGTGCTCGCTACGCCCATTGAGCTTTTGGTGCTGCCTATGCAGCGGGAGGACGCGTTGGCGGCAGGCCCTCATCTGCAGATTTTAGGCATCGCACTGATCTTCATTTGTCTCATGATTCTCACCAACGCCATTTTGCAGACCTACGGCAAGGAGCAGCTTCCCATTTTCACCGTCATCGCCGGCGGCGTGGTGAAGGTGGTCATGAATTACATTTTGGTGGGCAATCCGAACATCAACATTCACGGCGCGCCCATTTCTACGCTGTGCTGCTATCTGACCATCTGCGGCTTGAATTTGTTCTTCGTGTGGAAGTATTCCCCGGAGAAGCCCCGGTACATCCAACTATTCGCAAAGCCGGTGCTAGCCTCTGTCCTGATGGGCGGCGCCGCGTGGGCAGTGTACGGTCTGGTGTATCGCCTTCTCAGCGGCCACTCCGCTTACGGCGCCAATGCGCTGGCAACGCTGGTCGGCATTCTGGCCGGTGTGGTGGTGTACGGCGTATTGGTGGTGGCGATGCGAATCCTGCGGGCAGAGGATGTAAAAGCTCTGCCAAAGGGAGACAAAATCACCAAACTTTTGCGCCTGAAGTGAACAATTCATAAAAAAACCAGCATTATCAAGGGTTACAGGCGAAAATAGCTTGCAAAGGTAGTGGAGATATGGTAAATTTTCAAAGGAAAGAGCGCTATGACTGGGAGGACCTGCTGACCATCATGCGAATCCTTCGGGCGCCGGGCGGCTGCCCGTGGGACCGGGAGCAGACCCACCAGTCCATCCGCCGGAACTTCTTAGAGGAGACCTACGAGGCGCTGGACGCCATTGACCGCGACAGCGCGCCCGATATGCAGGAGGAGTTGGGAGACGTTCTGCTTCAGGTGGTGTTCCATGCCGCCATGGAGGAGGAGCGTGGCCGCTTTACCCCGGACGATGTAGTGGACGGTGTCGCGCAGAAGCTGGTTTTCCGCCACGCTCATGTGTTTGGCTCCGCACAGGCTGCCGCTGACAGCGCCGAGGCGCTGGAGGACTGGGAGGCGCAGAAAAAGCAGGAAAAGGGCTATACCTCCCCGGCAGACGCCGTTGAGGCCGTGCCCCATACGCTGCCGGCGCTTTGGCGGGCAGAAAAAATCGTTTCCCGCTCCGTGAAGACCGGGTTCAACTGGAGCTCCGTGACCGGGGCGCTGGAGAAGCTGGACGAGGAATGCGGTGAGTTGCGGCAGGCGGTAGAGACCGGCGGAGCCGTGGACGCGCCCCACGGCGTCCGTGAGGAGCTGGGGGACGCGCTGTTTGCCCTCTGCAAAATCGCTCAGATGTCCGGTGTGGACCCGGAGGACGCGCTGCACCGTGCCTGTGACAAGTATCAGTCCCGCTTCCGCACTGTGGCGGATACGGCGGACAAGCCCCTTTCGGACTATACGGAGGCGGAGCTCGTCGCTCTGTGGGAGCAGGCAAAAAAATGAATCTTCACCGCCGCACAGGCGGTAAGAGATAAAAGGGATTTCACATTTTACAGGAGGAATATGATAATGAACAAGGCTGAACTGATCGCTGCCGTGGCAGCCGCCGCTGAGATTTCCAAGAAGGACGCCGAGATCGCCGTTACCGCGACTCTGGACACCATTACCGCCGCTCTGAAGGAGGGCGACAAGGTGCAGCTGGTGGGCTTTGGCTCCTTCGAGGTCAAGAGCCGCGCTGCCCGTACCGGCCGCAACCCCCGGACGAAGGAAGTTGTGGAGATTCCCGCTTCCAAGGTGCCTGTGTTCAAGGCCGGCAAGGCCCTGAAGGACGCTGTGGCGAAGTAAGTATGAACCAAGGAGGGGGCTATGCCCCCTCTTTTTGCATTTTTGGAGGAAACACAATGCGTTTGGACAAATATCTCAAGGTCTCCCGCCTCATCAAGCGGCGGACCGTGGCCAACGAAGCCTGCGACAACGGACTGGTCACTGTCAACGATAAGCCCGCCCGGGCCTCCTACGAGGTGAAGGAGGGCGATAAAATTTCCCTGCGCTTCGGTGCCCGGACCATTACGGTGGAGGTGGTCTCCGTGCAGGAGACTGTGCGCCAGAGCGAGGCCGCCGCCATGTACCGGCAGGTGTAGTTCTATCCATAGTCCTGTCCGCATAGCCTTGTGACAGGGAGGGGATGGTATGGCCGCTGAATTCAATATTCCCGCTGAGGCCCACCGGCTGGAGCTGACGGGCCGGGAGCATCTGACGGTTTCCGGCGTGGAGGATGTGGAGCGCTTTGACGAGACCGGCGTGGTTATGAGCACCGCTGCCGGAATGCTGGTTGTGACCGGGGAGGACCTGCACATCGGCAAGCTATCCTTAGAGGGCGGCGAACTGTTCGTGGACGGACGCATCGACTCCATCGCCTACGAGGATGCGCCGAACCGTCAGGGGGGCTTTTTCAGCCGCCTGTTCGGCTGAGCCATGGAAATTCAGATCACGGAGCAGCTCCGCAGCTTTCTTCTGGCAATTCTGCTGGGAATGGCCGTGGGCGTGGTGTATGACCTAATGCGGGCGGTGCGGCTGCGGCATCCCCGGCTGACCGCTGTGCTGGACCTTGGCTGCTGCCTGTTTGCCGCTGGGGGACTGTTTCTCTTTCTCATGCGGCAGACGGACGGACAGCTCCGGGGCTATATCCTTCTGGGCGCCGTAGGCGGCGCTGTTTCCTATTTCAGCGCCGCCTCTGCCGCGCTCCGTCCCGTGTGGGACTTCTGGCTGGACCGGGCCGGAGAGCTGTACCGGCTGCTGAGCCTGCCGGTGCGGTGGGGGATGAGGGGCTGCAAAAAAATTGCTGAAGCGGCAAAAAACCTCTTTTATTTTTGGAAGAAATACGTTACAATATTATGGATTCATCGGGATAGGGTATCCCGGCGCAAAGGAGGCGGGCCTCATGGCAAAAAAAGCGGCCGGGGCCGCAAAAAAAAGAAGCGGCAGTCTGTCGGTACATCTGGTGCTTCTGCTGGTGCTGGCGGTGTTGGGCTGGCGGCTGTACGTGCAGCAGGGCGAAAACGAGAAGGCCCGGGCGGAGCATGACGCCTACGCGCAGCAGGTGGAGACGCTGAAGCAGGACAATGAGGCGCTGCGCGCCGATATTGCCGAGGGCGCCACCGACGAGAAAATGGAGGAGCTGGCCCGGAACGAGTTGGGCTGGACGGACAGCAACGAATACGTCTTCTACGATAAATCCAACTGAGCATTTCCGGCAGAGCCGGTGCAGATATTGAAATCAAAAAGGAGTTATACAGCATTTATGGAACTTGAGGTCGGAACGATTTTAGAGGGCAAGGTCACCAGCATCACAAAATTCGGCGCCTTCGTAGCCTTGGAGGGCGGCAGGTCCGGCCTTGTACATATCTCCGAGATCGCCAACACCTATGTCAATGATGTCCACGATTTTCTTCAGGAGGGGCAGACGGTCAAGGTCAAGCTGCTGGCCATCAAAGACGGAAAGCTGGACCTTTCCATTAAAAAGGCGCTTCCCGCGCCGGAGCGGCCCGCGCAGCGGTCTTTCCAGCCCCGGACATCTCCCCGCCCTGCCGCGCCCCAGCATCGTGCGCCCGTGCAGGCAGCGGATACCACGCCCTCCGGCGATTTGGACTTTGAGGATAAGCTCAAGCAGTTTTTGTCCTCCTCCGAGCGGAAGATGGCGGACCTGAACCGGAATATCTCCGGCAAGCAGGGCGGACGCAGAAGACGCTGAGTCTGTTGCCGGAAGTGAAACGGAGCATAGACAGGCGGCACACGAAACCGTGTGCCGCCTGTTTTTGGGCATTGAGGGACGTTGCTTTTGAAGCGGCCCGGGTAGGCGGAATATTTGGAGAGCCGCCAAGACTGCGGCGGGCAGCTCTGCCGTTATGAGACCTTGATGAAGAAGGCCAACTCCTGCCAATTTGGAAATTTTTGTGAATTTACACAGATTGCTATGGAAATCCGAAACGGTGCATGGTATAATTACCACAAAGAGAGGGCCATACCCCTCTTTCACGAAAGGAGCGAGCCTTATGAAGTATACCTACACCTGCAAGAAGATCCCCCTGAGCGATTCCATTAAGACCTATGCCGAAAAGCGGCTGGAAAAGCTGGAAAAGTATTTTCATCGGGAGGATACCTCTGCCTTCGTGACCTTTAACGTAGAAAAGGACAAGCTGTGCACTGCGGAGATCACCATCCGGGATGGGTCTACCATCCTGCGGGCGCAGACCACGGAGCCTGACGGGGATATGCGGGGCGCTATTGATGCCGCCGTGAGCTATATTGAGCGCCAGATTTTGAAGAACAAGACCCGCCTTTCCAAGCGGCTGCGGACAGAGGGCCTGCCCGCTGAGCCGGCGGACGATTTCTCCGTGGCGGAGGAGGCGGAGTTCCGCATCGTGCGGACGAAGCGCTTTTCCGTAAAGCCCATGAGCCCGGAGGAGGCCATTTTGCAGATGAATCTGCTGGACCATGACTTCTATGTGTTCCGCAACAGCGATGATGACAGCATTTCCATTGTGTACCACCGCAAAAAGGGCGGCTACGGCCTGATCGTCACGGATGACGAAGAATAAGGAATGATGAGCGGGGCGCCGAAAGCGCCCCGCTCCATGTGTCAAGACAGCATTTGGAGCGAAAAAAGATATGAAAAAATCCGGGGCTGAGGTGTGCACCTCAGCCCCGGATTTATCATAGGATGCTTTATTCCTGATGGTCTACATGGTACATGTGGGCCATGAGGTCCAGCAGCTTGCTGGTGTAGCCCCATTCGTTATCGTACCATGCGATGAGCTTGACAAAATCGTTGTCCAGCATGATACCGGCGGTCTCATCGAAGATGCAGGTCTCGGAAAAGCCGGTGAGGTCGGAGGAGACTACCTGATCCGTGGTGCAGGTGATGATGCCCTTCATGCTGTTTTTAGAGGCATTCCGCATGGCCACGCACACATCATGGTAACTGGCGGGGTGGATGAGGCGGGCGGTGAGGTCCACCACGGAAACGTCATTGGTGGGGACCCGGAAGCTCATGCCGGTCATGCGGCCCTTCAGCTCCGGGATGACCTGACCGACAGCCTTGGCGGCACCGGTGGTGGAGGGGATGATGTTGCCCAGCACGCTGCGGCCTGTTCGCCAGTCCCGGCCCGCGCGGGCGTCCACAGCCTTCTGCTTGGCCGTTGCGGAGTGGATAGTGCTCATCAAAGCCTGCCTGATGCCGAAGGTATCGTTGATGACCTTGGTCATGGGGGCCAGACAGTTTGTGGTGCAGGAGGCGTTGGAGACCACATCCATATCCGGCGTATAGTTCTTGTGGTTGACGCCCATGACGAAGGTGGGCATGATGTCATCCTTGGAAGGGGCTGAGATGATGACCTTTTTCGCGCCGTTTTGCAGATGGGCGCTGGCCTTTTCCACGGTGTTGAACACGCCGGTGGATTCGATGATATACTCCGCGCCGCAGTCATCCCACGGAATCCGGGAGGCGTCATCCTCGCTGTAGACCCTGATTTTCTTGCCGTTGATGATGAGGTGGCGGTCATCATGCTCCACGCTGTCCCGGAACGTGCGGAACACGGAATCATATTTCACCTGATAGACCATGTAATCCAAGTCCGCGTGCCGCAGATTGATGCCGCAGATCTGATAGGTGCTGCTGCCCCGCTCCACCATGATACGCAGCGCCACGCGGCCGATGCGGCCGAAGCCGTTGATGCCTACTTTGATCGCCATAATCGTTCCTCCTGCCCGTTGGGCTATATTATGTGAATCCATTATAGCCTGATTTTCCGCAAGGTGAAATGGGAAATTCGTAAAATTACGTTGAAATTTTCGCAGACTCCTTGGCCCCTTTGCATAGCATATCGTTTACGCCTGTGGACAGGGAAATGCAGAATCAGGAAACGCGGTGTTATATGCTTTCCACCGCAGAGCCTATAGATTTGTAATTTTTTTACAAAACCTTGCTTTTTTCGATGGGATTTGTTATGCTGACCGTAAGCTAAAGTTTACCATGGGTAATTTCGCTTAGAACGCTTATGCTACTGAAAATAAAAGCGAACTGCTTTGGAAAGGGGACGAGGCTATGGAGGAACAGCCCACCGATCTGGCGGCGCTGCTGCCGGGCATTGCCGGGCAGATGCGCGGCCTGCTGAGCAATCTGTATCTGGCGGCGGCACAGGCCATTCCGGCGGAGCGCCGGGAGCAGGACGCTGTGCTGGATTCCAAGGCCGCCGTACTGGAGCAGAGCTTTTACCGTTTGCTGCGGATGGTGAACGGTATATCTGCAACGGAATATCTTTCGGAAAAGAGCACCCTGTCCCTGCGGGACACGGACATCGTGCAGTTAGTGAGCGCGGTGTGCGAGGCGTCCGGCGATTTGGCGGAGATGCTGGGGATTCGGCTGCGCTTTGTCTGCGCCATGGAGCGGTGCATCTGCGCCGCAGATGCCGCCGCTCTGGAACAGGCGCTCTATCAGCTTTTATCCAACGCGCTGAAGTATACGCCGAAAAATGGAACGGTGACGGTGGAGCTGAAAAGGAGCGGGAAGCAGTTACTGCTCTCTGTGGCGGACACCGGCTGCGGTATCCCATCGGAGCAGATGGGGCATTTGTTTGACCGCTGCCTCCGTCCCGCCGCGCCTGCCGGACCGGGGCACGGTCTGGGACTGGGACTGCTGCTGTGCCGGAGCATCGCGCAAAAGCACGGCGGCGGGTTGCTGGCAGAGTCCGTCCCCGGAAAGGGGAGCCGGTTTACGCTGTCCCTGCCGGAGCGTATTTCCGGCAATCGGGTCTCCGATGTCCCCACGGCATACAACAGTGGATTTAACCGTACACTGCTGGGACTGGCGGACGCGCTGCCGGCGGCCGCCTATACGGTTCGCAATCTGGATTGAGCTTGATCGGGAAGCGGCGCGACCGCTTCCTTTTTCATCCATAACCATAAAGAGGAAAGCGTATGACAAAGGTTTTTTTGGGAATGAGCGGCGGCGTGGACAGCTCGACTGCCGCGGTTTTGCTGCGGGAGCAGGGCTATACGGTACACGGGCTGCACCTATCGCTACTGCGGGGGCTTCCGTTGTCCACAGAGCACCCGGTGGAGGACGGCGCGGCGGCTGCCGCAGCGGCGGCGCAGTTAGGGATTCCGTTTCATGACGCCGACCTTTCCGGGCAATTTCGGGAGGCGGTCATTTCGTATTTCGTTCGCACGTATCAGGAGGGCCAGACGCCGAATCCCTGTGTGGTCTGCAATCGCCGCATCAAGTTCGGTGCCATGTGGGATACGGCTCGTGCCATGGGCGCGGACTGCCTCGCCACCGGGCATTATGCTAAGATCGGACGGGACCGTGCTACCGGCCGGTACGTGCTGCGGCGGGGGGCCGACCGGGCCAAGGACCAGAGCTACTTTCTCTGCCGGCTGACACAGGAGCAGCTTTCCCGGACGCTTTTCCCCTTGGGAACGCTGACAAAGCCGGAGGTGCGCTGCTTGGCGGAGGCGCACGGTCTTGTCAGTGCCCATAAGCGGGACAGTCAGGATATCTGCTTTATCCCGGACGGAGATTATGCCGGATTCATTGACCGCTGCGTGGGAGAGGCGTCCCCCACCGGACCGTTTTTAGATGAGGCGGGCCGCGTGCTGGGGCAGCATAAGGGCTTTGTCCGCTATACAAAGGGGCAGCATAAGGGACTGGGCCTTGCCATTGAGCCGCCGCTGTATGTCACAAAAAAGGATTCGGCGACCCACGCCATTTACGTAGGCCCCAGCGGGGCGCTGTTTACAACGGAGCTGACCGCCGGGGAGTGGAACGGCATCGCCCTTGCGGAGTTGACCGCGCCGGTGACGGTCAGCGTAAAGACCCGGTACAGCCAGCGGGAGGCGGAGGCCACGGCGGAGCCGCTGCTTGGCGGGCGGTTCCGTCTGCGCTTCCGGGAGCCGCAGCGGGCGGTGACACCGGGGCAGTTCGCCGTTCTCTATGACGGGGAGGACGTTGTGGGCAGCGGCGTGATTTTGGAATGATTTTTCTTTCATGTTTGCGGACACTCCGGGCATACTATCCTCAGACCGAAAAAGGAGTGACGTATGATGAAAGGCTGTGCCGGATTTTGGGTCGGCATGAGCGCCGGTCTGCTGGCCGGCGCCGCGATGGGTATGATGTCGCCCTACGGACGGGACCCCATGAAAACACAGGTGGGGAAAAGCATCCACAAGCTGGGTGTCGCGGTGGATCATGCCGTGGACAACATCGTATCTGATCTGCGCTGAGCAAAGGCGGGAGCTGTAGATACAGCTCCCGCCTGAGACTGTCGATAAAGTGGTAAATCCTCCGCAACGGTAAGGAAGGGTGTGCGCGGGAAACCCAAGAAGGGTGTCCTGCGCCATTGAAATCCTTAGTTTTCAGAACTTTTATGAAGTTCTGAAAACTTGTTCAGCGGGGAGAAAAGACTTTTTCGACACGCTGAGGCGGGAGCTGTAGATACAGCTCCCGCCTTTAATCAATATTGTTGAAACGATGTCCGCCGCGCTCACAGCGCCGCCATGATGGCGGTTAGCAGCTCCTCATAGGTTTCGTATGCGGGAATGTCCGGGTTATCCGCCTTGATCTGCTCCGTGCTGCGGAACAGAAAGCCCGCCTTACCGGCGCGAATCATGCCAAGGTCATTATAGCTGTCCCCGCTGGCAATGGTATCATAGCCGATGGACTGCAGGGCCTTGACGGTGGTGAGTTTGGATTGCTCACAGCGCATCCGGAAGCCGGTAATGGTGTCCTCCGGCGAGACCTCCAGTGAATTACAGAGAATGGTGGGCCAGCATAGCTTCCGCATGAGGGGCTTGGCAAATTCCTCAAAGGTGTCGCTGAGAATCAGGACCTGCGTCCGCTCCCGCAGCGCGTCTAAAAACGCTTTCGCCCCAGGCAGGGGATCAATTTGACCGATGACGGATTGAATTTCCTTCAGGCCGAGGCCGTGCTCCTTCAAAATCTCCAGCCGCCAGTGCATCAGCTTATCATAATCCGGCTCGTCCCGGGTGGTGCGGCGCAGAGCCGGGATGCCGCTGGCCTCGGCAAAGGCGATTCAGATCTCCGGCACCAGCACACCCTCTAAGTCCAGACAGACGATATTCATACATGGTTCCTCCTGTTGCTTGTTTGCCGGAATTATAGCACGTGGGGACCGCCGGGGCAAGTGCTGCGGGGGGGTGCTGTGCAAATTTCCAAGATTTTTCTGCAAAAAGGCAAAAATCGGGCGGTAAATTTTACGATTCTGCGTCTTTTTACACACGGAGGGCTGTGCTAAAATAAAAAACGGAAAATGAATGATACAGGAAAGTGCGAACGCTCAAAGCGGAGCGTTGGAAGGAGAGCGCGGAAATGAGAAAGACAAAGATCGTATGTACATTGGGACCGTCCACGGACCGTGAGGAGGTCCTGCGGGGGATGATTCTGGCGGGGATGAACGTAGCCCGCTTCAACTTTTCCCACGGGACGCACCCGGAGCATCTGGCCCGGCTGGAAAAGCTGAAGGCCCTGCGGGAGGAGCTGGACCGCCCGGTGGCCGCCATGCTGGATACCAAGGGGCCGGAGGTCCGTCTGCGGGATTTCAAGGACGGAAAGGTTCGCTTAACTGCGGGACAGGAGTTTACGCTGACCACCGCCAATATTTTAGGCGATGAAACCCGCTGTGCCATCAGCTATTCCGAGCTGCCGGAGGATGTCAAGCACGGCGATACGATTTTGCTGGATGACGGCCTCGTCCGCCTGACGGTGCTGGAGACCACAGACACGGACATCCGCTGTCGGGTGGAAAATGACGGGGACATGAAAAACCACAAGGGTGTCAACGTCCCCAGTGTGCGGCTGAATATGCCCTACATGAGCCAGCAGGACCGGGAGGATATTCTCTTCGGCGCGGAACAGGGCTTTGATTTTGTGGCCGCCAGCTTTGTCCGCTCCGCGGCGGATATCCGGGAGCTGCGAGCCCTGTTGGATTCCGTAGGTTCCTCCATTCGCATTATCGCCAAAATCGAAAATCAGGAGGGTGTTTCCAACCTTGCCGAAATTCTGGACGCGGCGGACGGAATCATGGTAGCCCGGGGTGATATGGGCGTGGAGATCGACTTTACGGAGATTCCCGTAATTCAAAAGAACATGATCGCCCAGTGCGTCGCCTGCGGCAAGCCGGTCATCACCGCCACGCAGATGCTGGACTCCATGATGGAAAATCCCCGGCCTACCCGGGCGGAGATCACCGATGTGGCCAACGCCATTTATGACGGGACCTCCGCCATTATGCTCTCCGGCGAAACGGCGGCGGGCAAATATCCGGTGGAGACCGTGAAGACCATGAACGCCATCGCTCTGCGGACGGAGGCGGACATCAACCACGCAAAGCGCATGGCCATGCAGTCCAGCGGCCGGGGCCGCCTTTCCGTGGCGGCCGCTACGGCCCACGCCGCCTGCACCACCGCGCAGGAGATCGGTGCGGACGCCATCATCACCGTCAGCCAGAGCGGCACCACCGCACGGCTGGTGAGCCGCTTCCATCCCGGCACGCCCATTATTGCCTGCCTTCTGAGCCGGCAGGTTCAGCGGCAGATGGCCCTCTACTGGGGTGTGGAGCCCATTATGATGCCCTATGTCAACAGTACGGACGAACTGGTGAGCCGCGCGGTGGAATCCGCCGAAGCGGCGGGCCTTGTCCGGCAGGGAGATCTGGTGGTAGTCACCGCCGGCGTACCGGTGGGAATCTCCGGCACCACGAATATGATCCGCGTGCAGCAGGTGGGCGGCGCGCTGGTGAACGCCGTGGGCGTGGGGGACAGCAAGGCCTCCGGCCCGCTGTGCGTCTGCCGCCGTATTGAGGAGGTAGCGGAAAAGCTGCGCCCCGGCGATGTGCTGGTGGTGCCCTATACCACCAATGAGCTGCTGCCCTATATCCGGCAGGCCGCCGCCGTTATCACCGAGGAGGCCAGTGCGGACTGCCACACCGCCACTGTGGGGCTGACGCTGAACAAGCCGGTCATCATCGGCGCCTCCGGCGCGACCCGGCGGCTTCAGGACGGGGTCACCGTCTGCGTGGACTGCGCCCGGGGGCTTGTCAGCACCATGCCCTGATGAAATCAAAACAGGAAAGAGCGCAACGTGTGGGCCGTGATGCGGCCCACACGTTCTTTTTGCCGAAAGGCTTTTTCAATCCATGAAAAGCGTTTGTTCAAAAGCTGTGCAGGGGACCCAATGTGGGTCCCCCGCACGTATTTTTTCTTACTGTCAGACTGTGACAGCCCTTTGACGGATGAAAACACGATTTAAAGATAGCATTCCGGACGGCGGGTGGCAAGATACGGAATCTTTTTCCGCAGTGAGCTGGCCTCGGCCAAATCAATATCGCAGGTGAGTAACTGCTCGGTATCGTCCACCTTTTTCAGCACGGCGCCGCTGGGATGAATTACCAGCGATTCGCCGGCAAAGTCCATATCGCCCTCGGTGCCCACCCGGTTGCACATGGCGATGAACACCTGATTCTGCATGGCCTGCACCCGCATTTCCCACTCAAACATCTCCAGCGGCTCCGCTTTGGTGTTGGCTGTGGGAACGATGACCAGCTCCGCACCCATCAGGACACAGGTACGAATGCTCTCCGGCAGGTGGCGGTCATAGCAGATCACGATGCCGATTTTGCCGAAGGGGGTGTCGAACACCTTGAAGCCATCTTCAGAGGGCGTGTAGTAATCCTGCTCGTAAAACTGCTTTGCCTGCGCGATGTGCACCATTTTGGCAATGTCCTGCACCTGACCGTCCGGCCCGATCCAGAGCGAAGCATCGTACCGATGGCCGTTCCGTTCCAGATAGACGTTGGGGGAAAGATAGTAATGATGCTCACCGGCCTTCTGCGCCAGCAGGCGGAGAGCCTCCGCGTCCTCGCCCATGGCGTAGGCGTCCACATTTTCCTTTTCATACTGCGGGAAAAACGGCGAGAGCTGGATTTCCGGGAAGAACAGCAGGTCGCAGCCTGCTGCCTCATCGCAGTACGCAAGGCTTTTTTTCAGGTTCTCCGCAATATCGGCGGTCATGCTCATTTGTGCCAATGCGATTTTCACAATGGCGCTCCTTTCACCTTTCAGCGTGGGCCCACAGGTCCGCAGCCAAATTTTATTCTCTTATACGTACCCGTACAGCCCTCGGACGGAGACCTCCCCGGAGGTCACGGCTTCCACCGTTCCGTCCGGCCAGCGGACGGTGAGGCCGAAGTCCTCCGTTATGTCCACCGCCGTGCCCTCTCTGGTGCCGTCAGGATACAGCACCCGTACAGGGCGGCATAGTGTCAGGCAGTCCCGGCGGAAGCGCTCCAAATACCCCTGTGCCCGCTCCGGGAAATCCTGGTACAGCTTGTCCAGCGATAGCAGCACGGCGGCGGCCAGTTCCGTCCGGTCCGGGGCGCGGCCCAACGCCTGCTGAAGGGAAATGGCGGTGGGGGCTACCCCCGGGCCGAAATCCGCCTCATTCTGCCGGAGATTGATTCCAATGCCGATGATGACATAGCCAAGGCTGCCGGTTTCCGCCTCCAGTTCCATCTCCGTCAGCACGCCGCAGAGCTTTTTATCCTGTAAAACCAAATCGTTTGGCCATTTGATGCCGGGGCGGACGCCGCACACCTGTTCAATGGCGTCGCACAGGGCCACGGCGGTCCAAGCGGTAAGGCTGCTGACCCGCTCCAGGGGGCAGTAGGGCTTTAGCGCCGCCGAAAGGTACAGCCCCTTGCCGGCGGGGGAAACGAAGCTCCGCCCCCGGCGGCCCCGGCCCCCGGTCTGCTGATCGGCAAGAATTACGAGACCGTCCACGGAGCCGCTGACGGCCCGGCGCTTGATCTCGTTATTGGTAGAGTCGATGGTGGGGAGACACACGATCTCCTGACCGATGTGGTGCCCTGTAAGCCGCTGCCGCAGCTCCTCCGGCCGCAGACTGTCAGCAAGAGATATCAGGCGATAGCCGCGGTTGGTCACGGATTCGATCTCGTGGCCCTCCTGCCGCAGCACAGCCACGGCTTTGCTCACCGCCGCACGGCTGACACCCGCTGCCTGCCGGATGACCTCACCGGAGACAAATTCCCCGGGGCTTTGGCGCAGCAAACTCAGAATCGTATCCTTTGTCATAATGATATACCTCCCCATACTCCACATCATAGCAAATATCGCCCCGATTGTCAACTTAATTTTAAAAAATGGTTGACAATCGGGGCGCGCTCTGCTACACTGCAAGCAAATTCACTCTTTGGAGGCAGTTTATGAACCAACATCGTACCCTACGCAGCCTGATTTTAGCCGCTCTGTTAGGGGCGCTGACCGCCATCGGCGCGTGGCTTCAGATTCCGGTGGGCATTACATCCATCACGCTTCAGTTCCTCTTTACCGCGTTTGCCGGTGTGCTGCTGGGCTGGAAATGGGGAGCGGTGTCCCAGCTATTGTATGTAGCTATCGGCCTTTTGGGCCTGCCGGTCTTTACGCAGGGCGGCGGCATCGGCTATGTGCTCCAGCCCAGCTTCGGCTTTTTGCTGGGGCTGATTCCCGCTGCGGCGGTCATCGGCGCGCTGACAGCACGTCATCACAGCCATCCCGCCGTTTTTCTGGCGGCGCTGGTGGGAGACCTTGTGCTGTACCTTGTCGGCGTGCCGTATATGTACCTTATTATGCGGCTGTACCTCGGCTCGGACGCCACGCTGGCTGCGCTGGTGATGAAAATGGCGGTGTTCATCCCCGGCGATCTCATCAAGCTGGCCATCGTCACGCTGGCTGCGCCGCCGCTGCTGCGCTGCTTGGAAAAGGCGGGCTATACGCGGTCATAAAAAAGGAGGGCCTTTGGCCCTCCTTTTATTTCGATAGATTACGCCGTGCTTTGGCTGTCTGCTTTGCGCAGTGTGTTTTTACCTCAGTCGCAGGCACCGGTGTGTACCACCTTGCCGATGTTCCACAGGTGAGCGGCCTGCTGAGCGGCGATCAGCCGTTCCTCTGGCGTCTTGTAATCGACATGGGCCGTTTCTGTGCCGCAGTCCATACACATCACGTAAACGCACCAGTTCTGCTCATCCTCAATGGCGCCGACACCTCGGCACACGGGGCAGTCCTCCAGCTCAATCTCAAGAATAGGGTCGTCCATCATTGTTCTCCTTTACTTTAAAAAAATTATCCTCAAAACTTCCGGCTGCTGCCGGAAAAGCCTCGGCTGTTGACAGTGGTGCCGCCCCGGTAGCCGCCGCTGGGGCGGTGATTGCTGCTGGGCGGCGGGGCAATGGGGGTACGCAGCGTGGTGGAGTGGAGGTAGTGGTCCGTCCGCACCTTCAGCTGCACGGCGCTGGTCATATACGCTCCGGCGTTTACCGCCCGGCGGGCGGTCTTCATGTGTCCCTTCATAATGCCGCAGGCAATGAAGGCAATGATCGCCGCCGGAATCAGGGCCATGGCGAAGAAGGAAGCGAAGGCCGCGCCGAAGCTCACAGGCTCCTCCAGCTCCACATCCACCGGCGTGCCGTTTGCGGCCTCGGAGAGAAGATAGCCGCAGGTGTCCAGATAATGCTCCAGACCCGCGTACCAATCGTCATTTCCGAAGTCGGAGAGAAAGGCGTCATAGAGCACCTCCTCCCGGCCGTAATCCGTAAAGGCCGTGTTGCCGCTATCGCCGTGTACGGCAATGCTGACGTCCCGGGTCTCCGTACTCACCGCCAGCAATACGCCGTTTTGGCTATCACCCAGTCCCAGCGCGTTTTCCTCAAAGACATCCTGCGCGAAATCAAAAATATCCTCGTAGCCGTAGACCGTGAAATCCGGAAGCAGCAAAGCGTAAACACCGCAGCCGTATTCATCGGCAAGGTTCTGGGCGGTATCCTCCAGCGAGGCAAGCTCCTCCGCTGTCAGGACGCCGCCAAGGTCGGTAACGGCTGCGCCCTCTGTTATGGCGGGGCCTGCCGCCAGCGCCGGTACAGTGAGGCACAGGGATAGAAGCAGGAGCGTTGCATACGCGAAAAAGCGTTTCATGCGTCCCACCTCCTTACAATGCCGCCGCCCCGGCGCCCACAAGGGCCACCGCCGCGGAAATGCCCGCCGTAATTCCGGCCCACCATGTCCAGTACCGCTTCCGGGAGACCGGCAGGTCGCTGACCATCTTCCCGGTCTGGCCGTTCATGGCAAAAAGGAAGTTTTTCCCCTCCCACTGCGTACTGAGGAGCCAGACCGGCATCAGCGCACAGCGGACCTTGCCCCGGCGCAGATGGGCCTCCTTTTTCACCGGCATGCAGGTCTCATAGCCTACGGCTTGACGCTCCATGGCATCGATGGCGGTGCTCTCCGCCCGCTGCTCCGCCCGGGGGCTGCATTCCTCAATGCTGACATCGGGGATATCCGCGAAAAAGCCCGGGAGGTACGCGGTGGAAAATTCCTTCAGCTCGCCGTAGTCAAAGGGTTCCAGCGCGTCCATGTAATCGTCCGGCATTTTCCGGGAGGCGTCCGCCGGAATTTTTTCAAAGCTCACGGTCCCCGCCCGGCGCAGAGCAAAGTGCCGGGTGGTGGTGATGCGCTCCCGGCCGGTGACAATGACGCTGCTGCGGGTGGCCATGAAATCCACATCCGCCTCCGCCTGTCCGTCAAAGAGCCAGAACGGCACATAGACGCCCTTGATCTCCTGAATATGGTTCTCATCGGAGAAGCGCTTAGGCAGCAGCCGCTTGCCCTTGTAGTGGGCCCGCAGGGCGCTGAGGGCCTCCTCCCGCCCCACCTTGAAGGGGATGACGAGATCGGGCTTCAGTGCGCCGGTGAACTGGCCGGGGATGATAGTGTTGTTGCCGCAGTAGGGACAGGATGTGGCGGCGGTGGCCTCGTCGCAGATCAGCTCCGCGCCGCAGGAGGGGCAGTGGTAGGTTTTCAGGTGGGCGGCGTCAGCGCCCCAATCGCCCTGCGCCTCCGGCGCGTCCCACTGTCCGGCGTCCGCCTTGGCTGCCTCGGCCTCCTTTTGAAAGGCTTCCTCCGCCTGCTTCTGCTTTTCCTCGCTGAAGGCCTCGGCCTCCTCCACCGTATAGCTGCTGCCGCAGTAATCGCACTCCAACCGCCCAGTGTCCTGCGCGTAGCGCAGAGGCGCCGTGCAGGCGGGACATTTAAATTCTGTGACCTGTGTGGACATAAGTCCCTCCTTTCAGATCTGTGCCGTGCCGGCTCAGATCAGGTCGCCATCGTTGAAGGGATCGCCGCACTCCGGGCAGAACTTGGGCGGGTTGCCGGGGGTCTTCGGTTCCCAGCCGCACTTGCTGCAACGGTACCGGCGCTCCTCAGCAGGGCGGGGCGCACCGCATTCGGCGCAGAACTTGCCCTCGTTCATCGCGCCGCACCGACTGCATTTCCAACCGGCAGCAGGCCGGGGCTTTCCGCATTCCACGCAGAATTTTCCGGTGTTCTCCGCGCCGCAGGCGCACCGCCAGCACTCCGCTGCGGGAGCGGTGGCCTGCGGGGCCTGTTGGGCCTGTGCCGCCTGCTGCTGTCCCATTTGATAAAGTGTCTGGGCGTTGGTGCCGCCGACCTGACCGGCCATATTCATCCCCATGAACGCCATGGCGGGACCGGCATTGGGATTGGAGGCCGCCATTTTCATGGCGTCGCCCTGACTGGCTACCAGATGCGCGGCGCCCCGGGCGGGGTCGATAAAGGCCGCATTGCGCTGGAGCTCCTTGATGGTCTTTTCGTCCTCCTCATTGGCGGTGACGCTGGAAACGCCGCAGGAGACGATCTCCACGCCCCGCAGCTCCCGCCATTTGGCGCTGAGAATCTGGTTCAGCGTGTCGGCCAGCTCCATGGCGTGACCGGGGAGGGCGGAGTAGCGGATGCCCAGTTCGCTGATTTTGGCAAAGGCGGGCTGGAGGGCGGTGAGCAGCTCCGTTTTCAACTGGCTGTCCAGCGTGGAGCGGGGATAGTCCTCCGTCACGTTGCCGCAGACATTGGTGTAAAACAGCAGGGGGTTGGAGATATGGTAACTGTACTCGCCGAAGCAGCGAACGCCCACATCCATGTCGATACCGGCTCGCTGGTCCACCACCCGGAAGGGAACGGGACTGGCGGTGCCGTATTTATTGCCGGTGATCTCTTTGGTGTTGATATAATAGACGCGCTGGTCCTTGGGGGCCTCGCCGCCGAAGGTAAAGCGCTTGCCGATGTTCTGGAACACCTTTCCGATGCTCTCGCCCAGATGGCCGGCGAAAATGCTGGGCTCCGTGGAGGCGTCATAGACAAATTCGCCGGGCTCGGCGCAGACCTCCGCCACCTTGCCCTGATCCACAATGAGCATACACTGTCCGTCCGCCACGGCAATGACAGAGCCGGAGGTGATGATGTTCTCATCGCCCTTATAGTTGCTGGAACGGCCCGTGATCTTTTTGCGGCCCTTCACCGCCAACGTATCGGCGCTCAGCGCCTCACAGTAAAAATATTCCTTCCACTGGTCCGCCAGCACGCCGCCGGCGGCACCGGATGCCGCTTTGATCAGTCCCATGGTACGTTCTCCTTTCGTGGCCGCGCTGCTGTGCGCGATCTAAGCCCATTATACAGCACAGCGGCGGCAGTTACAACAAAAAAGAGCGCCGAAGGGCGCTCTTTTCGACAAAGTGGAAACCGGTTCGTGCCGCCGCTTCAAATTTTCGAAGCTGCAAAGAAGCCGTGAGAAGCTGCGGGAGCAAAACTGCGTTAATGATGGAACAGCCCGAACAGGCCGCCCTTCTTCTCATAGGGCTCGGACTGGACCTCCAGCAGCGTGTAGCCGGTATCGTCAATGGTCTTGCGGAGCCTTGCCTCATCCAGCGGCGCGTCGGAAATAATCACGCAGATCCCCTTGCTGTGAGAAGCCGTGACCTTTTTGACCGGGAACTCCTTGCGGATGGCATCGTTGATGTGGCTCTCGCACATTCCGCACATCATACCGTCAATTTTCAAAGTGGTCTGTGTCATAAAAATTACCTCCTGATCGGCGGGCTCGCGCCCGCGAAATAGACTGTCAAACGCAAGTAAGATAACTCTAACCGCAAGGCAAAAGAAAAGAGCCTCCCATTTGCCTGCCGGTATTGTAGCACAGCACCGCGGCAACTGCAAGAAAATCTTTTGCAGGACAATGGGTAAACGTTTACGATTGTCAAAAGGGAAGCAAAACTTGATTTTTGCTTACAAAAGACTATAATAGATTCCACTCAGTACAGGAAGCTGACAGGAAAGGATGATTAGGAAATGAGCAGGCTGGAAGTAAAAACACCGGACCGGGCTCAGGCGGTCGTAGAGCAGATGTACCGCAATATGGAGCGGCGCATCGCCGCCAGCCCTCCGGGTCTGTGCCCTGTGGACATGGCGCTGAACTCACTGGACCTGTGCCGGGCGCAGACCTGCGGCAAATGCGTTCCCTGCCGCATCGGACTGACCCAGTTGTCCGATATGCTCTCGGAGATTCTGGACGGACACTCCGATCTGCGGATGCTGCGGCATCTGGAGGAGACCGCACAGGTCATTGTGGACACGGCGGACTGTGCCATCGGCATTGACGCCGCAAACCTGATTCTCACCAGTGTCCGGGGCTTTCGGGAGGATTTTGAGGAGCATATCCTCCACCACCGCTGCCTCGGTACGCTGCGAAACCCTGTGCCCTGTGTAGCCATGTGTCCCGCCGGGGTGGACATCCCGGGTTATATTGCCCTGGTCAAGGTGGGCCGCTTTGCGGACGCCGTGCGGCTCATCCGCAAGGACAATCCCTTCCCCACGGCCTGCGCCTATATCTGCGAGCACCCCTGCGAGTCCCGCTGCCGCCGGAACATGGTGGACGACGCCATCAACATCCGGGGCCTGAAGCGGGCCGCCGTGGACCGGGCGGGAGAGGTGCCCCAGCCTGTCCCCACGCCGTCCACCGGTAAGCGGGTGGCCGTGGTGGGCGGCGGCCCCAGCGGCCTTTCCGCCGCGTATTACCTGTCCCTCATGGGCCATAAGGTCACGGTGTATGAAAAGCGCCGCCAGCTTGGCGGCATGATGCGCTACGGCATTCCCAGCTACCGTTTCCCCCGGGAAAAGCTGGACGGAGAAATTCGTTCCATCCTTTCCCTTGGCATCGAGGTACATACCGAGGTGGACATCGGCGGCGATCTGACGCTGGAGCAGCTCCGGGGCCAGTATGACGCGCTGTATCTTTCCATCGGCGCCCACACGGATAAAAAGGTGGGTATCGAGGGCGAGGATGCCATCGGCGTCATGTCCGCCGTGGATATGCTGCGGCATATCGGCGATAACGAGATGCCGGACTTCACCGGCATGAACGTGGCGGTCATCGGCGGCGGCAACGTTGCCATGGACGTGACCCGCAGCGCCGTCCGCCTCGGCGCCCAGCGGGTAACGTGTGTATACCGCCGCCGGCAGGAGGATATGACCGCGCAGGTGGAGGAGGTAGAGGGCGCCATTGCCGAGGGTGCCGAGATTCTGACTCTCCACGCGCCTCTCCGGGTGGAGGTGGAGGATGGCCGCGCCACGGCCCTTTGGGCGCAGCCCCAGCTCATCGGCGAGGTGGATAAGGCGGGACGTCCCCGGCCCAACACGGCCTCTGTGGAGCCAGTGCGGATTCCGGCGGACATCATCATCGTTGCCATCGGACAGGGCATTGAGTCCAAGGGCTTTGAGCAGGCGGGCATCAAGATTCAGCGGGGCGGCACGCTGCTGGCCTATTCCAGCACGCAGCTTCCGGAGCTGGACGGTGTGTTTGCCGGCGGCGACTGTGTCAGCGGCCCCGCCACGGTAGTGCGGGCCATTGCGGCCGGTAAGGCCGCTGCCGACAATATTGACGATTATCTGGGCTTCCACCATGAGATCGAGGCCGATGTGGAGATTCCCACGCCCCGGTGCGAGGATATCCGGCCCCGAGGCCGGGTGGACTGCCGGGAGCGGGAGGCCAGCGAGCGCAAGTGCGACTTTGACTGCATGGAATGCTCCATGACGGACGAGGAGGTGGCGCAGGAGGCCGGACGGTGCCTGCGCTGCGACCACTTCGGCTACGGAATCTTCAAGGGGGGGCGTGTGGAAAAATGGTAAATATCAAGATCAACGGTACAGATATTGCCGTACAGAACGGCAGCACCATTTTGCAGGCCGCCGCCCGGGCGGGAATCCCCATTCCCCATCTGTGCTATCTCCGGGATATTAACGAGATCGGCGCGTGCCGCATCTGCGTGGTAGAGGTAGAGGGGACGGAGCGCCTTGTCCCCGCCTGCAACACGCGGGTGGTGGAGGGGATGTCCATTCACACCAATACGCCCCGGGTCCGGGAGGCACGGAAGACAAATCTACGGCTCATTCTATCCCAGCACAATTCCACCTGCACCACCTGCATCCGCAGCGGGAACTGCGAGCTGCAAAATCTGGCCCATTACCTGAACATCCACTACCAGCCCTATCCGGTGAAGCCGGAGCGGAGCCGGCTGGACATGGACGTTCCCGTGATTCGGGAGGCCAGCAAGTGCATCAAGTGTATGCGCTGCATTCAGGTGTGCGATAAAATTCAGGGAATGCACATCTGGGATGTGGTGGGTACCGGCTCCCGCACCACGGTGGATGTTGCCGGAGGCCGTTCCCTGAAGGACACAGACTGCACATTCTGCGGGCAGTGCGTGACCCACTGCCCCACCGGCGCCCTGACAGCCCGGGACGATACCAACACCGTTCTGGACGCGCTGGCGGACCCGAACATCACCACGATCGTCCAAGTGGCGCCGGCGGTGCGGGTGGCGTGGGCGGAGGCCTTCGGCCTCTCTCCCAAGCAGGGCAGCACCGGCCGCATGGTGGCGGCGCTGAAGCAGATCGGCTTTGACTATGTGTTTGACACGAATTTTGCCGCAGACCTCACCATTATGGAGGAGGGCAGCGAGTTTGTGGAGCGCTTTACCCATAAGAGCCGCTACCGTTGGCCGATGTTCACCTCCTGCTGCCCCAGCTGGGTGCGGTTCCTGCGCTCCCAGTACCCGGACTACGTTTCCAGCCTCTCCACGGCAAAGTCCCCCCAGCAGATGTTCGGCGCTGTGGCGAAAAGCTACTTTGCCGAGAAAATGGGGTTGGACCCCCATAAGATCATGGTGGTATCCATGATGCCGTGCACAGCGAAAAAGGCGGAGTGCACACTGCCGGAAATGACCTCCGCCTGCGGCGACCCGGATGTGGACGTTGTGCTGACCACCCGGGAGATGTGCCGCCTGTTCCGAAGCGACTGTATCGTACCCACGGAGCTACCGGAGATGGAGTTTGACAGCCCGCTGGGCACCGGCACCGGCGCGGCGGTGATCTTCGGCACCACCGGCGGCGTGATGGACGCGGCGCTCCGCAGCGCCTACCACATGGTCACGGGAAAAAATCCCGATGCGGACGCCTTCCGGGAAATTCGCGGCAGCAAGCCGTGGAAGGAGGCTGTGTTCACCATTCCCGGCGCCGGCGAGGTGCGGGTGGCGGCAGTCAGCGGCCTTTCTAACGTCCGGGCGCTGATGGAGGCCATTGACCACGGCCGTGCGGACTACGATTTCGTGGAGGTCATGGCCTGCCCCGGCGGCTGTGCCGGCGGCGGCGGTCAGCCCATTCACGAGGGACAGGAGATGGCCGCGGTTCGGGGCGACCGGCTGTGGAAGCTGGACGCCGATGCCGAGCTCCGCTTCTCTCACGAAAACCCGGAGGTTCAGGCGCTATACAAGGAATACCTGAAAAAGCCGTTGGGAGAACGGTCCCTCCAGCTGCTCCACACGGAGCGGGAGCGGTAAGCCCTGCTTTGCACAATATCGAAACCAAAACTATCCCGGAAACCGTTCGGTTTCCGGGATAGTTTTTTGATGTGTTGAACTGCTTTGACCCACGTTGCCGTATTTTATACCCACGGTTGGCTGCCCTATAGGCTTACAGAGCACACAGGGCGGCCCTTTGCAGCCGGAGGCCTCGACCAAATTCCTGAAAGGCGCGGGTGATGAGAGCCTGCCCCTCGGAATTGGGATGAGTGCCATCGGCGCAGAGGGTCTGCTCCAGATGGCCATGGTCCAGAAACGCGCCCCGGACGTCCACCAGAGGGACCTGCTCCTCAGCGGCCAGATGCTCTACGGCGCGGGAGTAGCGCTCCTGCCATGCGTAGATATTGCCGACGTCCCCCAGCCAGCGCATGACCGCGCTTTTGTTCAGCCCATCGCACCACCAGTCGAAAAAGCGCTGACTGTCCAGCGGGGGCAGGTTGGTGAGGATGGGTCGGATACCCCGGGCTCTTACCTTGCGAATCATCTCCCGGTACAGCGTCACAAATTCCGGCAGCGGCACATTGGGAAGGTGCTCCCCAGCGGGGTCCTCCGCAATTTCCTTCCAGCGGAAGTCGCAGTCATTGCCGCCAAAGTCCATCACCAGAAAATCGCAGGCGGCGCCCCGGTCCAGCATCCGATCCAGCAGGCGGCTGCCCTTACGGACCGTAGCGCCGAAGTGCGCGTCATTATGAATGGAGAGCCTGAACTCCGATTCCAGCGCCGCTGTGTCCATCTCGTTCTGGGCGCGGTAGCGCCGGCTGCCGAGGTCCACCTGTATCCCCTTGAGAATGGAATCGCCCAGAAGCGTGACCTGTCTGCACTGTTCCATAAAAACACCTCACTCCATATAATATGGTTTTCAAAACTATATTATATGGCTTTGCGACGATTTGTCAAGAGGCGCAGCGTTAAAATTGCGGAATAAGCACACCAGAGACAGTTTTTGTCAGTTCTATGGCCGGGCCGGACAGACGGTGTACCTCCGCCTGCGGCCAGAGCGCGAGAAACGGCTCCACGCCGCCCACCTCCGCCAACCCGTAAGGAGCGTGGCGGTAGTGCATGGGGAGGACGCAGCGGGGCTTCAGGGCGTCGCACACCGATTTTGCCCCGGTGGCGTCCAGTGTATAGACACCGCCCACCGGCACCAGCGCCGCGTCCACCGGACCAATGGCGGCCAACTGCTCCGCCGACAGCGGATGGCCCAGATCTCCCAGATGGGCCACGGAGATGCCATCGGCAGTGAAGACCCGGATGGTGTTGCCGCCCCGGAGCGTTCCGCCCCGGTCATCATGGAATGAGGCGATTTCCCGGACGGTAAAGGGGCTGTCCTGATGGGGCAGCAGCGTGACGCGATCCACGGCATTATGGTCAAAATGGCCATGACTGCAAAAAACGGCGTGGGCGGAAACGGACAGGGGCGGGTAGCCCGGTACGCCGGTATAGGGGTCGGTGACAATGCGGTAACCGTCCGCCTCCAACAAAAAGCAGGCGTGGCCCAGCCATGTGAGCTTCATAAAAATTTCCCCCTTTGGATGAAATGAATTTTCAGAACATAAGGAAAGGGCGGCGAAGTGCCGCCGCCCTTACTGTATCAGACCTGACCGGTTTTGTCATCCGTTTTTTCCGCCGAGGCCTTCCGCTTTTCCTGCCGGCGGCGCAGTGCGCGGCGGGAGCAGACAGCGGCGGTGACGCCGATGACCGCCAGCAGCACCAACCATGTCCAGCCGTAGGCCAGTGCAACGAGAATATTCTCCACGGTATCCGTGAAGGCGCTCCAGCCACGGGTCAGGGCGCTGCCGATGCGCTCACCGAAGCTCTCCGGGACGTTTTCGGTATTGGAATACTTATAGACCTCCTGCAGATTGACGGTGATCGTGGAGAGCGCCACCTGTGAATCATAGCGCCGCAGTGTGCCGGAGAGGTTTTCGATGTTCCACTCCGTTTCGGAAATGGCAGACTCGATGGTGATGATGTCCTCCATATTTTTCGCCTGCGCCAGCAGTGTTTGCAGGCGTTCCAGTTTCACCTGCTGGGTTTTGAGGCGGCCCGCCGTATCGTAATAGACTTCCGTAATATTTTCCTGATTGGTGCTGCGCCATGTTTCGTGGGCCAATTCACCGACCTGTTCGAAAAAGCGCTGAAATTGTCCGGAGGGGATGCGGATGGTGTAGTCCGCCCAGCGGTAGCCCCGGCTGCTGCTGCCGATGCTGCTGTTTTCCACGTAGCCGCCCAGCTCCTCCGCCAGCGCGGACAGGGAGCGGGTGGCGGCGTCAAAATCCGTGGTCTCCAGATTGAGATCACCGGTATAGATAATCTTCTGCTCTGCGGCGTCGGTGGGGAGAGACTCGGTTTCATCGAAGCCGCCGGAGCCGGAGTCCGAGCCGGTATAGGAAGCGTAGCTGTCATTTTCCGTATAGTCCGGCACCATGGCTTCAGACGTATCGGCGGACGCCGAGGCGGAGCTGTTTGCAGCCTTGCCGCCGCAGGCGGTCAGGACGGTGAGCATCGTCAGGGCAAGGAAACAGGCAAAGAGCTTTCTTTTCATGATTCATCCTCCTTTTCGCGGCCTGCACCGCTTTCTATTAAATAAGACGTATGAGCCGGCCAAAATGTTCCGCAGTTTCCAAATATTTCATGGCTTGCCTTTTTCGGCGCGGGGCGGTACAATAGGGGCGCCAATCACTGTCCGCCGGAGAGGGGACAGTCAGGAAAGATAAAAATATGGAGGAAACAGCGATGACGTATCAGGAAGTTCTGGAGCAGGCCCGGACCTGCATGGGAAAGTGCCATGCCTGCCCGGTGTGCAGCGGCCTGACCTGCAAGAATATGGTTCCCGGCCCCGGAGCCAAGGGCCTTGGCACCGGTGCGATCCGGAACTATCAGAAGTGGCAGGAGCTTTGCGTCAACATGGACACCATCTGCGAAAACGCGGAGGTGGACACCAGTTATGACTTTTTCGGCCATAAGCTGACCATTCCCGTGATGGCGGGACCTGTGGGCGCGGTGGCCATGCACTACAGCGACAAGTACGATGACCTTTCCTACAATAATGTGCTGGTGGCCGGTTGTGCCAAGGCCGGAATTGCGGCCTTTACCGGCGACGGGACGAATCCCGCCGTAATGGAGGGCGCTGTGGATGCGCTGAAGCACTGCGGCGGCTGCGGCGTACCCACCGTGAAGCCGTGGAACATGGAGACCATCCGGCAGAAGATGGATATGGTCAAGGCGGCGGACCCCTACGCCATCGCCATGGACATTGACGCCGCTGGCCTGCCGTTTTTGAAGGGGCTGACGCCGCCTGCAGGCAGCAAGACCGTGGCGCAGTTGAAGGACATCGCCGCCATGGCGGGCAAGCCCTTTATCCTCAAGGGTATCATGACCGTGGCCGGTGCGGAAAAGGCGCTGGAGGCCGGTGCGGCAGGCATCGTTGTCTCCAACCACGGCGGCCGTGTGCTGGATCAGTGTCCCGCCACCGCCGAGGTGCTGCCTGCCATTTCCGATGCCGTGGGCGGTAAGATGAAGATTTTCGTGGATGGCGGCATCCGTTCCGGTATGGATGTTTTCAAGGCGTTGGCGCTGGGCGCGGACGCGGTGCTCATTGCCCGGCCCTTCGTTACCATGGTCTACGGCGGCGCCGAAGAGGGCGTGGCTGCCTATGTGGACAAGCTGAAGGCCGAACTGGCGGACACCATGGCCATGTGCGGCGCCCGCAGCCTTGCCGACATCAAGCGCTCCATGCTGTTCGGATTCTAAAAGCGCGTGGCACCTGTATTGGAACCCGGCATGGGAACGCCGGATGCGCTGCTCCACTGCTTTATGGACTTGGGCGAGGCCATGCTGACGGTGGGCGCTGATGTAAACCGGGTGGAGGACACCCTGATTCGGATGGGCATGGCCTATGGCGCGGCCCGGATGAACGTATTTGTCATTACCTCCAGCATGGTGGTGACGATGACTCTGCCTGATGGACGGGATGTGACCCAGACCCGGCGCGTCCCATCTCCCGGCGGTACGGACATGACGGTGCTGGAGGACCTCAATGCTTTGAGCCGCCGGTGCTGCGCCTGCCTGCTGCCGGCAGAGCGATTGACGGCGGAGATCAAAGCGCTGACCCAAGGCGGCGTGCGGCCGCTGTGGGCTTATTGCGGCAGTATGCTGGCGGCGGGAAGCTGCACGCTCTTTTTCGGCGGCACACCGGCAGACGGACTTTCCGCCGCGCTGTTTGGCCTTGCCATCTGCTATTTGCAGCGGCATTTTTCCCCGGCCTGCCCCAACCGCATGGTGTTCAATCTGCTGTCCTCTATGGCGGTGGGCGTGAGTATCATTTTGTGGGTGCATTTTCTGCCGGGATTGCAGTTGGACAAAATATCCATAGGGGACATTATGCTGCTCATTCCCGGAATGGCCATGACCAACGCCGTGCGGGATACCATGATCGGCTCCCCCATTGCCGGGGCTATGCGGCTGATTGAAACGCTGCTGTGGGCGGCGGCGCTGGCGCTGGGCTTTATGAGCGCCTTCTGGCTGACGGGAGGAATTGGCTTATGATCACGCAGCTTGTAACATCCTTTACCGGGGCGCTGGGTTTCTGCCTCGTGTTCCGGCTGCGGGGACGGTATCTGTTCGCCGCCCCGGTGGGGGGCCTTTTGACCTGCGGCGTGTATCTTGCGGCGGTGTCTATCTGGGGCGGGATACTGATGCCCTCGCTGGCGGCCTCCGCCTTTGCGGCGGTGTACGCGGAGTTTTTAGCGTGGCTTATGGGCGCGCCCACCACACTGTTCCTCACCCCGGCACTCCTTATTCCCCTGATACCTGGCCGCCCGCTGTATTACGCCATGTATTACGTTGTCCGGCAGGAGTCGGAGTTGGCGCAGGATTTTGCGCGGCAGACAGCGGAATACGCGCTGGGAATTGCGTTGGGAGCCAGCCTTGTGTGGGCGTTTGCCAATATGCGCCGGAGCTGGAAGCATCACGGCTGATTGCTGGAATAAAAAACGTCTCTGCCAACAGGCAGAGACGTTTTTTATAGCTTGATGCAGCGGGCGCGGAGGGTAGAGAGGTCAAGGGGGTCATGGGTCACCAACAGCACTGGCATCCGTTCCGCCGCTTGGGCGATGCACGCCGCCGCGCGCTGCCGGTTTTCCGTGTCCAGTCCGGTGAAGGGCTCGTCCAGCGCCAGCGCGTCCGCCGGGGCCAGCAGCGCCCGGGCCAGCGCAAGGCGGCGCCTCATGCCGCCGGACCATGACCGGACGCACTGACCGGGGGACGGGTCCAGACCCAGCGCCCGGAGCTGCGCGGCAGCGGCGTCATTATCCATGTCCGGCCCCAGCACGAACCGGAGATTTTCCATGGCGTCCAGCCCCGGCAGCAGCCGATCCTCCTGAAAAACGGCGCTCCAACGGACATCGGTACCGGATAATGTACCGCTGTCCGGGACCTCCAGCCCCATGAGAATCCGCAGCAGCGTGGTCTTGCCCGCGCCGGAGGGCCCCCACAGGGCGGTGACGCCGTTTTCCGCCGTGAAGGATACATTTTGCAGCACCGGACGGTCATCATAGGACTTGCAGAGCTTTTGAACCTCCATCAGCCGCACCACCTTTCCACCGCCGCGTCCGCCAGACGCAGCAGCAGCCGCTCCGCCAGCACCGATACCGCCACAATGGCAAGCGTCCACGCAAAGAGGTCCGGCGTCTGAAAATATACCTTGGCGGTGTACAGCCGCTCCCCGATGGTCCCGGCAGGCAGGCCGATGACCTCAGCGGCGGCACCGGCCTTCCAGCAAAGGCCCAGCGCAAGAGACAGCGCTGTGCGGAAATAGGGGAGCACCTGCGGCAAGGCGATGTACCGCAGCCGCCGGGAGAGGGGGACACGGAATACCCGGGCCATTTCCAAAAGCTGACGGTCCGTCCGGCAGAGGCCCTCCAGCACATTGAGGTAGACCGGAGGGAACACCATCAGGGCGGAGATAAAAAAGGAGAGGCTTCGGCTGTCCAGCCACACCAGCGCCAGAATGATGAAGGACGCTACTGGCACCGCTTTAATGACTGCCACCGGCGGGGCCAGCAGCTCCCGAAACCGCGGTTTCCACGCGGCAAGGGCGGCGCAGAGCACCGCCAAAATCGTGGAGAGCAGAAAGCCGCCGAAGATTCGGGCAGCGGAGCGGCCCACCGTTTCCCAGAACGCGGCGGTGCAGGCAAGCTGCCACAGACGCTCTAAAACGCTGACCGGCGAGGCCAGCAGCAGATTTCCGTGGGGATAGGCGCGGCGCAGCGCCATGGCCGCAAGCTGCCAGAGGGCAAGCCAGAGCAGCACCGCCCACAGGCGGAGCGTGTTTTTCTTTTGACCCATGGGCGGCCCCCTTCTAATCTTAATTTGAACCGGCTTACTGATTTTTTGATTATTTTAATCACGGCAGGGCATTGCCCTGCCGTGATGCGGTGATTTAAAATTGCCTGTATGGACGCTTATGCGCCGTAATAGAAATCCTCGCCGGGGAGCGCACCGCCCACGGAAGCGGGCTCGGCGTCGGAGAGCACCTGAAGATAGCCGGAGAGCTTCTCTTTCATCTCACTGCCGGTGATGCAAACGATGTTGCAGTAGGGCAGAGCCTTTTCCGCCACGGGAGCGGCCTCAACGATGCCGTATTCGGAAATGAGCTGGGCGGCCTCCGCCGTGTTGCCGTTTACCCATTCCACGCTGGCGGCATAGTCCTTGAGGAAAGCATCTACTGCGTCGGGGTTGGCGTCCACCACCTCCCGGCGGGCCACAATGACGCCGGTGATGAGGCCGGAACCGTTATCCAGCTTATCCCACTCCGCTGTCAGATCCAGTGCCATCCGCAGACCCTCGATCTTCGTCTGAGCCACGGTGACAAAGGGCTGGGGCAGCAGGGCAATGGCGGCCTGACCGCTGGCCAGTGCCGCGACGCACTCGCTGTGCTCACTTTTCCAGTCGATGGTCACATCGTTATCCGGGTCGATGCCGTTTTCACTCAGCAGATAGCGCAGAGCGTATTCCGGTGTGCTGCCCTTGCCGGCAGCCACGATGGTCTTGCCCTTCAAGTCCGCCATGGACTGCACGGTATCGCCGCTTTCCACGATATACAGCACACCCAGCGTGTTTACCGCCAGCACCTCCAGCGCGCCGTCCGTTTTGCCGTACAGCACGGCGGCAAGGTTGGCGGGCACGCAGGCCATGTCCAGCTCGCCCTTGATGAGCAGGGGTGTCACCTCATCGGCGGAGCCGGCCAGGGTGAATTCGTAGGTATTGCCGGTGGATACCACATCCTCCTTGCCCTCCATCATCTCATTGACTGTGTCGCTCAGACTCATCAGTTCCACCAGTCCCATGGCGGTGGGGCCTTTCAGGGCGGCAATTTTGAAGGCGGCGGTATCATCCGGCGTTTCCGGGGCCTCGGCAGGCTCCTCTGTCTGTGCGGGCTCGTCGGTTTGCTCCGGTGCGGCGGTTTTCTGGCCGCAGGCGGCCAGAGACAGCGTCAGGGCCAGAGACAGGCCCAATGCCAGCAGTTTCTTTTTCCAGTTCATATTGTTTCTTCCTTTCCAATGCTCCCTGCCGGGGCATAGACGGTCTTGGCGGTCACACCCTCCAAGCGGCCCAGCTTGCCGGACAGGGCGGAGATCGCGTCGCCGGGGGCATCCATAGCAACACTGATGACGTTGACGCCCTTTTCCCGATAGGGGACGCCCATCCGGCCGATGATATAGCCGCCATACTGGTGCAGCAGCTCGTTGAGCGGCGTGACAGAGGCTCCCTCCCGGACGATGATGGCAATGACCGCCACCCGTGTTTTCATATGCTCCACAGCAAAGCACTCCTTTCAAAAAATCATCCCCCCTGCCGTTCGGCAGAGGGGATGGAGACAAATCGGTTCATCCTCAGCTTACGGCTCGGAATATCCTTGCCGGCAGAACGGTATTTGGGGCGGGTCGCCGGTTAGAGGCTTCTTTCCGGAGACAAGCCCAACCATAGCATACCCGGCTTCCGTTGTCAAGATACCCGGCCATACGAAAAAATCCCCCGGAGCATCCTGCTCCGGGGGTGGAGAAACGGGCTTATGCCCCGCAGGGCTTGTAGGCGGAGGTGAGCACCTGCTCGAATACGGGGGCGTCCGGGGACTCAATGCGCTGGAGAATCTGCTCTCCGGCAGCCTCGCCCAGTTCCTCGACAGGCTGGACGATGCAGTCCATCTGGTTGGAATAGAGATGATTGATATTGGAATCGTAGTCCACAAAGGTCACAAGGTCAATGTCCTCTCCCAACCGCAGACCCTTTTCATGGAGGTAGATAACAGTGTCCGAGGCCATGAGGCCCTGTGCTACCACAATGGCGTCGCATTTTTGCTCCAGCAGTTCGTCAAGACAGGCCCGGGCGCTGTTTTCCATGGAGTTGCCAAAGCGAATCAGAGCCTCGTCCTGCGGCAGACCGCAGTCCGCCACCGCCTCCCGGTAGGCGGCGATGCGCTCACGGGTGGAGGAGAGCCGGGGCAGGCCGCCGATGATTCCGATGCGCTTGTCGCCCTTTCCCGCAAGGCGGCATACACTGCGGTAAATAGGCTGGAAATTGGACACGGACACCGAGGGGAAGCGCTTGGCCTCAAAGGTGCGGTCCACCAGCACCACCGGGAAGCCCGCGGGAATCAGCGACTCGAAGCGGCTGAAATCCTCAATGGTGCTGGCAATGAGCAGTCCGTCCACCAATCCGGCGGACAGCAGGCGGATGTTCGTTTCCTCCCGCTCCGCGTTTTCCTTGGTATTGGCGATGATAAGATGATAGCCGTGGGCGGAGAGACAGTTTTCCACCGCCTCGATCATGGTGGCGAAAAATTTGTTGGAAATATCGGGAACGATGAAGCCGATGGTCTTTTTCTTGCCGGTGCGGAAGCTCCGGGCGGAGGCGTCCGGCGTGTAGCCCAGCTCCGCAATGGCCCGGTAGACCTTATCCCGGGTCTCGCCGGAAACGTAGCGGGTGGAGTTAATGGTGTGGGAGACTGTGGCGGTGGAGACACCGGCCAGCTTTGCCACATCGCTGATTGTCACCTTCATACACGTACCTCTTTCGCAAAAACGGTTTCTCGCTTGCGTAATCATTTGCATTATACAGTATAGGTCCGGTAAATGATTTTCGTCAACCCCTTTTTCGTTTACTTGACCATTTTTTCGTGGCATTTTTACAGCACTCTTGCTAATTTGAACAATTTATCCGGAAAAAGTTATCTAAAATGCTGATTGCCTTTTTTAGCCGGGCATGATAGGATGATTTTAACAAAAAATCGTTTACGCAAACGATTCTTTTCGGCTTTTTGTGTAGATAAATTTTGAAAGGAACTTTGATTATGCTTACCAAAATCGGTATTAACGGCTTTGGCCGCATCGGCCGCCTGACCTTCCGCGCCGCCCTGACTCACGAGGATGTGGAGGTTGTCGGCATCAACGACCCCTTCATGAGCCCCGAATATATGGCCTATATGCTGAAGTATGACTCCGTGCACGGCAAGTTCCCCGGCGAGGTGGACCACTATGACGGCGGCATCATTGTCAACGGCAAGAAATTCCCCGTGTTCACCGCTATGGAGGTCAAGGACATTCCTTGGGGCTCCGTGGGTGCCGAATATATCTGCGAGTGCACCGGCAAGCATCTGACGAAGGAGCTGTGCCAGGGCCACATCGACGCCGGCGCCAAGCACGTTATCATGGGTGCGCCCTCCAAGGACGATACCCCCATGTTCGTGTGCGGCGTGAACCTTGATAAGTACACCAGCGATATGACGTTTGTTTCCAACGCCTCCTGCACCACTAACTGTCTGGCGCCCATTGCAAAGGTCCTCAATGACAAGTTCGGCATTGTAGAGGGCCTGATGACCACGGTGCACTCCGTGACCCCCACGCAGAAGCTTCTGGACGGTGCCTCCATGAAGGATTGGCGCGGCGGCCGTGCCGCTACCGGCAATATCATCCCCTCCTCCACCGGCGCCGCCAAGGCTGTTGGAAAGGTCATCCCCGAGCTCAACGGCAAGCTCACCGGTATGAGTATGCGCGTTCCCACGCTGGATGTATCCGTTGTGGACCTGACCGCAAAGCTCAGCAAGCCCGCCAGCTATGAGGAAATCTGCAAGGCCATGAAGGAAGCCTCCGAGGGCGAGCTGAAGGGCGTTCTGGGCTATACGGACGAGGATGTGGTCTCCAGCGACTTCCTCGGTGATCCCCGCACCTCTATCTTTGACGCCAAGGCTGGTATCGCGCTGACGGACACCTTTGTGAAGGTTGTTTCCTGGTACGATAACGAGTGCGGCTACTCCAACAAGATGGTGGAGCTGATTCGCTATATGTCCTCTGTGGATCATCGGTAAGCACGAAAGCCAACTATATACGGAAAACAGGCGGCAGACGAGAGTCTGCCGCCTCAGCGTGTCGAAAAAGTCTTTTCTCCCCGCTGAACAAGTTTTCAGAACTTCATAAAAGTTCTGAAAACTAAGGATTTCAATGGCGCAGGACACCCTTCTTGGGTTTCCCGCGCACACCCTTCCTTACCGTTGCGGAGGATTTACCACTTTATCGACAGTCTCAGGCGGCAGACGAGAGTCTGCCGCCTTTCATCGTTTGAAAGGAATATTTGGCCCTGTTGGAGCAGCTTTTTCCCAAAGCGGTACGAGAATTTGAAAATCATCTTTATTGTGGGAAAAAGCTGTGGTATACTATCAGCAAAACGGATTTTGACAAATTTCACGTAAGAGAGGTATCTATGACGGACGAACGAAAAGACCAGCTCAGCGCCGAGGCCGATGGCATGATCGAGGGCCGCAATGCGGTGATCGAGGCGCTGCGGACGCAGACGAATATTGATAAAATTTATATCCAGCGGGGCGAAACGGACAAGACGCTGGGCCACATTGCCTCCAAGGCCCGGGCGGCGGGCATCGTTGTGGTGGAGGCCGACCGGCGCAAGCTGGACGGTATGAGCCGCACCCACGCCCATCAGGGCGTCATCGCGCTGGCAGCGGTGCGGGAGTATGTCAGCGTGGAGGACATTCTGGCTGACGCTGCCGCCAAGGGCGAGCAGCCCCTGCTGGTGGTGTGCGACGAGATTTCCGACCCCCACAATCTGGGGGCCATTATCCGCACAGCCTACTGCGCCGGCGCCCACGGCGTTATCATCCCCAAGCGCCGCAGCGCGGGGCTGACCAGCATTGTGGCCAAGACCTCTGCCGGAGCGGTGTCCCACATGAAGGTGGCGCGGGTGCCGAATATTCCGGCGTTGCTGAAGGATTTGAAAAAGCAGGGCATTTGGGTGTTCGGTACGGCGGCGGACGGTACCACGGGGCTTTATCAGGCGGACCTGAAGGGCCCTGCCGCCATTGTGATCGGCAGCGAGGGAGACGGTATGACCCGGCTGGCGGCCGAGAACTGCGATTTTCTGGTGAGCATTCCCATGAAGGGTGATTTGAACTCCCTGAATGCCAGCGCGTCCGCCGCAATTTTGCTGTATGAGGCCGTGCGTCAGCGCATGGCGTAGCATGAATTTGGAGAGAGCACTGTGTCAAACGAGCATGAGAAAACAGAATACGGTGCGGCCGGCTGGGACACACCCCCGTCGGAGGAGGACTACACCTTAGAGGAAATTCTGGCTGAGTACGGCTCCAGCCGCCAGCAGAAGATTTTAGAGGAGGTGGAGCAGGCGCTCCAGCCGCCGGAGGAATCCACGACAGCAGCGGAGCCGGAGAGCGAACTGCCTGCGCCCCCTAAAAGCGCGAAGGAGCTCTGGGAAGAGCGGATGGCGGCGGGCGCCGCTGCCCGCCGTGCGGAGGAATCTGAAACGGAAGCGCTCCCGGAGGAGGCCGCGGAATCGTCCGATGAGGAGCTGCCCAATGAAGAAGCGGCTGATGAGGAGCTGCCCGCTGAGGAGCCGGAGGCCACTCACTTCTGGAGCCTTGAGGAGCTGGTAGGCTCCACGGTTGGCGCGGTGATGGAGGAGCGGCAGGAGCCGCTGCTGAGGCCGAAGCGGGGCCTGTTTTCCCGAAAGCGGCAGGAGGAAACGGAGCAGTTTTATGACCCGGCAGAGGCGCCGCCTCCGCCGCCCCCTGTTACCGAGGCGGACAGCATCGGCGAGGAGCCGGAACTGGGAGAAACGGCGAGCCGTTACCGGGAGGCGTATCGCCGCCGCCGCAGACCGCTGGCCGGAGCAATTCTTGCGGCGCTGGTACCATTTGCAGCCATGGCGGCGGAGCAGCGCGGCATCACGGTTCCCCTTTGGAGCGGGGACCGGCAGGTGCAGGGCATTGTGCTGCTGGCCTGCCTGCTGCTGGATGTGGTGCTGTGTGCGCAGGTGCCGCTGTACGGTATAAGGCGGCTGTTGAAAAAGCGCTGCGTCAGTGAGCTGCTGGTCGCGCTGGCCGCTCTGGCGGCGGTGGTGGACTGCGTTTTGTGGCTGCTGTCTCCAAACCGGGGCAGTGTGATGCCCTATACGGCGGCGGCAGGACTGGCGCTGTGCTTCGCGCAGTGGGGCATCAGCCGGGAGAGCCGGGGCAGCTACGATAGCTTCCGCATGGCCTCTTTGGACGATGACCCGCCCTATCTGGTGACGGAGACCGGCCGTGGTGCCTGCAAGCAGAAGGGCAGCCTTCGGGGCTTTTACACCACAGCCAAGCGGGATGATTACGCCGCCCGCCTCCAGACGATCTTTCTGCCGGTAATTTTCGTGGGAACGCTGGTATTCGCGGGGCTGACCTCGCTGGGTGCCAGTCACGGCATTGACTTTTTCCGCAATTGGTCCATTTTTCTGCTGGCGGGAGGGACGTTTGCCCTGCCGCTGTGCTGGGGACTGCCGTGGTCCCAGCTGACCAGACGGCAGCAGAAAAGCGGCTGCGCCGTGGCGGGCTGGGACGGTGCGGCCCGGGTAGGCAAGCGCCGGAGCCTGATCCTGACGGACACGGATCTGTTCCCGCCGGGGACCATCCGCCTCAACGGCGTCAAGGTCTACGGCGAGGAGCTTGGAAAGGCGGCAAGCTATGCCGCGGCCGCCGCGGGCGCGGCGGGCAGCGGCCTTGCGCGGCTGTTTGAGGGCCTTGCCGTGGGTGAGAACGCCCCAAGGGAAACGGCACAGGATCTGAGCTTTTACGAGCAGGGCGGCTGGGGCTGTACCATCCGGGGGGAATCCGTTCTGCTGGGAACGGCCTCGTTCCTGCGGAAGCAGGAGGTACGCTTACCAAGCAACATCAGCCTGAAAACCGGCGTATTTTTAGCCATTGACCACCAGCTTGCGGCGGTGTTTGCCGTGAAGTACGAGGCGGCAGAGAACGTGGACTATGCTCTGCGGATGCTGCGCCGCAGCCGTATCACGCCGATTCTGGCCGTGCGGGACCCTAATATCACCCCGGCACTGCTGAAGCGGAAATTCAACAAGCGGGTGAAGGTGGAGTTCCCGGACCTGACGGACCGAATAGCGCTCAGCGAGGCGGAGGAGGACCGTGGACTGTCCCGGGCGCTGCTGCTGCGGGAGGGCCTGCTGCCCTATGCCGAGGCCATGGTAGGCAGCCGCCGGCTGCGGACAGCGGTGCGCCGTGCGGCGTGGCTGTCTATTTTCGGCAGCGCCGTGGGTCTGCTGCTGACCGCCTATCTGGTGTCGCTGGAAAAGTTTGATCTGCTGACGCCTCTTTCCCTGACGGTATTTTTGCTGCTTTGGACGCTGCCGGTGCTCCTGATGAGCGACTGGACGGCGCGCTATTGAGACTTGACAGAAAAAGGTGCGGAGAACCGGGACATTTGCCCGGCTCCCCGCACCTTTTCCGCGTTTTTCGGAGCCGATATTCCGTTTTGTCGGGCAAGAGTCCTTTTGCGGGACCTGACAAAAATAACGCCGCCTTTTTGCCGACTTATCCAAAATGTGATATCTCACAAAACTTCTGTTGTATTGCCATGGAAAAAGCGTTATAATCAACATATTGAGAGACCTCTCAATGAGTTGACGGATCATTTCCATCGCCCCTGCGGCGTTGTCAACAGCATCAACATAAGGAGTGGAACGAACATGAGCTATTCAGTACAGAACATCCGCAATGTCTGCCTGCTGGGTCACAGCGGCAGCGGCAAAACGACCCTTGCAGAAAATCTTCTGCTTATGACCGGCGCCATCGAGCGCATGGGCCGTGTTGCTGACGGAAATACCGTCTGCGATTATGACCCCGAGGAGGTCAAGCGGCAGATTTCTCTGTCTACCGCTGTGGCGCCCATTGAATATAAGGGCTGCCGCATCAACGTGCTGGATACCCCGGGTGCGTTCGACTTTTCCGGCGAGGTCATGGAGGCCCTCCGGGCCGCCGATGCCGCTATTATCGTCTGCTCCGCCAAGGACGGTGTTTCCGTCGGTATGGAGAAGGCTTGGAAATACTGCGAGGAGCGGAATATGCCCCGCCTGCTCTACATTTCCAAGACAGACGAGGACAACAGTGATTATAACACCACGTTTGAGGCCCTCCGGGAGCGCTTCGGCAAGAAGGTCGCGCCGGTGGTGGTGCCTATTTGGGATGAGAACAAGCGGGTTACCGGCCTCATTGATGTGCTGAACAAGCGCGCCTATGAGATGCAGGGCGGTAAGCGCGTGGAGATCGAGGTCCCGGAGGATAAGGTCTCTGTTATCGAGGAATTCAACGATGCCCTCAAGGAATCCGTGGCAGAGACCAGCGAGGAATTCATGGAGCGCTTCTTCAACGGCGAAGCCTTCACCTATGCCGAAATGGCGCAGGGCCTGCGGGCGGGCGTCCGTGAGCTGAGCATTTTCCCGGTGCTCTGCGGCAGCGCCGTGGCCGGAATGGGTACGCTGATGCTGCTGGACAATATCGTGGAGCTGCTGCCCTCCCCCGAGCAGGGCAACTATCATAAGGCGACGCTGGCCGATGGCAGCACAGAGGAATTCGTGGTCTCTGCCGGCGGCGTGCCCGCAGCCTTTGTATTTAAGACCCTTTCCGACCAGTACGGCAAGTATTCCTTTGTAAAGGTGCTCTCCGGCTCTATTACGCCGGATATGACGCTGGTAAATGCCCGCACCGGCGAAACGGAAAAGCTGGGCCGCCTTTATACCATGCGCGGCAAGAAAGCAACAGAGGTCAAGGAGCTGGTGTGCGGCGACATCGGCGCTATCGGCAAGATGGAACGGATCAAGACCGGCGATACCCTGTGCGACAGCCGTAAGGTTGTGGCGCTGAAGGGCATTCCCTTTGCGGAGCCCTGCTATTCCGTGGCCATCGCCCCCAAGACCCGGGGACAGGACGATAAGGTGGCGCAGGGCCTCGCCCGTCTGAACGAGGAGGACCCCTCCTTCACGGTGGTCAACAATGCCGAAACGCACCAGATGGTGCTCTCCGCCGCCGGCGATATGCAGGTGGATGTGCTGGTGAGCAAGCTCAAGAGCCGCTTCAATGTGGAGGTCACTTTGAGCCCCGTCCGCGTGGCGTACCGCGAGAAGATTCGCAAAACCGTTCAGAAGCAGGGCCGCCATAAGAAGCAGACCGGCGGCAGCGGTCAGTTCGGCGATGTGTGGATTCGCTTTGAGCCCCAGACGGAGCAGGACGATATGATTTTTGCCGAGGAGGTCTTCGGCGGCTCCGTACCCAAGAACTACTTCCCCGCCGTGGAAAAGGGCCTGCGGGAAGCCTGTGCCCACGGTCCGCTGGCCGGTTATCCGGTGGTGAACCTGAAGGCCGTGCTGTATGATGGCTCCTATCACCCGGTGGACTCCTCCGAAATCGCGTTCAAGACCGCCGCGCAGCTTGCCTTCAAGGCGGCGCTGCCGGAGGCAAATCCCTGCCTCATGGAGCCGGTGGGCGAGCTGAAGGTCACTGTGCCCGACAGCTACATGGGCGATGTCATGGGCGATCTCAATAAGCGCCGTGGCCGCGTCATGGGTATGGACCCTGCCGGTAACGGCGAGCAGGTCATCACGGCCGAGGTACCCATGGGCGAGATGAGCACCTATGCCATCGACCTTCGCTCCATGACCCAGTCCCGGGGCACATTCACGCTGCACTTTGTGCGCTATGAGGATTGCCCGCCTGCGGCACAGGAGAAGGCCATTGCCGAGGCAAAGGCCCGGAACGAGGAATAAATCGTCTCTTTTGGGACCGGGACGCCCGCGCGGCGTCCCGGTTTTCTTATCCGCAATAAAAAAATATTGATTTCGTTGCAAATGCAACTTGTAATTAGAAATCATTCCTGTTATACTATAATCACCGAACAGGATCGGTTAGGAAAAGCAATTTAGGAAAATCGAAAGATTTAAGGAGGATACAATTATGAAGAAGTGGGTCTGCAAGGTTTGCGGTTATATCTATGAGGGTCCCGAGGCTCCGGTGGAGTGCCCTGTCTGCCACGCGAAGAATGCGTTCAACGAGGTCAAGGGCGAGATCAAGCTGGCGGCCGAGCACAAGTTCGGCGTTTACGCTGAGACTGTGAAGAACAACCCCGACATCTCCGAGGAGGATAAGAAGTACATCTTCGATCAGCTCATGGCCAACTTCAACGGCGAGTGCAGCGAGGTGGGTATGTATCTGTGCATGGCCCGGATCGCTCACCGTGAGGGCTATCCCGAGATCGGCCTCTACTGGGAGAAGGCCGCTTATGAGGAAGCCGAGCACGCCGCTAAGTTCGCCGAGCTGCTGGGCAGCGACCTGGAGAGCAACATGACCGCCTCCACCGAGAAGAATCTGGCCTGGCGTGTGGACTGCGAGTACGGTGCTACTGCCGGCAAGTTTGAGCTGGCCACCTGTGCCAAGAAGAACGGTCTGGACGCCATTCACGACACCGTGCATGAGATGGCCCGGGATGAGGCCCGTCACGGCAAGGCTCTGGAGGGTATGCTGAAGCGTTACTTCAACAAGTAATTTTCGCAAAAATCGAACCTTTTGAGAGGGAACAGGGAAGCCTGTTCCCTCTCTTTCTGCAGCCCGTGTGTTCTGCCTTTTTTTACGCCTTCGAGTGAATAATCAAATGAAAAAAGCACCCCTCCCGCATAACGGAAGGGGCGCTTTGGGTGACTGGAGTATTTCGAGGAAAAACAGAACACGGCGCTAAAACAGGTGAATGACACCGATGGTCATCAGCGTGACCAATACACCGGCCACAAGAACGCCCAGCGCGATGGCAGGCAGTGCATGGCGCAGGCGGATGTGGAGGAACGCGGCTACCAGCGCGCCCGTCCATGCCCCGGTGCCCGGCAGAGGAACGGCCACAAACAGCGTCAGCCCCAGCAGACGGTATTTCCGCACCAGGCGGCCCTTCAGGTGCGCCCGCCGCTCCAAGGCATCGATCTTCGGGGCAAAGAAGGGATGCTTCCGCAGCCGGTCGAATATCTGCCGCACGGAGAGAACGATGAACGGTACCGGCAGAAGATTGCCGATGACTGCGGCGACACAGGCCGCCCATGGGGACAATCCGGCGGCGGCCCCGGCGGGGATGGCGCCCCGCAGCTCCACCACCGGAACGGCGGCGATGGCCATGGTCATAATGTACTTTCTCAGAACGGTTTCCCAAAAGGCCATGAGGTCCCCCTTGCATAAAAATTGCCCCGGCGTGTGACCGCCGGAGCATCGGCTATCATAGTTTACTCCAGATTCAGGTGTTTTTGCAAGAAGTAAACCGTTAAGAAATAGAAAACGGCACAGTAAATAAGTTCCAGAACGATCAGAAACCACATACCAAGGTGCATGGCGGCTGTGGCGGAAAGCTGCGGCTCCCAGCCCAGCAGGAGGCGGTGGAACCAGGAATCGTTCAGCAGGGAGATACCGATGCCGCCCAAAATCTGCACCACTACGCCGATGACGATGTAGGAGGCTACGCTGAACAGTCCCTTGTGATTGGGGCGGCTGAAGCCGATGGCCATAGCGGAATAGGCCCGCAGGCAGAAGGCAATAGAGGCCATGATGCAGAGCAGCAAAAGCTCCACAAGGAAGCCGATACCGTTGACCACAATATCCATGTGGTTATAGCGAATTACAGCGTGGACGATATTCTTCACTTCCTGCCACAGCTCGCCCATAAAGCGGATGTCAAAGGCCGTGACAAAGCAGGCCAGAATGATAACGAGAACCGTGGCGGCAAACCACACGGTAGAAACAATGAGCTTGCTCCATACCTGCTGGTGGATGCTCACCGGCAGGGTCATCATCACATAGCCCTCGTCCTGCAAAAGATTTTTATAGAACCGGCTGACCATCACCGCAAGAGCCACGATTCCAACGGCGATAATGGCAAGGAAGAACAGCATGATCAGGATGGTGCCAAGGGTGTTCAAAAATGTGCTCTGAGCGTTTGTCATGCCCCGGATGGAGAGGTTGGCACCGACTGCGGACAGCAGCAGAAGACCGAAGATAGGCAGTATGACCCGGCCGGTGGCCCGGAACTCATGCTTCAATAATTTTCTCAGCATTTGAATACCTCCCGGAACAGTGCGTCCACGCTCATGCCCTTTTCCTCCCGAATCTGATCCACGGAGGATTGCAGAACCAGATGTCCCTTGTCGATGAAAACCACCTCGTCCAGCACCTTTTCCACATCGGCAATCAGGTGCGTGGACAAAATCACGCTGGCCTCGGGGTTATAATTGGAAATAATGGTGGTCAGGATATAGTCCCGGGTGGCGGGGTCAACGCCGCCGATGGGCTCATCCAGCAGATAGAGCTTGGCGCTCCGGCTCATGACCATGATGAGCTGCACCTTTTCCCGGGTGCCCTTGCTCATTTGACGAATACGCTGCGTGGGCCGGATATCCAGATGGCGCAGCATCTCCTCCGCAGTCTGGCGGCGGAAGTCCCTGTAAAAATCCTGATAGAAATCCATGAGCTGTCCGGCGCTCATCCAGATGGGGATGGCGGTGCGCTCCGGCAGATAGCTGACAACGGCGTGGGTCTCCCGGCCCGGCGCCGCTCCGTCAATAAGGATTTCGCCGCTGTTGGGGGTCAGCAGGCCGTTGGCCAGCTTGATAAGAGTGGTCTTGCCGCTGCCGTTGGGGCCTAAAAGTCCCACAATCCGGCCCGGCTCAATGGCAAAGCTGACGTTTTCCAGCGCCGGTGCTTTGCCGTAGCTCTTTGAGAGCTGCTTGCATTCCAAAATAGGCATGGTTTACTCCTTTTCCATCTCCTGCCGCAGCTGCGACAGTAATTCTTCCTTTTCAAAGCCCAGCGCGGTCATATCCGATAAAAATGTCCGCACCTTTCCCGCCGCCAGCGCGTGCCGCGCAGCGGAAATCACGTCCCGATCCTCCGTGACGTAGCGCCCGGAGGTGCGCTGACTGTATACCAGCCCATCCCGCTCCAGCTCTGTCAGGGCGCGCTGCATGGTGTTGGGATTGACGCCCGCCTCCATGGCAAGGTCCCGGACGGAAGGCAGCCGCTCTCCCGGCGCCAGCGCGCCGGAAACGATGCCGGCCCGAATTTGCCCGATGAGCTGGGTATAGATGGGAGCGCTGTTGGAAAATTGCCAGTTCATGGTTCGCCTCCCTGTTCTTTTGTATTAGACAAGTAATACAATAACACAATCGTGAAAATTGTCAAGCCCTATTTTGAATTTTTGCAAAGAGGAGCGGCGTGGCGGTGCTTGTCTACAGCCGGGAGATATGCTATAATATCAAATCAAAATGAGGTGACTGCCGCGTTTGCGGCGTTTGATAACGATAAGGAGGCCCCTATGACTTGGAAAGAAAAACGGCTCATTACGGTGCTGAGCATTGTCCTTGCCGTGCTGTTTGCCGCAGTGCTGATCGTGCTGAGCATTCGCTACCGGCAGGCCCGTGCGGAAACGGACGGACAGACCGCCATGGCGGAAACGGCGCAGTTGGCCGAGAGCGACTATGTGAATCTGGCATACGATAATGGCAGCGCGTACCTCGCCTTCGCATTGGATACGGAGGGCGCGTGGTACTGGGAAAATGAGCCGGATTTTCCGCTGGACGATACGCAGCTTCGGGTGATTCTCACTCTGCTGCGGACGCTGCGGCCCCAGCAGACCCTTGACCGGCCGGAGGACCTGTCTGAGTGCGGGCTGGACGCACCGGCAGCCAGTCTCACCGCCACGGCACCGGACGGAGGTGTGCTGACCATCGCAATGGGTAACGCCACAACGGACGGTACCAGCCGCTATGCGGATATCAATTCCGATTCGGAGCATATCTATATTATTTCCGGGGATCTGTACACGGCCATGCAGACACCGGTGTATGAAATGTGCCGCCTGCCGGAGCTGCCAACGCTGGCGGAGGCGCAGATGCTCTCCATCACCCTGCAGGGGCCAAAAACGGAGCAGGCGGACACTGAGACAGACGGACGCAGAACAACGGTCCTGACAGCGGTTCACGCGGAGGACGATGCGGCGAGCGTTTCTTGGCGGGCCGGCGGGGCCAACATCACGGATGACGCCTCTCTCCGGGCGCTGCTGGAGGACCTTGCGGCGCTGCGGGTCACAAAATGCGTGGACTGGCACCCCTCCGATGAGGCGGCGGCCTTCTGCGGCTTTGACGATCCCGTGACGCTGACGGTATCGTATCAGACGGACTCCGGAGCCGAGACGAGCTTTGAAATGAAGGTCGGCACACAGAACATGGACGGAACGGGGCGCTATGTCCGTTTTGGGGAGGAGGAAGCCATCTACCTCATGGAGCTGGAGCTGCTGGACCCCCTGATGCGCCTTGCGTATCAGGGCATGGATGAGCCGGCCTGACAGGAGGTGCAGCAATGCGGGTATTGATCGTTGAGGACGAGGTCCGGCTGGCGGAAACGCTGCGGGACCTGCTGGACACGGAGCACTATGCCGCCGACGTCTGCCACGATGGCGAAAGCGGGCTGGACAACGCCCTGTCGGATATTTACGATCTGGTGATTCTGGACGTCATGCTGCCGAAGAAGGACGGCTTTTCCGTTCTGCGGGCGCTGCGGCAGGAGGGGAAAACGGTGCCGGTGCTGATGCTCTCCGCCCGCTCGGAGCTCTCCGACCGGGTAGAGGGGCTGGACTGCGGCGCGGATTACTACCTCACCAAGCCCTTTGAGCCCAAGGAGCTGCTGGCCTGCGTGCGGATGCTGACCCGGCGGCAGCCGGAGCAGCGGGCCTCCAACGTGCTGGAATACGGCGATCTGCGGCTGGAGCCGGATACGTTTGAGCTGGCCTGCGGGGAGCGGTCCGTCCGCTTGAGCCGTAAGGAGTTTGACATGATGGAGCTGCTGCTGCGGAGCCGGGAGATGGTTCTGACGAAGGAGAGTCTGATTGTGAAGCTGTGGGGCTACGAATCCGACGCCGAGGACAACAATGTGGAGGTCTATATCTCCTTTCTGCGGAAAAAGCTGGAGCACCTCCGCTCCCGGGTGAAAATCCGTACCATCCGCATGGTGGGCTACCGGCTGGAGCAGGAGGCATAACCGTTTTCCCCAAGTTTTCAACATTTTCCACATACTTTTCGACAAGGGGAGGCGCTTGTCATGATACGGAAGCTGCGATGGCAGTTCGTGGGCGTGTGCATGGCGCTGGTGCTGACGGTGCTGGCGGCGGTGTTCGCCGCCGCCTATCACGCGGTCCGGCAGAATATCGAGGACCTCAGCCGGCAGGTGCTCACGCAGGTTATCCGCGAGGACGGGAGCGGCTCTGCCCCCGGCGTATCGGTGGAGATCGGCGGGGACCGGCTGCTGCTGCCCTATTTCACAGTGAATATCTGGGGCGGCACGGCCTATATCACCGGCGGCACCTATGCCAATTTGGAGGATACAGACGCGCTGCGGGATATTCTCAGCCAATGTCTGGAGCAGAATCAGACGGAGGGTACGGTGGAGGACTATCACCTCCGCTATCTCGTGGAGGATAACGGACTGTACCGCAAGCTGGCCTTTGTGGATATGTCCATGGAGCAGGCGACGCTGGCGCGGGTCATCCGTTCCTATCTGGTCATTGCGCTGGCGGCGCTGCTGGTGCTGCTGGGAATCGCCGCGGCGGCGTCCCGCTGGGTCACGCGGCCGGTGGAGCGGGCTTGGCGGCAGCAGCGGCAGTTCCTTTCCGATGCGTCCCACGAGCTGAAAACGCCGCTGACGGTGATTTTGTCCAACGCGGAGCTGCTGGAGGGGGCGGCGCTGCCGGAAAAGCCCGCCCGCTGGAGCGGCAATATTCGCTGTGAAGCGGAGCAGATGCGGACGCTGGTGGAGCAAATGCTGACGCTGGCCCGGGCGGACAACGGTGTGCGTCCCGCCGCTATGGAGCCGGTGAATTTCAGCGATGTGGCGACGGAGTGCGTGCTGTCCTTTGAGCCGGTGGCCTTTGAGGCGGGCAAGCCGCTGGAGGACCATGTGGCGGAGGACGTTACGGTCACGGGAGATAGGGACCGCCTGCGGCATCTGATTTCCATTCTGCTGGACAACGCCGTGAAATACGGCGCCCCCGGCGGCACCATCACGCTGACGCTGGAGCGGACGGAGCGGCAGGCCCGCTTAACGGTGGCTAACCCCGGCGACCCCATTCCGCCAGAGCATCTGCCCCATCTTTTTGAGCGTTTTTACCGGGCAGACAGCTCCCGGGGGGAGCAGTCCGGCTTCGGTCTGGGATTGTCCATCGCCGACACCATTGCCCGGGAGCACAAGGGCAGCCTCCGGGCAGAAAGCGATGCGGTCTCCACCCGCTTTATCTTTACCTTACCATCAGTTGATAAGGGCAAACACGGTTTTTCGGAACTGAAACAACGTCCAGCTTCGTTTTCCTCATTGCCGGGCAGCGGCCCGGCTGCTTCGTCAGCCTCGCTGAGCCGCCGTTTCCGATCCCGAAAAACTCCGAAGGACTTTCCAGCGAGCAAAAATGGGCGCTGATGCGGAAGCGGACGAAGGCTTGCTGGTGCAAGCCAAGGACAATGACAAAATCAGCGGCTATTTAGGCCGCTGGAAAGCATCTTTGCCCTTGTCAACTGATGGTACCGCTGCGGAAATAAAAAATGCTCCGGGGACATACCGACAGGTGATCCCCGGAGCGCGGATAATGCTTTTGGAAAAGGACAGGGCTTAGCCCTGTCCTTTTTGTCATTATTTTTTGATTTTGGAGGCCATCAGCTCCGGGTCCACGCAGAAGAAGGTGAACTCTCCGGTGGCGATGAGCTTGTTGTTTTCCCCTAAAATGTCCACGGCCACAAGGCAGGTGGAATGTCCCCGGTGACGTACTTGGGCGTCCGCGCGAATTTCCCCTTCGGACTGATTGCGGAGGAAGTGCAGGGCGCTGGTCTGGGTGACATAGCTGCGTCCGTCCGTGTGGGCGGCAAAGCCGGTGGCATTGTCTGCCATGGCGTAAATGGCGCCGCCGTGGACCATGCCGTAGCCGTTCTTGCTCTCCGGGCGGATATTCAGACGGAAAATGGCGTGGTCCGGCTCGACCTCCACCATTTCAATGTGGTTGTACACGGCAAACTGGTTCATCCGCTCCGTTTCCCGGGCGGTCTCTAAAGAAATCTGATGCATACGGGCTCCTTATCTGTCATTTCGTAAGTCTGCACCAGCATAGCACACCTTTCAAAAATTTTCTACTGTTTTTTCAAAAGGGACTTGACAACAGAGAAAAGAGTGTTATCATGAATACATGAACAGTCGTTCATATGTTAAAATGAAGGAGGACGCCATGGAAGATCGCTATAATGTGGAATGCTGTGAGTTTATCCACGCCCATGACGAGATCGTGGAAAAGGTCCAGAAGGAGATGCCCAGCGAGGACACGCTGTATGACCTGACGGAGCTGTTCCGGATCTTCGGCGATTCCACCCGGATACGGATTTTGTACGTACTGTTTGAGGCGGAGATGTGCGTCTGTGATATTGCGGCGCTGCTGGGGATGACCCAATCCGCCATTTCCCACCAGCTCAAGGCCCTGAAAAACGCCCGGCTGGTCAAGTCCCGGCGGGAGGGAAAAACGGTTTTTTACGCGCTGGCGGACAATCATGTGAAGACCATCATCGATCAGGGTCTGGAGCATATCCTTGAGTGAATTTGTTATTCCGAGTAATTCTCTAATCAATAAATGAATCAGGAGGAACCAATTATGAAAAAGCGCTATAAGTTCGAGATCGACTGCGCCAACTGCGCTGCCAAGGTGGAGGAGGCCATCAAGAAGATCGATGGCGTGAATGGGGCGACGGTGAGCTTTATGACCCAAAAGCTGACGCTGGACGCAGACGATGCCCGGTTTGATGAAATTTTACAGGAGGTCATCTCCACGGCCAAGAGGATCGAGCCGGACTGTGAGCTGTACCAGTAAATTCAAGTGAGCGGCTGCCGATAAAAAAATATATTCGACACGCCGGACCGCGCCGCCAATGGCGGCGCGGTTTCCTGAAAGGAGGAAGAATATGGCAACTCTAACCAAAAAACAGAAAAAGGTCCGCAACCGCATTGCGGCGGCTGCGGTGCTGCTGATTTTGTTCAAGCTCCTGCCTCTCAGCGGCTGGCTTCAGGCAGTGTGCTTCCTGATTCCCTATTTCATCATCGGCTACGATGTGCTGCGGAAGGCGTTTATGGGAATCGCCAACGGGCAGGTTTTTGACGAGAATTTCCTCATGGCCATTGCCACGGTGGGTGCCTTTGCCACCGGCGAATTTGACGAGGCCGTGTTCGTTATGCTGTTTTACCAGACCGGCGAGCTGTTTCAGGATTACGCCGTGGGCAAGTCCCGGGCGTCTATCACCGCGCTGATGGACATTCGCCCGGACACCGCCAATCTGGAAACGGAAAACGGTTTGGAGGAGGTAGACCCGGAGGATGTGACGGTAGGCTCCGTCATCGTGGTGAAGCCCGGTGAGCGGGTGCCGCTGGATGGTACCGTACTGGAGGGCAGCTCCACGCTGGATACCGCCGCCCTGACCGGCGAGGCCCTGCCCCGGACCATCCATGCCGGGGACGAGATCATCAGCGGCTGCGTGAACCTGACGGGTCTGCTGCGGGTGACGGTCACAAAGCCCTGTGAGGAATCCACGGTCTCCAAAATTCTGGAGCTGGTGGAAAATTCCAGCGAGAAAAAGGCGGTCAGCGAGCAGTTCATCACCCGCTTTGCCAAATACTATACGCCCTGCGTGGTGTATGCAGCGCTGGCGCTGTTCCTCATCCCTACGCTGATGCTGGCGTTCCTGCCCGCGCCTCCGGCGTTTTTGGCGGGTACCACATGGGATAACTGGCTCCATCGCGCACTGACGTTCCTGGTCATCTCCTGCCCCTGCGCACTGGTCATCTCCGTGCCTCTGAGCTTCTTCGGCGGTATCGGCGGCGCGTCCAAGTGCGGCATTCTGGTCAAGGGCGGCAACTATCTGGAGGCGCTGGCCAAGGCGGACACCGTTGTGTTCGACAAGACCGGCACCCTGACCCGGGGCACCTTTGAGGTGACAGCCGTTCACCCGGAGGGGAGCTTCACCCCGGAGCAGGTGTTGGAGTACGCGGCGCTGGCCGAGCAGTATTCCACCCACCCCATCGCCGTTTCTCTGCGGAACGCCTGCAAGAGTGAAATGGACAGCGGCCGGGTCTCCGATGTGGAGGAGATCGCGGGCCACGGCATTCTGGCGAAGGTGGATGGACGGACCGTGGGCGTCGGCAACAGCCGCCTGATGGAGCGGCAGAATGTGAACTGGCTGCCCTGTGAGCTGCCGGGAACCATCGTCCATGTCACAGCGGATGGGTTCTATGCCGGCCATATCGTGATCTCCGACCTGCCGAAGCCGGATTCCAAGGCGGCCATTGCGGCGTTAAAGCGGCTGGGTGTGAAAAAGACCGTGATGCTCACTGGCGATTCCGCGCCGGTGGCGGAGGCCGTAGCTGCGGAGCTGGGACTGGATGAATTCCATGCTGAGCTGCTGCCCGCCGATAAGGTGAGCCGCGTGGAGGAGCTGCTGAAAAAGGAGACCGGCAAGCTGGCCTTTGTGGGCGACGGTATCAACGATGCCCCGGTGCTGACCCGCGCCGACATCGGCATTGCCATGGGCGGTCTTGGCAGCGATGCCGCCATCGAGGCGGCGGATGTGGTGCTGATGGACGATCAGCCCTCCAAAATCGCCGTGGCCATCGGCATTGCTCGCAAGACCGTGGGCATCGTGCACCAGAACATCGTGTTCGCTCTGGCAGTGAAGGCCGTGGTGCTGGTGATGGGCGCTCTGGGTAAGGCACCGATGTGGCTGGCAGTCTTTGCCGATGTGGGCGTGGCGTTTATCGCCATTCTCAACGCCATGCGCTGCCTGAACGTCAAGGAGGCCGAGAAAAAATAATGCGGATAAGAGGGCGGAGGGCTTCAGCCCTCCGCCCTCTTTTTGGCGAAAATTCTTGCAAAAATGCGCCCATCGTTTTACAATAGGGCATCAAGACTTCCGAAAGGGTGATCGTATGGAATTTCACGCAAAGGAACAACTGCCCGGTCTGCTGGCATGGATGCGGCAGCAGATGACCGCCTGCGGCGGCAAAACGGCGGTCATCGGCATTTCCGGCGGCAAGGACAGCGCCACTGTAGCCGCGCTGGCTGTGGCGGCCTATGGTCGGGAAAACGTGGTGGGCGTGCTTATGCCGGACGGTATTCAGCCGGATATTGACTATTCCAACGGATTGGTGGAATTCCTGAACCTCCGGCACTATGTGTTCAATATTCAGGGGGGGACCTCGGGCATTCTCGGTGAGATGGAGCGGCTTGGTATGCAGCCCAGCCGCCAGACCCGGGTAAATCTGCCCTCCCGGATGCGGATGCTGACGCTGTACGCCGTGGCGCAGAGCGAGAAGGGCGGCATTGTGCTCAATACCTCCAATCTCTCCGAGGACTGGGTGGGCTACTGCACGGTTTACGGCGACGCCGCCGGAGCCTTCTCTCCGCTGGGGATGTACACCACGGAGGAGGTCATCGCACTGGGAGTGGAGCTGGGGTTGCCGGAAAAATTCCTCATCAAGCCGCCCTCCGATGGACTGACTGGTTTGACGGACGAGGATAACCTCGGCTTTTCCTATCACGCGGTCAATGAGTACGTCCGCAAAGGCGTGGCGGACCCGGCAGTGAAGGAGAAAATCGACCGGCTCCACCGCGCCAGCCGCTTCAAGTTCCAACTGATGCCGGTGTATCACAACGGACTTCCCATGGCCCTGACAGACGAGACCGACTATTATAAGTAAGCGGCCATCGCCGCCTGTATCCGGGAAATCGGAGGCAAAGGGACTGCTGGAAAACCGGCAGATGCGTTCAAGAAGCAATACACAAAGACCCCCGGCCAATGGCCGGGGGTCTTTGCTGTGTGTTTTAGGAGGGAGAAAACGCATCGGGTTGGGAGGACCCTTTGCAAGTATTAAGATACCCAAACAATTTTGCGAAATTGTGTGTTTGCTGTGAATAAATTGTAAACGTTTCGGCCGCCTGCTATTTGAATTTGCGGCTCTCTGCCACCGCCAGCTCATCGCAGCGGTTATTGTACTCGTTCTCCGCGTGGCCCTTGACCCAGTGGTAGTGCAGCGTGTGCAGGCCCTCCAGCCGCAGCAGCTCGTCCCAGAGGTCGGGGTTCAGGGCGGGTTTTTTATCGCTTTTTACCCAGCCCCGGGCTCTCCAGCCCTTGGCCCAGCCCTTGGAAAGTCCGTCAATGACGTATTTGGAATCGCTCCACAGCTCCACGATGCAGGGCTCCTTCAAAAGCGACAGCGCCCGAATCACGGCGGTGAGCTCCATGCGGTTGTTGGTGGTTTCCGCCTCGCCGCCGGACAGTTCCCGCCGGTGAGCGCCGTACATCAAAATGGCGCCCCAGCCGCCGGGGCCGGGATTGCCGGAGCAGGCGCCATCGGTATAAATGGTGACTTGTTTCATCGTAAACATCCTTCGATTTTTCAATTTGTCATGATAAAGGGTACATGATGTTTTGGGGAATGTCAATTTCTTTTTGGCATATCGGCTTGGATCGGCCGCACATCTCCGCACCAAGAGGTGGTGCGGTTTTGTTTTGCCGAATCAATTTGAAATGGACTGAAATGAGCACCTTTTGTAAATCCTTGCTCCATAGAATAAAGCCAAGATGGACCGAAACTGGTTCGATTTGGAGGATTGGATGGAGCAGAAAATCAAGCAGGATATTAACATTGGCGCAAATATCCGGGCGATTCGGAAGCGGAAGAATATTAAGCAGGTAGATTTGGTGCGTCTGCTGCAATTAGAGGGCGTTGAAATCACACGAGAAACGTTGGTGAAGATTGAAAGCGGCGTTCAGCATATCAAGGCATCCCAATTGCGGGGGATTCGTGATGCGTTGGAGACAACTTATGATGAATTGCTGAAATGAACAGACTGTTTGAGAAAATCATCAACCTGTTCTTTCCGCCGAAATGCCCCTTCTGCGGCAAGGTTTTGGACGAGGTAGGCATCTGCCCCGTGTGTGAAAAGGATTTGCCGTGGATTCCGGAGGAACAGGTGGTCAAAACGGAAAAGGATTTGACCTGCGCCGCGCCGCTGTGGTACGAGGGCGCGGTGCGGGACACCCTGCTGCGCCTGAAATTCCGGGGCGGCTCCGCGTTGGCGGAGCCGCTGGGCGAGCTGCTGGCCCGGTGTGCGGCGGAGCGGTTCGGGGGAGAATTTGACAGTGTGACTTGGGTGCCGGTGAGCGCAAAGCGGCTGAAAAAGCGAGGCTATGACCAGTCCCGGCTGCTGGCGGAGGCCATGTGCCGCCATTGGGGCACCAAGCCCGTCCGCCTGCTGAATAAAATTCAGGATAACCCGGCGCAGTCCGGCCTGCAGGGCGAGGCTGCACGGCGGGCCAACGTGCTGGGGGTCTACGACCCGGCGGACACGGCACTGATCGTGGACCAGCGCATTCTGCTGGTGGATGACATCCATACCACCGGCGCCACACTCTCCGAGTGTGTGCGGGTGCTGCGGGATAACGGCGCCGCCTCGGTGCTGTGCCTCACCGCCGCCCGGACGCCGCCGGCGAAAAAGGGAAAAAATTCATAATTCCTGTCTTGCAATCGGGGATATGTACCGTTATAATTGAAAATGTATGATTGCGGACGGAAATTCCGCTTATAATAGATTCCGTACAACATTTGCGGAAAGAACATGAGGTGTCACGATGGGGATCGCAAAAGATATCGGTATCGACTTGGGTACCGCCTCCGTATTGGTATATGTAAAGGGCAAGGGCGTTGTGCTCAACGAGCCCTCTGTGGTGGCTATGGATAAGACCACCGGCAAGCTGCTGAAGGTGGGCACGGACGCGCAGGCTATGCTGGGCCGTACCCCCGGCAACATCATTGCCATCCGGCCTCTGCGGGAGGGCGTTATCTCCGACTACGATATGACGGAGCGGATGCTCAAGGAGTTTATTCATAAGGTCGCGGGCTTTTCCTTCTTCAAGCCCCGGGTCATCATCTGCGTGCCCTCCGGTATCACGGAGGTTGAGGAGCGCGCCGTCATCGATGCCGGTATTCAAGCCGGCGCCCGGAAGGTGTATCTTATTGAGGAGCCGGTAGCGGCGGCCATCGGCGCGGGCATCGACATCACCCAGCCCGACGGCCACATGGTGGTGGACATCGGCGGCGGTACGGCGGACATCGCTGTGATCTCCCTCTCCGGCGTGGTGGAATCCGCCTCTATCAAGATCGCCGGCGACCAGCTCAATGAGGCTGTGGTGAAGTATATGCGCCGCAAGCACAATCTGCTGGTGGGTGAGCGCACCGCCGAGGAGATGAAAAAGCAGATCGGCTGCGTCTTCCCCAAGGACGAGGAGGAGACCATGGACGTCAAGGGCCGCTGTCTGCTGACGGGTCTTCCCAAGGTGGTGACTGTCAGCTCCACGGAGATGATGGACGCCTTTGAGGAACCGGTGGAGCGCATTATGGAGGCTATCCACTCTGTGCTGGAGCGGACGCCCCCGGAGCTGGTGGCGGATGTGTCCACCAACGGCATCATCATGACCGGCGGCGGCAGTCTGGTGTACGGCTTTGATAAGCTGGTCACCGCCCGCACCGGCATCCACACCACCGTGGCGGAGGACGCCATCTCCTGTGTGGTGCTGGGTACCGGCAAGAGTCTGGACTCCCTGAACTCCATGCAGGACGGTACCATGAACCTCAGCCGCCGCAAGCAGATGACCTGATAACAGCACATAACTCCCCCGGCTTGCCGGGGGAGCTTTCATCTGAACCGAAAGGCTCCGAGTGTTGCAAATGCCATTGTGCAGATGGGGCGCTGCAGGTGTATTCTGAAGAAAAACGATTGAAACGAGGATTTATGCTGACATTCAAACCCATTACTATGCGTGAAGCGGCAACGCTGCGGCGCTATTATGAAAGCTGCGGCTTCCAGTTGTGCGAGTATTCCGCCGGTGTGAAGCTCATGTGGCGAAAAACACTGAACTATGCGTGGACGGAGGCGGCAGGCTGCCTCATTATCCGCTGTGAAAGTCAGGGCCGGGTGTCCTTTGATTACCCGGTGGCCGGACCGGAGGGAGATGAGGACGCCGCCCTGACAGCCATTGAGGGCTACTGTCTTGAAAACGGCATCCAGCCGGAGATATCCATCGTGCCGGAGTGCAAGGCCCCGGTGCTGTTGGCCCGGTACCCCTATGTCCGCGTCAGCAATATCCGCACATGGCGGGACTACCTCTACTACAAAGAGGATTTGCAGCTTTTTGCGGGGCGGCGGTATTCCGGCCAGCGGAACCACATCAAAAAATTCCGCACCCAATGGCCGGAGGCGTATTTCCGCCCCATCAGCGCCAAGGGGGACGCAGCGGCCATTGAACGGTTCTGGGTGGATTTTGCCGCGGAATTTCCCGATACCAGCAGCGGCGCACTGGGGGAGCTGAAGCTGTCTCAGAAAATGCTGGCCATGCCGGACAAGCCGTGGCTGCTGCGGGGCGGTATGTTTGACGGGGACCGGCTCATTGCCCTGTCCCTGTGTGAAAAGTGCGGGGAGACTCTTATTATCCACATTGAAAAGGCGCTGTATTCCTATACCGGCATCTACCCCGCCATGGTACAGGCGGAGGTGGAGACATTTGGAGATGGGTGTACCTATGTGAACCGGGAGGATGATGCCGGGGACCGGGGCCTGCGGACCTCCAAGCTGCAATACGGTCCCTGTAAGCTGGCAACTAAGTACCATTTCCTGCCGCAGAACGAGCTGCTGCACCATGTCAAGGAAATTCCCGAGTTGAAAACGGAGCGACTGACCCTTTCGGCGCTGACGGAGGCGGATATTCCCGCCTACAATGCGCTGGTGCTGGACGGGGAGCGCAACCGCTGGTGGGGCTATGACGATGTGGGCGGACTGACGGAGCCCATGACAGACCGCAGCTTTTACGAGGTGGCCCGCCGGGATTTTGCCCGCCGGCTGGCGGTGAATTTTGCGGTCCGGCTGGAGGGGAAGCTCATCGGCGAGGCGGTGCTCTACAATTTCGATTACCGGGGCGGCGCGGAGCTGGGCTGCCGTATTGATAAGGCTTATGCCGGAAACGGCTATGGCACGGAGGCGTTCCGGGCTGCCGCGGAATGGGGACTGTATCAGGTGAACCTCAATCGGGTAGTAGCCAAGTGCTACCGGGAGAATGAGGCGTCCTACAAGATGCTCTCGGCCTGTATGCGCCGCAGCGGCGAGGACGAGACATTCTTCTACTTTGAAAAGCTGGTATAAAAATAAAACAGCTTTCGAGGATAATTTGATTAAATAAACCAGCGGCGGAGACCATTATGGTCTCCGCCGCTGGTTCGATTCTTCGTATAGAAAATTGGGAAACGATATACCCGGCCCGGTGCTTACCCGGTGGGGAACAGGATGTCCTTTGCCACCGGGGTGTAAAAAAGGCGCTCCGCCTCGGCGCGGTCATGCGTTTGGCCCAAAATCCACATGAGCTTGGCCACCACGGCCTCTGTGGTCATATCGTAAGCCTCCAGCACCTTCAGATCGGTTTTCAGGCTGTGGCCCACATGGTAGACGCCGACGTCGCTGCCCTCGCTGGGGACCTGCGTTGTGAGGACGATGAGCCGCCCTTTAGACATCCAGTCCCGCAGGCAGTCAAAAAAGCCGCCCTGCTCCGGCAGGCCGCCCACGCCGAAGCTCTCAATGATAAGCGCGTCATTTCGCTCCAGCAGAAAGTCGGCGGCGGCGCGGTCCTGCCCCGGCGTCAGCTTCAAAAGCGCTACCTTGGAATCCAGCGTGTCGAAAAATACCGGGGCGGCATGGCAGTCCTGCCGGATATAACGCAGAAGCACACCGTCCCGCAGAACGCCCAAATCGGGATAGTTGATGCTGGAAAAGGCCTGAAAGCTCTTGGAGCGGGTCTTGCGGGCACGGGTGCCTAAAATAACGTGGCTGTTGAACACGATGGACACGCCGGGAAGGTCGGACGCGGCGCAGCGGAAGGCATCTGCCAGGTTGATTTTGGAATCCGTGGAATCAAAGCCGATGGGCTTCTGCGCGCCGGTGAGGATGATGGGCTTGGGACTGCCCTGAATGAGATAGCTCAGTGCCGCCGCCGTGTAGGCCATGGTGTCTGTACCGTGGGTGATGACAAAGCCATCGTAGCGGTCATAGCTTTCCCGGATACAGCGGACCATTTTCAGCCAGTGCTCCGGGCGCATATTCGTGCTGTCCAAATTCAAAAGCTGTACGCAGTCCACATTGCAGATGCCGGAAATGGCGGGGAGATGGCTCAAAAGCTGCTCTGTGGTCAGCTCCGGGGCCAGACCGTCCTCCGTCACATCGGAGGCGATGGTGCCGCCGGTGCCGATGAGTAAGATGTTCTTCATGAGTGCTCCTTACGAATCAAGGTCCCGATGATCCAGCGCCGCAAGGCCGAACCGGGCAGCCATAGTGATCTGCTGCCGAACCTCATCGGTTTCGGCGGCGTCCAGCCGGGCCTTCAAGTCCTTGAGGAACAGGCCACGGAGAGAATCCTCCTCCGCTCTGGCCCATAGCTCCTCCGCAAGATGGGTCCTGTCCCGGATTTCCAGCGTATAGAAGCGGCCAGCCAGCGCCTCCTGTAAGGCGGAGGGATGGACGCCGCCCGCCCCGGTCTCACCGGTGAGGATGATGCGGTACAAGTCCCGGCTCGTGTCAAAGGGCAGAGCGGCCTCGATGGCGGCCCGGGGGTCTTGACCGGTGACATTGACCTCTAAAATTTCATATTTCCGCCCGGCAAAGGGGACAAACGTCAGGGAAACGGCACCGCTGTCCTCTAAAACGCCGGCATAAAAGCCCTTTTCCCCCAGCTCGTCAAAGCCACGGCCCTCGGGACACCCCGGCCACGCGCAGATGGTGCGGCCCAGCGTCAGCGCTTCCGTCCGCTTATGGATGTGACCCAGCGCCAGATAGGCAAGGCCGCTTTCGGCAATTTCCTCCCGGCGGAGGGGATCGTACCGGGTCTCGGAGGGGGCCAGCTCCCCGTGGAGCAGACCGATGTGGAGCCGCCCATCCGCCGGGGCGATGAAGCCGGTGAGAAAGCCCTCGGCCTGCTCCGGGGCGGTGAAGGCCGCGCCGTGGAGCACCAGATTTTTTTCAGGCCATTCCAGCGCCTCGATACGGGGCTGCGTGAAAATATGCACGTTGTCCGGCCACTCCACAGTCAGATAGGGACTGCCGGGGCCGTACCAGTCATGGTTGCCGGGGGCGATATAGACCTGCGCGGCCATCTGCCCCAGCGCGGCGGACAGACTTTCCGCCGTGTCCCGATAGGCGTCGGCGCTGTCAAAAAGGTCACCGGCAAGCAGCACCAGCTCAATGCCGTTCTGGTTGACGTAGTTGGCAAGACGCACCGGCAGGTCACGGCTTTCCCGGCGGCGGGCGGCGGCCTGCTGGGGCGTCAGCGCGGCAAAGGCGCTGTCAAGATGAAAGTCCGCCGCGTGAATGAATTTCAGCATGGCCCCTCCCTGTCAGTTCTCCTTTTCCTCGGGACGCCAACCCTTTGTAACGTCAATCCAGCCCATAAAGTTGGAGGAATATTTTTCCAGCTCGTCACAGGTCAGCTCAATGGCGCTGTTGCTGCTGCCGGCGGCGGGGAACACGGTATCGAACCGCTTCAAGGAGATGTCTAAATACGTTTTCACATTGTCCGGCAGGGCAAAGGAGCACACGCCGCCGGGATCGTGGCCGATCATGGTATGGGCCTCGTCAAAGGTCAGCATTTTGGCCTTGGTGTGGAACAGGGCCTTGTAGCGGCTGTTGTCCACCTTGGCATCTCCGGCCATGACGATGATGATGGGCTCCTCGCCGATTTTGAAGCTCATGGACTTGGCAATACGGGCACCCTCCACGCCGACAGCAATCGCCGCCAGCTCCACCGTGGCGGAGGAGATGTCAAATTCCCGGATGCGGTCTTCGATGCCGAAGCCCTTGAAATACTCTCTTACCTTTTGAATAGACATGGTAGCTTTCCTCTTTTTCTGTTTCTATATTTTGAATAGCGGTCAAGGCGTGACCGGCACATCATGAATAACTTCGCTGTAGGCTTCACCCCGCAGACAGGGGCGCAGCATGGCCTCCACCGCCGAGCTGATATTCTCCGGCAGGGCGTCCGTGGGGAACCAGTGGAGCCCAGCGTTTTTCTCCGGCTCCATCACGGCGGGCTCGCCGCTGTAGCGCCGGATTCGGAAGCACAAATCGTAATAGGTGCGGCCGTCGCCTCCGGCAACCCGGTGGCACAGGTGGATAAATTCCGCGTCGGCGGGGTCCACTGTGATACCCAACTCCTCCAAACACTCCCGGGCCACGGCCTGACGGGCCGTTTCGTTTTCATCTACATGTCCGCTGCCGGCAAAATCCCAGTGACCGTCCATATAGCCGGTGTTCTGCCGCAGGTGCAGCAGGACCTCCTGTCCGTGCGGGCCGCTCCGCAGCAAAATGGGAAATACAGCGGAATAGAAACGGTAATGCTCAGGTCTTGTCATACAACGGCCCCCTTACCGGATGTCCACCCGCTCCACGGCGGTGCAGAGCCCTGTGGCGCTGTCCAGCGTGAACACGGCGCCCTGCAGCTTGCAGGGACCGTTGGGGTTGCGGTAGCGCCCCGGCAGGCCGCCTAAAAACGACTCTACGGACTGCTCCGGCTCCACGCCCAGCACGGAGCGGATAGGACCGGTCATGCCAAGGTCGGTGATATAGCCGGTGCCCTTGGGATAGATCTGCTCATCGGCGGTGGGGACATGGGTGTGGGTGCCCCACAGGGCGCTGACGCGGCCATCGAGATAATAGCCCAGCGCCAGCTTTTCGCTGGTGGCCTCCGCGTGGAAATCCACCAGTGTGAAGTCCGCGTCCCCGGATTTCAGCAGCCGGTCCGCCAGCGTGAAGGGGTTTTCGGCGTTCCATTGCAGGCCGCAGCGGCCGATGAGGCTCATTACGCGAATCCGCACGCCGTTGCAGTCAAAAATCTCACAGCCGTGTCCCGGTGCGCGGGCGGAGAGGTTAGCGGGGCGCAGGAGCCAGTGGGCCTCGTCCAGCAGCGGACAGATTTCCATTTTGCCGAAGGTATGGTTCCCCAGCGTTACGGCATCGGCCCCGGCGTCATAGACCCGCAGCGCCTGCTTGCGGGTCAGGCCCGTGGCGGAGATGTTTTCACCGTTTACAACGGTGAAGGAAATGTTTTTCAGCTTTTGCAGGGGGCGGAGATGGCGCTCTAAGTGCGCGAGGCCGGACTCGCCCACCACATCGCCCACCGCCAGAACGGAATACAGCATAGGACCTCCTGAAAACGGTGTAAAAATGATTTAGCTTATTGTAGCGCAATCCCCGGCGTTTTGCAACGGCTTTCCATCGGAAACGGCGGCGGGAGTGCAGTCGGAAAAGCGAAAAAATCGCCGCCTTCCGGTTGCAATTTTTTGGATAACTGCTTATAATGCTTCTGATAGCAATCAGAAGCGCTGATGATGGAGGAAACACTATGGCAGTCAAGCTGGAACTATACCGGGTATTCAAGGAAGTGGCGGAAACGGGCAATATCTCGGCGGCGGCGAAAAACCTGTACATTTCGCAGTCGGCGGTGAGCCAGTCCGTCAAGCAGCTGGAAACGGCTTTGCAGGCGCGGCTGTTCGCCCGGTCCCCCCGGGGTGTGACGCTGACGGGAGAGGGCCGGATGCTCTACCAATATGTCCGCAACGCGCTGGGCCTGCTGGCCACGGGTGAGGACAAGCTCTCTCAGGCCCAGCAGCTTTTGCTGGGTACGCTGACTATCGGCGCCAGCGACACGGTGACGGGCCAATTCCTTACGCCGTATCTGGAGAGCTTTCACCGCCAGCACCCCGGCATCCGGCTGCGAATCATCTCCGGCCGCAGCGCCAAGGTGCTCAGTATGCTCCGCTCCGGCGCGGTGGACATCGCGTTTGCCTCCTCGCCAAAGGACGAGGCGCTGGAGACATGGCCCTGCTTTGCCACCCATTCCGTATTTGTGGCGGGCAAAAATTATGACTGCGACCTTGACCGCATCTATACCCGGCAGGAGATCGCGGCCTTTCCGCTGATTCTTTTAGAGCGCAAGGCCAGCTCCCGGGTATTTTTGGAGCAGGAATTCCTGAAGGCCGGCGTGACGCTGACACCGGAAATCGAGCTTTCTTCCCGGCAGCTTTTGGTGACGCTGGCGGAGATCGGCCTCGGCGTAGCGGGCGTTACGCTGGAGTTCGTACATAAGGAGCTGGAAAGCGGCGGCATCCGCCTGCTGAAAACAGACTTTGACATTCCTGAGCGCAGCGTGGATATGTGCACGCTGCGGGAGGTGCATCCCACGGCGGCGGCCGCGGCCTTTATGGAAATGGTGCGGAGAGGCGGATAAAGGAATGGAGCGCTTTCTCTTTATTTTTGAGATGATCGGCACAGTGGCCTTTGCCGCCTCCGGCGCCATTTTGGGTATCCGCAAGGGAATGGACATTTTCGGCGTGTGCATTCTGGGCCTGACCACGGCCTGCGGCGGAGGAATGGTGCGGGATGTGCTGCTGGGAAATACGCCGCCTGCCGCATTTCAAAATCCAATGGCCTCGGCGGTGGCGGTGGTGACTTCCCTGATTTTGTTCCTCTCCGGTGTGCGGCACGGACTGATGGGGAACCAGCGGCGCTATGACCTGTTCATGCTGTGGATGGACAGCGCGGGCCTTGGAATTTTCACGGTCATGGGCGTCCGGGTGGTGTGGGGCTGTGTAGCTGAGCCCTCCTTGTATCTGCTGGTGTTTGTGGGCGTGGTTACCGGCGTGGGCGGCGGACTGCTGCGGGATGTGATGGCCGGGGAGACGCCGTACATTTTTGTCAAGCATATTTATGCCTGCGCCTCGCTGATCGGGGCGGTGATCTGCGGCGTGCTGTGGCACCCGGCGGGAGAGGTGGCGGCCATGCTGACCGGCGCGGCGGCGGTGTTTGCCATCCGGTGCCTGTCGGCCCACTACCGCTGGAACCTGCCCAAGCCCCATGAATAAAAAGCGGCGGAAATTTCCGCGTCTGCCGAAAATTTCCTGTGAAAATCGCCGGGGCGCCCCCTTGACAACGGCGGAGGCAAGTGCTATATTGTTTCCATTCTGAAAAAGGCTTAGAAAAGGACGCTGTCCGGGGAGAGCTTCAGAGAGATGCCGCCATGGGCTGAAAGCGGCGTCAGCAGGAGCCGGAACAGTCACCGCCTTGGAGCCGCCCGCCGATATGTAGGCCGGGACGGGACCTCCCGTTACAGAGGACACGAGCGGCACAACGATGCCGAAAGAACGCTTTGACGTGCGTACTTCCTTCGGAAAGGAAGGGTGTGTGCGGGAAACCCATCAGGGGTTTCCTGTACCATTGAAATCCGGCAAAAGTCTGAAAGGGTTTTGCCTGCTTGCACACAAGGCGGGTTTTCGCCTTGTGTGCAAGCAGGGTGGAACCGTGGAGCTTTACGCCTCACCCCTGATTAAAACAGGGGTGAGGCGTTTTTGTTTTGCCCCGGGCGGAAGCACCGCCAAAGGAAAGGAGACAGTATCATGTCTGAGGAAAATAAGGAATTCAGCTTTGAAAATGAGAAATATCGCCAGACCTACTGGCATACCTGCTCTCACATCATGGCGCAGGCCGTTAAGCGCCTGTGGCCGGAGGTGAAGCTGGCTATCGGCCCGGCCATCAAGGAGGGCTGGTATTACGATATGGACGCGCCCTTCGCCTTTACTCCGGAGCACATGGCCGAGATCGAGGCCGAGATGCGGAAGATCTGCAAGGAGAAGCTGAAGCTGGAGCGCTTTGAGCTGCCCCGGGCGGAGGCCATCCAGTTCATGAAGGAAAAGGGCGAGCCCTACAAGGTGGAGCTCATTGACGATTTGCCGGAGGATGCCCATATCTCCTTCTATAAGCAGGGCGAGTTCACCGACCTGTGCGCCGGTCCCCATCTGGACTCCACCGGCCGGGTAAAGGGCAACGCCATCAAGCTGCTGTCCTGCAACGCCGCCTATTGGCGGGGTGACTCCAACCGCGAGACCCTCCAGCGCATTTACGGCATCGCTTTTCCCAAGAAGGAGGAGCTGGACGCCTATCTGGAGCGCATTGAGGAGGCCAAGCGCCGAGACCACCGCAAGCTGGGCCGTGAGCTGGGCCTGTTCGCTTTCCGGGATGAGGCCCCCGGCTTCCCGTTCTATCTGCCTAAGGGCATGGTGCTGAAGAACACCCTGATCGATTACTGGCGTCAGGTTCATAAGAAGTGGAACTATGTGGAGATTTCCACCCCGCAGATCATGAAGCGGACGCTGTGGGAGACCTCCGGCCACTGGGATCATTATAAGGATAATATGTACACCACCGTCATTGACGGCGAGGACTTCGCCATCAAGCCCATGAACTGCCCCGGCAGTATTCTGGTCTATGAGCTGGAGCCTCATTCCTACCGTGACCTGCCCCTGCGCTACGGTGAGCTGGGTCTGGTCCACCGCCACGAGCTCTCCGGCGCCCTCCACGGTATGTTCCGCGTCCGCTGCTTCACGCAGGATGATGCCCATATTCTGCTGGCCAAGGACCAGATCAAGGACGAGGTCATCCGCATCGCCCAGTTGTTCGATGAGGTCTACTCTCTGTTCGGCTTGCCCTATAAGATCGAGCTTTCCACCATGCCCGATGACCACATCGGCACCCGGGAGGACTGGGAGAAGGCCGAGAACGCGCTGGCGGACGCCATCACCTCCATCGGCAAGGAATATGTGGTGAACCCCGGCGACGGTGCGTTCTACGGCCCCAAGCTGGACTTCCACATTCAGGACTCTCTGGGCCGTACCTGGCAGTGTGGCACCATTCAGCTGGACTATCAGCTGCCCGGCCGCTTTGATCTGGAGTATACCACCAGCGACGGCGGCAAGGACGTGCCCGTGATGATCCACCGCGTGGTGTTCGGCTCCATTGAGCGGTTCATCGGCATCATCACCGAGCATTTTGCCGGTGCGTTCCCCGCATGGCTGGCGCCTGTACAGGTCAAGGTGCTGCCCGTTACCGACCGTGCGCTGGATTATGCCAAGGAGCTGTCTGACGCATTGGACGGCCAGGGCTTCCGCGTGGAGGTGGATGACCGCAACGAGAAGATCGGCAAGAAGATTCGCGAGGCCACGCTGGAGAAGGTGCCCTATATGATCGTTGTGGGCGATCGGGATATGGAGAACAAGACGGTCTCCGTCCGTACCCGCGCTGGCGAGGATCTGGGCGCTATGAGCCTTGAGGAGTTTTCTACCAAGCTGAAGGAAGTTGTGGACAGCAAGGCGATTCAGTAAAGCGTCTTCGTTCAAACTGCACAAAACACGCCCCGCCGGCTGCACCGGCGGGGCGTGTTTTTGCAAGACGGACACTTGTTTTGCAAGATAGGACTGCAAAAACAGAGGTTTCGACATAATTTTGCAAGAAGCCCGTTTAAGCATTGCAAAAAAATCACTAAAAAGTGGAGCAAACACTTGCAAAATGAAATTTATACGTGTATACTATGCACATACTTACGAGGGAGCTGTTGAAAGCGCTTTGTCAGCTCCCGTGGAACTAACAAGTGAAAGAGGGATTTGAAATGAAAAAGTTTTTGTCTTTGCTTTTGGCTTTGGGTATGACGCTCTCGCTGGCTGCCTGCGGCGGCAGCAATGCTTCCTCTAACAGCGGCGATTCCTCCGGCGATGCTTCCGGCAGCAGCGCTCCTACCACGAAGCTGCGCTTTGTCACTGGCGGCGAGTCCGGCACCTATTATGCCTTCGGCTCCGTCATCGCCCAGCACGCTACCAACAATACCAATGTGGCAGTCACCGGCCTTGTAGGCAACGGCTCCAAGTCCAACGTGGAGGAGCTGGCCGACGGCAACGCGGAGCTGGCCTTCTGCCAGTCCGACGTAATGGCCTATGCCTATAACGGCACGAACCTCTTTGAAAACCCCATCGACTGCTTCTCCACCGTGGCGGCCCTGTACATGGAGGATGTGCAGATCGTGACCACCGATCCCAGCATCAAGACTGTGGCCGACCTTGCCGGTAAGAACGTCTCCGTGGGCGCCGCCGGCTCCGGCGTGTATTTCAACGCCGTGGATATCCTCAGCGCTTACGGTCTGGGCGATTTGGACGCCGAAGGCAAGTTCACCAAGATCAATGCCACCTATCAGGGCTTCGGTGACAGCGCCGACGCTTTGAAGGACGGTAAGATCGACGCTGCGTTCGTTGTGGCCGGTGCTCCTACCACCGCCATCACCGACCTGTCCACTACCAAGACCGCATATCTGGTGTCTCTGGACGATGAGCACATTGACCAGCTGCTGGCCGAGTCTCCCTATTATACCAAGCACGTCATTCCCGCCGGTACCTATAACGGTCAGGATGAGGATGTGACCACCGTGGCCGTGGGCGCTGTGATCCTTGCCCGGGACGATGTTTCCGAGGATGCTATCTATGCTCTGACTGCCGACATCTTCGATAACGCCGCTGACCTTGTCAGCAGCCACGCCAAGTACGGCGAGCTGTCCACCGAGTTCGGCGCGTCCATCACCTCCGTGCCCTATCATCCCGGCGCTGCCAAGTATTTCGCCGAAAAGGGCTTTGACGTTGCCACCAAGTAAAATCCAAACACAATCTTTATGGAAAACGAATGAAAAATGACCTGCAAGGCTGCGGCGGAGCAATTCCGCCGCAGCCCGCAGGCGTTAAAAGAAGAAAAAATGACTGTCTCCGGTTGAGAAGGACAGCGCGGCGCTGCCCCTGTCAACTGGAGATAAAAGGAATGAAGGAGGAGGCATTATGAGCTTGTTCAAAAAGCGCCGGGACCCCATGGAGCAGATGGAAAAAGAGCTGCGGCAGGAGACCCGGGAGATGGAGCATGAGGTTCATGAGATGGAGCGGGACATTCAGGCGGATGTGGACGCGGTCATGAAAAAATATGACCGGGAATCCAACACCCGTGTCTGGGAGGGCGTCCCCAAGCTCATCCTTCGGGGCCTGATGGCGGCCTTCTCCGTGTACTGCATTTTGATGACCCTGTTCAGCAAGGCACTGCCGGAGGTCCGGCTGTCCCTGTTTATGGCGTTTATCATCATCATCGGCTATCTGGTCTATCCCCTGCACAGAGGCCACGTCCGGGTGAACCATGTGCCATGGTATGACTGGGTGCTGATGATTTTGGGTGCAGGCAGCTTTTTCTATTTTGCCATTAACGCCTTTTCCATTATTCAGTTGGCCACAAAGCTCCAGCCGATTCATATCGTCATCGGTGCTGTCGGTATTCTGGTGCTCATTGAGCTGTGCCGCCGGTGTGTGGGCCTGCCGATTCTCTGCGTACTGGGCGTGCTGCTGGTCTATACGTTCTATAATCAGCTCAGCTGGAACCCCAGCATTTACAATGCGCTGAAAAACATCATCTACAAGCTGTTCTATACCACCAGCGGCGTTATCGGTACGCCGGTGAGCGTGTGCTATACGTACATCGTCCTCTTTATCATTTTCGGCGCGTTTTTGGAGCGCACCGGCATTGCCAACTTCTTCATCAGCTTTGCGAACCGGCTGGCCGGTTGGTCCTCCGGCGGTCCCGCCAAGGTGGCGGTCATTTCCTCCGCCCTGTGCGGCATGGTGTCCGGCTCCTCTGTCGGCAACACCGTGACCACCGGCTCTGTCACCATCCCTATGATGAAAAAGACCGGCTACAAGCCGGAGTTCGCCGGCGCGGTGGAGGCCGCCGCCTCCACCGGCGGGCAGATCATGCCCCCCATTATGGGTGCCGCCGCGTTTTTGATGGCGGAGTATATGAACATCCCCTACGCACAGGTGGCTGTGAAGGCCATTCTGCCTGCCCTGCTGTATTTTACCGGTATTTTCATCGCCGTTCATCTGGAGGCAAAAAAGCTGGGACTGAAGGGGATGCCCAAGTCTGAGATGACGCCGTGGTCCGCGCTGGCCAAGCAGGCGTACCTCATTATCCCGCTGGCGCTGCTGATCTATCTGGTGTCATCCGGCAGCCGCACCATGCAGTTCTCCGCCGCCGTGTCCATTCTGGCCGCTATCGTGGTGGGCTTTTTGAACAAGGAGGAGCGGCTGACGGTGGGTAAGGTCATCGAGGCGCTGGAGGCCGGCGCCAAGGGCGCTATCACCGTGGCCGTGGCCTGCGCCATGGCAGGTATGATCGCCGGCTGCATCACCGTCACCGGCCTTGCGTCCATCCTCATCAATACCATCGTGCAGGCGGCGGGCAACGCCACCATCATCGGTCTGGTGCTGACCATGGTCTGCTGCATCATTTTGGGTATGGGCGTGCCTACCACCGCTAACTACTGCATCATGGCCTCCACCTGCGCGCCCATTCTGATTCAGATGGGCTTCCCCGTTGTGGCGGCGCACTTCTTCGTGTTCTACTTCGGCATTGTGGCGGATATCACGCCGCCTGTGGCGCTGGCTGCCTATGCAGGCGCCGCCATTGCCAAGGCAAACCCCATGAAAACCGGCTTCAACGCGACAAAGCTGGCCATCGCTGCCTTTGTGGTGCCCTATATCTTTGCCTACAGCCCCGCCATGCTGTTCGTGGACGTGAACAGCACATTTGAGGTGATTCAGATCGTGCTCAGCGCGCTGCTGGGACTCTTCGGCATTGCGGCTTCCTTGAACGGGTATCTGTTCAAGCATCTGCCGTGGCTGTTCCGCATCATCCTGATTGGCGGCGGCCTTGGCATGATGATCCCCGGCACGATGTCGGATCTTGTCGGCTTTGTACTGGTGGGCGGCGTTGTGCTGCTTCAGTATCTGAGTGCGAAAAAGGAGATTGCCTGAGCTTCTGCAGGCAGGATTGTTCCATAAAATTGTCCCGTCGGTCTTAACGGACCGGCGGGATTTTTTTCAAAAATCGGAAACATTTTGCCCTGCTCATACGTCTATAGATTCGAAAGGGAAATTGTTACTGTTTTGTTGTTGATTTGCCGATAGCGGTCCATTAGGATGAAACAGAACCGAAAAGCCTTCGAGGGCCGGGCGGTATCCGGTCCGCAGAACATAAAAAGGAGAGTTGATATGGCAGAGATCATGGAGGAGAAGAACGTGCAGACGCCGGCGGAGACTGCCGCACCGGCAGAGGCCGCCGCGCAGGCTCCGGCAAAAAAACCGGAAAAGAGCCCGGCAGACAAGAAAAAGCGGCGGAGATTGATTCGCCGCATCATCGCCATCGCAGTCATTGCGGCGCTGGCAGTGGGCGGCGTGCGCCACTTTACCAAAAAGAACGGCGGCAGCAGCGAGGTCGGCACCGCTGTGGTGTCCTACGGCGCCATCAGCTCCGTGGTGGAGGGCAGCGGTCTGGTGAAGGCCAAGAACAGCGAGACCATCACGCTGACCACCGCCGGTACGGTGATGGATGTATTCGTGGAGGAGGGCCAGCGAGTGGAGCAGGGGACTCCTCTGTTCACCATCGATTCCCCCAACGCCTCCACAGAGGTCCAGAAGGCCAGGGACGAGGTAGAGGGCTACCAAAAGCAGATCAATACGCTGCAAAAGGACATTGCGGGTCTGAACCTGTCCCCCTCCTATGCCGGTAAGCTGATGGATGTGGTGACGCTGAACCCCGGCGATGAGATTTCCAAGGGCACCAAGGTCGCCACGCTGGCGGACGACACGAAAATGCGTTTGGAGCAATATTACAGCTACGCCTATGCCGGTGAGCTGAAGGCGGGGCAGAAGGTTGATGTATCCATCCCGGCTCTGATGACCACGGTAGAGGGTACGGTGGAGGCCGTGCACATGGTCAGCCGCATCACGCCGGAGGGCTCCAAGCTGTTCTCCGCCGAGATCGTCATTCCCAATGACGGTGTGCTGGCAAAGGACATGGTCGCCACCGCTACCGCCACGGTGGGCGGCGATACGGTTTACCCCTACGAGGCCGCCAAGCTGGAATACTACCGGGTGGGCGATTTGAACTCCACCGTCAGCGGCACGGTCATTTCCAGCAGGCTGGTGGATTATCTCTCTGTAACACCGGGACAGGTTCTGGTTCAGATCGACGGTGAGGACAGCGAGACAGAGATCTTCACCGCCCAGCAAAATCTGGCGGAGGCGCAGAAAAAGCTGGAGAGCGCCCAGAAGAATCTGGATATCTGCAATGCCGTGGCGCCTATTTCCGGCCAGATCATCGGCCTGAGCCTGACGCCGGGGCAGGAACTTCAGGCAAACAGCACCCTTGTGACTGTTTCCGACACCTCCACCGTGACCGTCAGCGCCACGGTGGACGAGCGGAACATCAGCTACATCAAGGCCGGTATGCCGGTGAATCTGGACCAGTGGGGCACCAGCGCCTTCGGCACCGTGGAGACGGTGAGCCTTTCCAGCACGGTGAACAACGGCGTGGCCTCCTATCCCATCACCATCTCCGCGGACAACACGGATGGCAACCTCCAGGTCAATAGCTATGTGAACTACCAGATTCAGGCCAGCCAGAACGATAACTGCCTGATGGTGCCCGTCCAGGCGGTGCGTACTGTGGGATTGGAGGACGGTTCCTCCGCCACCGTTGTCTACGTGCAGGCAGACAGTCAGCCGGACAACGCGCTGGAGCTGCCCTATCAGGACGAGGAGATTCCCGCCGGGTTCTATCCGGTGCAGGTGGAGATCGGCATTCAGGATACCTACAACGTGGAGATCAAGTCCGGTCTGAACGAGGGCGATACGGTCTATACCCAGATGATGACCACCGAGGCATGGGGGTAAGCCATGGCAAAGCTGATCGAGCTGCGGAACGTCTATAAAATATACAGCGAGGGCCTTGAGAGCGAGGTCCGGGCGCTGGATGGCGTTTCGCTGGAGGTTGAAAGAGGCGAGTTTGTGGCGGTGGTGGGCCAGTCCGGCTCCGGCAAGTCCACCATGATGAACGTGCTGGGCTGTCTGGATATTCCCACCCGGGGCGACTATTTTCTCGACGGCGTAGATGTCCGGGAGCTTTCCGACAAGGAGCTCTCCCGCATCCGCAACAAGCAGATCGGGTTCATTTTCCAGCAGTACAACCTGATTCAAAACCTGACGGTGCTGGAAAATGTGGAACTGCCGCTGATCTATCAGGGCATCGACCCCATTGACCGGCGGGAGCTGGCCATGGAGGCGCTGGGCCGGGTGGGCCTTGCCGACCGGGCGCAGCATAAGCCCACCCAGATGTCCGGCGGCCAGCAGCAGAGAGTGGCCATCGCACGAGCCATCTCCACCCACCCTCCTATCATCATGGCGGATGAGCCCACCGGCGCGCTGGATTCCCGGACGGGCCATGAGGTGCTGGGCTTTCTTCAGCAGCTGAACAAGGAGGGCAGCACCGTCATTCTCATCACCCACGATAACGGCATCGCCGCCACGGCCCGGCGGGTGGTGCGAATCGCGGACGGAAAGATCATTGAGGATCACCCACAGGAGGTGGATTGGTATTGAACATCGGGCAGGCATTTAAGATGGCATGGCGCTCCATCTGCGGCAAAAAGGGCCGCAGCGCCCTGACCATTCTCTCTATTTTCATCGGCATTGCCGCCGTGATGACCATTGTTTCCACCATGGAGGGCATGAAGGCAAAGACCATGGAGCAGTACGCCGCCATGGGTGCAAACCGTATCAGCGTGAGCATTTACTCCTATAGCTATGACATGGACGGAAATCCCATCAGCAAGGATTATTTTTCCGACCTTTACCGGTACTGCGCCGGACTGAAGGACTATGTGCTGGGTGTGACGCCCAACGGACAGGCCAATGCCACGGTGGTCTACGGTACCAAGAGCACGGCCAATATGGAGTGGAAGTACGATGACCAGTGGAACGTGATCAGCGGGCCGCCCACCCAGTATTACGGCTCGGATCAGTACAGCGTCTGCAACAACCTGACCATTGCCAAGGGGCGGGATCTGGCGTGGCTGGACAGTGAAAAGTACAATCAGGTCTGCGTGCTGGGCGCACAGGCGGCCAGGGTTTTCTTCGGCAGTGCCAATCCCATCGGGCAGGTGCTTCAGGTAAACGGCAATAAATTCGAGGTGGTGGGCGTTTACGCCGCCCGTGTGGAGCCGGATACCCCCTCCGCCTATCAGACGGACAATATGATCGTCTATCCCTATACCGCTACCCGGCTGCTGGGGGGTCAGACGCCCACGGATTTTCTGGTAAAGGCCAAGGATGACGATAGCATGACCAACGCCATTACGGAAATCGGCGGCTACCTCAAGAGCTTTATAGACACCAACAGCGGCGGCTATAACGTGTACCCGGAAAACCAGTGGCAGGATTACCAGAACCAGCAGCTGACCATGATCTCGCTGGTGCTGGGCGGCATTGCCGCCATTTCCCTGCTGGTGGGCGGCATCGGCATCATGAACATCATGCTGGTGACGGTGACGGAGCGCACGAGAGAGATCGGCATTCGCCGAAGCCTCGGCGCCCAGCGCAGCAGCATCGTGGCGCAGTTCCTCATCGAGTCCGGTATGCTCTGCGGCATGGGCGGACTGGTAGGCATCGCTTTCGGCACCATTGGCAGTCTGGTTTTGGGAAAAATCCTGTTCCAGATGACGATTTTTCCCGCCACATGGGTGACGCTGGCGGCTTTCGGGCTGTCGGTAGCGCTGGGTGTGCTGTTCGGCAGCTACCCGGCGGCCAAGGCATCCAAATTGCAGCCTGTGGAAGCCCTGCGGGCGGATTAAAGGAGAGAGAAGAATGAAAAAACGAATTTTGACCTGCTTCATGGCGGTGAGCCTGCTGGTATCCCTGCTGGCTGTGCCGGTGGGGGCGGCCTCTGTTACGAAATTTTCCGATGTCAGCGACAGCTACACCGCCACAGCCATTGAGACGCTGCGGCTCATGGGCGTGCTGGATGGCTACGGTGACGGAACATTCCGGCCAGACACCGTGCTGAACCGGGCGCAGTTCTGCAAGATGGCGGTATACGCCATGGATGGCAGCGGCGAGCTGGGCCGGTATTCCACCGTGACTATCTTCCCGGATGTGAAGCCCTCCCACTGGGCGTCCGCTTATATCAACATGGCCTCCCGAAAGGGAATCATCTCCGGCTTTGCCGATGGTAAATTCAAGCCCGGACAGACCGTGACCGCCGGACAGGCGGTGACGATTCTCATGCGGGGCCTCGGCTATAAAGACGAGGACATGGGCGGCGTGTGGCCCCAGAGCTACATGGCGGAGGCACAGACCAACGGCCTGCTGAAATCCACCGGCATCACCTCGGCCTACGCCGGTGTGACCCGGGCGCAGGCGGCCAAGCTCTTTATGAACCTGTTTGAAGCCAAGCACGGCAAGGGCGATGTCCTGTTCAGCTACAGCGTGGGGAAGGACGAGGTCTACCTCACCGCCGTGGATGGCGGCAAGGGCACCATGACCGCCGGCGGCACGGAATATGATATGGCACATCCCGTGACCTCCACCAGCCTCATCGGCTCCAAGGGCAAGGTTGTGACCAACAGCGAGGGAGAGATTTTGACGTTCCTGCCGGTGACAGGCAGCGGCGGCGTGTCCAACGCGGCGGTCATCATCGGCAACGGCAACGCGGGCAGTACCCTCGGCGCGCTGGCCGGAAGCAGCAGCTACAATGTCTATAAGAACGGAACGCCCGCGTCTGTCGGCGACCTGAAGCGCTACGATGTGGCGACCTATTCTGCCGCCACCAATTCCATCATCGTCAGTGATACCCGGGTATCTGTGTACTACGAGGATTGCAGTCCCTCTCCCAGCAATCCCTCTACCATCACCGTGCTGAACGGCATGAAGTTCAACGTTCTGCCTACGGCGGTGGACTCCCTTTCCAAGCTGAAGCCCGGCAAGCAGATCGTGCTGCTGCTGACTGCGGACGGTCAGGTGGCCGGCGCGGAGGACGCCAACAGCGGTAACGTGCAGGGCAACGCCATGGCCTATGTGGATGGAAGCGGCAGCGTGCAGATGATCTGCGGCGGCAGCCTGCTGACAGTGGGTACGGCCAGCGATTATGCCGGTCAGGTGGTGAGCCTTTCCAGCAGCAAGAGCGGCAGTCAGAACGTGAAGCTGAACCTTGGCAAGATTTCCGGCGGTGCCGGCGGCGAGCTGAACGTGCCGGAGCGGACGCTGGGCGGCCGGAAGCTGACGGACAACGCCTTCATTTTTGATGGCGGCAAGCAGATCGGCCTTGGCGAGCTGGGTCAGTCGGTCATCAATGAGAGCCGCGTCACCTATGCCCGGACCAACTGGGCCGGACAGGTGGACCTTGTGGTGCTGAACGGCAGCGTCACCGGCGATACGGTGTATGGCCGGGCCAAGGTGGTGACGGACCGCGATGATACCACCGGCAAGGAAACACAGTCCATCTCCATTGAGACAAAGCAGAAAACCTACGGCCCCATCAAGAGCGGCAACAACGTCAGCAGCGGCGCATGGGTGGCGGTCCGCTTCAATAAGGGAGAGACCGGCTTCACCAGCTTTGCCACCATGACCAAGCTCGGCAATGTTCCCGCCAGCGCATGGGTGGGTAAGACCGCCGTGACCTACGGCAGCCGCACCTATGAGATGCCCTCCAACGTCCAGTGCTACAATGCCGACACGGATACGTGGATGACCGATCTGGACGCCGCACGGGATTATGGCGGCACCATGAACCTCTATGTCTATGACGGAATCGTCCGTGCCGTGGAGGTCAAGGGCTAAGGCCTTACAGACAAGTTCGCAGCAGTATTTCCAAAATTGGCCCCTGTGCCGAAATGTACAGGGGCCAATTTCAGAAAGGAGCGGTCACATGAAATGGATGCTTGCAGGATTGCTTTCTGCCGTGCTTTTGTTGGGCCTGATGGGCTGCGGTAAAAAGGAAACAGCGGACGAACCGAACAAGGCGGCGGAGAAACCGGACGTTACCATCGACTACGGAGAATCTGAGCTCTACACAAAGGAAGAGCTGGACGATGCCATTGCGGTGATCGAGGCGGAATTTTCCACTTGGGAGGGCTGTGAACTGCACAGCCTGACCTACGGCGGCGACGATGCGTGCAGCGAGGAAAATGTTGCGTGGATGAACGAGCTGAGAGATGAGGAGACCTCTCCGGAGCCGTTCACCCAATGCGTCCTGTTTGAGAGCAGCTTTCACTCTCCCGTAGAGCAGAGAGACGCATGGGACGCCGATACGGAATATGAGGGCTGGCAGTGGTGGCTGGCCCGCTCCGAGGGTGGGGCGTGGACGCTCCTGACATGGGGCTACTGATTTGCGGCGGGAAAGCTGCCGGACAACAGTGGAAAGGAGCCGTGGACATGAAAGCGGCAAAACGCGCCTGGTGGAGGATTCCCGTATTCTGCCTACTTGCCGGACAGGTTTGCTTTCGGTTTGAGCTTGCGCTGGGGAGCCGGTTTGCCATCATCAGGCTCTCGGATGGGAGCGTCAGTGTCAACAATGAGCGGTGGCTGCTGATCTCCGCCGCGCTCTTTGCGGCAACAGTCCTTGCAGGCGGTCTGTTGTTTTTCCGAAAACGGACCAGAGGTGAGCTGCTGTTTTCCGCGGGCGTCATGTTTGTACTTTGCGCGGTGTGGGGACTTGCGGCGCAGCTTACCCAAATCGGCTGGCTGAGTATCGGGTATTCGGAGAGCATGGCTTGGTGTGATGTAATCTCACAGCTATTATACCGATGGAATGTGAACCAATGGGTATCGGCCATAGTGTTCTGGGCGGCGCCGTTCCTGTTTGTTCCATTCGGCAGAAGGGCGAAAGCGGCAGAGGAACCAACAGCGCCGGCTTCGGCTGAAGATTCCTGAAAAAATTTTAACAGAAAAAATTGCCCCGGCACAATCCGTGCCGGGGCAATTCTTTTGATTGCACCCAAGACAGACAAAAAGGACACGAATGCGGCAGCATTCGAATCCTTTCTGTATATTACGATAAAATTTATACGATTTGGAATAGATAAAACTTCAGATAATCCGTTTCCTCCACGCCCCAGAGGATGGGATGGTCACAGGATTGCTGCCGCGCCTCGATCTGCCGGAGCTGCACCCCGGCGTCATGAGCGGCGGAGCGGAGCATGGCCTCGAACTTTTCCGCCGTGGCAAAATGGGAGCAGGAGCAGGTGGCCAGATACCCGCCCCGGGGCAGCAGCTTCATGGCCCGGTAGTTGATCTCCTTGTACCCAGTGATGGCGTTGGCTACGGTTTTCCTACTTTTGGTGAAAGCCGGCGGGTCGAGGATGATGAAGTCATATTTCCGCGGCTCCTTTTCCAGCTGGGGCAGCAGGTCGAATACGTTGGCGGCCACGCAGTCCATACGGTCGGACACGCCGTTGCGCGCCGCGTTGGCCCGGGCCATCTCCACAGCGGCCTCCGATACATCCACCGCCGTGACGCAGGCGGCGCCGCCCAGCGCAGCATTCAGGGCGAAGGAGCCGGTGTGGGTGAAGCAGTCCAGAACGGTTTTTCCCGCCGCCAGACGCCCCACCGCCCGCCGGTTGTATTTCTGGTCCAGAAAGAAGCCGGTTTTCTGGCCGTTTTCCACGTCCACCAGATATTTGACCCCGTTTTCCGTGATCTCCACCACGGGACTCTCCGGCGGCGTTTCGCCGGGGAGAATATACCAGCCCTTGCCCTGGGGCAGCCCCTCCTTGTCCCGGAGGGCCACATCGTTCCGCAGAAATACGCCCCGGATGGGCTGACCGTCCTGCCGCAGAATATCCGTCAAAGCGGGCAGCAGCGTATCCTGTAGGTTTTCCATACCTACGGAGAGCACCTGCACGCTAAGCAGATCGTGGAACTTGTCCACCGTCAGGCCGGGGAAGGCGTCCGCCTCGCCGAAAATGATGCGGCAGGCGTCCAGGTCCGCCGGGTCCATGACGGATTTGCGATACTCCCATGCCCATTGAAGCTTCCGGTGCCAAAAGGCGGCGTCAAAGCGGTCATTGGCGTTGCGGGAGATGAGCCGCACCCGAATTTTGGAGCGCTCCGAGAGGAAGCCGGTCCCCAGATACCGCCCCTTTTTGCTGACAACGTCCACCAGACCGCCGTTGGCGGTCTCGCCCTCCGTATTTAAAATCTCCGCGTCATACACCCACGGATGGCCCCGCAGAATGACGTTTTCCGCCTTGGGCGTGACGGTATAAACGGGATAGCCCCGCTCCATTTTCATAAGCTGTGCTCCTTTGTGTTCAAATCGAGGTCAGTATAGCACAATTCCGGGGAAAACGCCATACCATGAAACAGACAGAATTTCACCATAACAAAAATCTCTGCACATTCATCATCTGTATGGGAGGGAACTCTGATGCCCATTGTTTATTTAAGCCCGTCCACACAGGACTGGAATCCATACGTGACCGGCAGCGGCAGCGAGGAATACTGGATGAACCGGATCGTGGACGCTATGGAGCCGTATCTGCGGTCCAACGGCATCCGCTACCGCCGCAATGACCCGGACACCTCGGCGGGGGCCGCCATCCGGGAGGCCAACAGCGGCTATTATGACTTCTATCTGGCACTGCACTCCAACGCCATCGGAAACGGCTCCGCCCAGACCTCCGCCCGGGGCATTATCGCCTTTTACTATCCCGGCAGCGCCGGCGGGCAGCGGGGCGCGGAGCTGATCGCCAAAAATCTGCGGGAGATCTACCCGCTGCCCGACAAGGTCACCACCCGCCCTACCACCGCACTGGGAGAGGTGTCCCGGTCCCGGTTCCCGGCGGTGCTGGTGGAGATCGGCTACCATGACAACTATTCCGACGCCCTCTGGCTGGAGAGCCATGTGGAGGATGTGGCCCGGCAGCTTGTCAAGGCGCTGACGGAGTATTTCGGACTGCCTTTCATCCAGCCTATGGACCCGAAACGGGGGACGGTCCGCCTGAGCTACGGCACGCTGAATCTCCGCGCCGCGCCGTCCTCCTCCGGTACGGTGATCGCCAACCTGCCAAACGGCGCGGAGGTGACGGTTTACGGCGAGTGGCAGGGGTGGTACGTGGTGGAGTACAACGGACAGACGGGCTATGCCGCAGCCGCCTTTATTGAAATTCCATAAAAACACGGCGGCAAATTTACGGTAAATGGCTTGACATCGCCGATGCATCTGATTAAACTATAAAGGGATCATTATAGGCGGCAAAGGGGTGCCCGCCTGTTTGTGTTCTGAACCGTACCGGTTGGCCCTGCGGTGAGCCGGACGGTAATTTTATGGTGTTTTTTACACCGAAAGAAAAGGAAGGAAGTACACTGTATGACTTACCTCATCGGCATCGTTGCCTTTGTGGTGGGCGCTGTGATTTTCTTCCCCCTCGGAATCAATTATCGGAAAAGGGTATCTGAAAAGGAAATCTCCAGCGCCGAAGAAGAAGGCCGGCGCATTGTAAATGAGGCAATCAAGAGCGCCGAGACCAAGAAGAAGGAAGCGCTGCTGGAGGCCAAGGAGGAGATTCTCAAAAGCCGCACTGACTACGAGAAGGAAGAAAAATCCCGCAGAGCCGATCTGCAAAGACAGGAAAACCGCTTGCAGCAGAAGGAAGAAAATCTGGACCGCAAGCTGGAGACCATTGAGAAAAAAGAAGAATCCCTTGCACAGAAGCACGCCGCTATGGAAAAGGAACAGGAGGAGATTCAAACCATTAAGCAGAGCCAGACGGCGATGCTGGAAAAAATCTCCGGCTTTACCGCGGATGAGGCCAAAGCATACCTCATTGAGCAGGTGGAGAGCGAAGTGACCCATGAGACTGCCCTCAAGATCAAAGAGGTGGAGTCCCAGATGAAGGAGGAGTGCGAGACCCGCGCCCGCGAGGTGGTGGCTCAGGCCATCCAGCGCTGCGCGGCGGACTCCGTGGCCGAGCTGACCGTCAGTGTGGTTCCCCTGCCCAATGACGAGATGAAGGGCCGCATCATCGGCCGTGAGGGCCGCAATATCCGCACCATCGAGACGCTGACCGGCGTGGACCTCATCATTGACGATACGCCGGAGGCCATCACTGTTTCCTGCTTTGAGCCCGTCCGTCGGGAGATCGCCCGGCTGGCGCTGGAAAAGCTCATTGCCGATGGCCGTATCCATCCTACTCACATTGAGGAAATGGTGGAAAAGGCCCGCCGCGAGGTGGAGGCCACCATCAAGGCCGAGGGCGAGCGGGCCATGTTTGAGTGCGGCGTCCGCAATCTCCACCCGGAGCTGGTGAAGATACTGGGCCGCCTGCATTACCGTACCAGCTACGGCCAGAACGTTCTGCAGCACTCCATTGAGGTGTCCCACATCGCCGGCATGATGGCCGCCGAATTGGGTGCCGATGTCCAGACCGCCAAGCGCGCCGGTCTGCTCCACGATCTCGGCAAGGCCGTGGATCACGAGATGGAGGGCACCCATGTGCAGTTGGGCGTGGAATTTGCCCGGAAGTACAAGGAGAAGGAAGAAATCATCCACGCCATCGAGGCCCACCACAATGATGTGGAGCCCCGCACCATCATCGCGTGCCTCATTCAGGCGGCGGACGCCATTTCTGCGGCCCGTCCCGGTGCCCGCCGCGAGAATCTGGAGAACTACATCAAGCGGCTGGAGCAGCTTGAGAGCATTGCGTCCTCGTTCCAGGGCGTTGAGAAGGCGTATGCCATTCAGGCCGGCCGCGAGGTGCGGGTCATGGTGAAGCCCGAGCAGGTCAGCGAGGATCAGATGATTATTCTGGCTCATGACCTTGCAAAGAAGATTGAGGAAGAAATGGAATATCCCGGTCAGATCAAGGTAAATTTGATTCGGGAAACGAAATGCGTCGAATACGCAAAGTAATAAACAGCCGAAAAAATCCCCCAAGGAATGTCCTTGGGGGATTTTTAGCGTTTTTTTTTGAGAAAAGAACGAAATCCGGCGGTGGTCACATGGGGCAGCACCGGGGTCAATAGCCCCGCTTCCGGTCTACAAGGTGGGATAGAGGCCGCCCAGCGGCGTAGTTGGCAAGGTCCTCGCAGAACAGCTCCACATTCCGGTCACAGGTATAGCCCAGCGTCAGGTTGCCGGAAATGTGGGGCGTCAAAATCAGATGCTTGGTGTCCCACAGGGGGTCATTTTCCGGCAGCGGCTCCGGGTCGACAACGTCCAGCGCGGCGCCGGCAATGTGGTCGGTGTTCAGGGCCTCGGCCAGCGCCGCTTGATCCAGCGCGTTGCCCCGACCCACATTGATGACAATGGCCTCCTTCGGCAGACGGGCAATTCGCTCGCGGTTGAGAATATTCACCGTCTCCGGTGTATTGGGAAGCGCCATGACCAGCAGCTCTGCGTCCGACAGCAGACGGTCCAACTGAGAGATAGGGTAGGTCTCATCGAAAATGCCGGCCTCCCGGGCCTTTCCACTGCGGCTGAGGCCGATGATTTTTTCAGCGCCCATGCCTCGCATCCGGCGGGCAATATTGCCGCCGAGATCGCCGGTGCCTAAAATTGTGACACGGCAGCCGTGAATGGAGCGTACCGGCGCCGGGGCAGCCCAGCGGTGCGCCCGGGCGGCATCCAGATAGGCGGGCATCTGCCGCAGCAGCATCAGCGTTACCATAATGGTGTGCTCCGCAATGGTCACGCCGTAGGCGTTGCTGTTGCTCAAAAGGCAGTTTGGGTTGGCGAAAAGGCTTTCATCCCTGCAATAGGCGTCTACCCCGGCGGAGGAGGCGCAGTACCATTTCAGTGTGGCGGGCGCGGTGCGGAGCAGGTCCGGGGAGGCGGCGTAGAGAACCTCGCAGTGCTGCACGCAGTCGCGGGCGGCGTTAAACTGGTCCTTTGTGAAGAAATACGGCGTCATGCCAGCCGCCTCTGCGGCGGCGGTGATCTGCGCCTTGTGTGCCGGGGTCAGAAAGCTCTGGAAAATGCAGATATCACGGCTCATAAATGACTCCTTTCAGCGTGGAAAAGTGAACATATAGGAAAGTAAAATAGCTTTTCAGGCTTCTTGGTTCAGCGCATTGCAGATTTGCTCAGCGCAGCGCATCCCATCCGCAGCGGCGGAGAGGATTCCCCCGGCCCAGCCGCCGCCCTCGCCGCAGGGATACAGCCCCCGAATGGGAGACTGGCAATCGGTGTCCCGCAAAAGGCGCACCGGAGAGGAGCTGCGGCTCTCCACAGCGGTGAGCACAGCGTCCGGCTGGTCATAGCCCCGCAGCTTGCGGCCCAAAATCGGCAGCGCCTCCGCGATGGACTCGGCTACAAAGTCCGGCAGACAGTCCCGGAGATTTGTCCATGTCACACCGGGGCGATAGCTGGGTTTGATGCGCCCCGGCCCCGCAGAGGGGCGGTTCAGCAGAAAATCCTCCACCCGCTGCGAGGGGGCAAGGTATCCGCCTTGACCGGCGCGGTAGGCGGCGGCCTCCAGCCGCCGCTGGAATGCAATGCCCGCCAAGGGGCTTTCGCCGCCGAAATCCTCCGGCGTGATGTTCACCAGCAGCGCGCCGTTGATGTTTTCCTGGTCCCGGGCAAATTCGCTCATGCCGTTGGTCACCACCCGGTTTTCCTCTGACGCGGCGGCCACCACCTGCCCGCCGGGGCAGACGCAGAAGGAAAATACGCCCCGGCCGTTGGAAAGATGACAGCTCAGCTTGTACGTGGAGACCGGGAGGCCCGGATGTCCGGCGTACTGCTTGTATTGGGCGGCGTCGCAGTCTGCTTGCCGCTGCTCAATGCGGACGCCCACGGCAAAGGGCTTAGCCTCCATGGGAACGCCCCGGCGGTACAGCATTTCAAAGGTGTCCCGGGCAGAATGGCCGGGACAGAGAATCAGGTTTTGGCAAGGGAGCGTGTAGGTTCCCTCGGGGCCGGAGACCGTGATTTTCCGCAGCGCACCGTCCCGGATATCCAAATCGGTGAGCTGGCTCTCAAAGCGGAGGTCCGTCCTGGCGTCCAATAGCTCCTGCCGCAGATTTTTCAGGGCGATGTGCAGGTAATCCGTGCCGATATGGGGCTTGGCGTCGATCAGAATGTCCGCCGGTGCGCCGCACTTTACCAGCTCCTCTAAAATAAAACGGTGCCGGATATTCTTGGTGCCGGTATTCAGCTTTCCGTCGGAAAACGCACCGGCGCCGCCCTCGCCGAACTGGACGTTGCTGGTGAGGTCCAGTGCCCCAGTGGACCAGAAGCGCTCTACATCGGCGGTGCGTTCCTCCACCCGGCGGCCACGTTCCAATAAAATGGGACGGGCACCGGCCCGGGCCAGTACCAGCGCGGCGAACAGTCCCGCGGGTCCGGCTCCCACAATGACCGGGGGACAGTCCGGGGTGGGAACGGCTTGCGGCAGCCGATAAGCGGGCCGTGGCTCTGCGCAGGATACCCGCTTGTCCCGGCAGCGGCGGAGCACAGCGTCCTCGTTGGCGGTCTCGGCCTCCACCGTATAGACCCAATGGACCCCCTCCCGGGCGTCAATGCTGCGGCGCAGGATTCGCAGCGCCAGCAGGCGTTCTTCCGGGAGCCGCAGCACCTTTAGGACCTGCGCGCGCAGTGCGGCGTCACCGCTGCCGGGCGGGAGCTTCAGATTTTCGATTCGCAGCATGAGAGTACCTCCAAGGGAATTGATAGAAGAATTTTAGCACACTCTGCGGAAAAGAGAAAGCATGGTTCATAATTGCTTTAAAAATTTTTCAGGCAGTTTTAAGATTTCCGGCCTATACTACAGTCAAAGTTAAGGAAGTCCCCGGCGGGCCGGAACTCCGGCCGCCGATCTCAAGGAGGTTTGACTTATGTATAACGATGAAAATAATTTGTATCACTACACATACCGCAAGGATGGTACGGAGCCGGGCCAGCGCTATGACGCAAAGCAGCCCAGCGTAGACGAGCAGATCAACAGCTACCGTCAGCAGCAGGCCAAACAGGCGCAGGGCGAGCAGCAGGCGCAGAGCCAGGACAATGTGCAGCCGCAGAGCCAGCCCACCGGCTATGGCCCGGCAGGCGGACAGCAGCCCCAGCACAAGTCCGCAAAGAGCCGTGTCGGCATGAAGGTCGCGTCCTTGGCGCTGGTGTGCGCCCTGTTGGGCGGCTTGGTAGGCGGCGGCACGGCGTACCTTGTGAGCAACCGGTCCAACAGCGATACCACAGAGGTGAATGTCTCCAACCGCAGGCCCACGGAAATTCAAGTCAAGACCGTGGACGGGAAAACCGCCATGACGGACGCGGAGTTGTACGCCGCCAACGTCAACAGCGTGGTGTCCATCAACATCACTGCCACCTCTGACCCTAACTTCTTTGGCCAGACCACACAGACCGCTGGCGCCGGTTCCGGCTTCATCCTGACGCCGGATGGCTATATCGTCACCAATTACCATGTGGTAGGCGACGCCGATACCGTGAAGGTCACGCTGTATAATGGCGACAGCTATGACGCCCAGTATATCGGCGGCGACGAGGACTACGATATTGCCGTCATCAAGATCGAGGCCGAAAACCTGCCTAACGTAACGCTGGGCGACAGCGACAGCCTGAATGTGGGCGATCACATCCTGGCTATCGGCAACCCGCTGGGCGAGCTGACGTTTTCCATGAGTGAGGGCATTGCTTCCTCGGTGAACCGCGCTATTGATGTAGACGGAACTCCCTTCAACATGATTCAGGTCACGGCGGCTATTAATCCCGGCAACTCCGGCGGCCCGCTGTTCAACGAGTACGGCGAGGTTGTGGGCATTGTGTCCGCCAAGTATTCCAGCTATGCAAGCCAGAGCGTTGAGGGTCTGGGCTTCGCCATCCCTATCAACGATGTGGCGGCTATGATTCAGGATATCATGACCAACGGCTATGTCAGCAACAAGGCATATCTTGGCATCACCCCCGGCACCATGAATGAGCAGATGGCCGCCCAGTATCGCTATGATGTTACCAAGGGCGTGTTCATCTACTCCGTGGAGGATGGCAGCGCCGCTGACAAGGCGGGTCTCAAGATGGGCGATGTTATCATGAAGATCGACGGTACGGATGTGGACTCCTATCAGGACCTGGTGGCCCTGAAGAAGAAGTACTCCGCCGGTGACGAATCCACGTTCACCATTTACCGTGACGGTAAGCAGCAGGACGTCTCCGTGACGTGGGGCGCCGTGCCTGCGGATCAGGCCACGGACAACAACAGCCAGTCCCAGCAGAGCCAGAACAA
>ERZ856578.338-NODE-338-length-97228-cov-17.475600_pt1 | contig 97228 bp, 93 predicted proteins | sample MGYA00514384_ERZ856578 | MGnify/ENA primary metagenome ERZ856578 (study PRJEB29103, sample SAMN06111958) | human gut metagenome | biome: human gut; feature: ankylosing spondylitis patient; material: healthy_person | host: Homo sapiens | place: China:Hangzhou... | reverse complement strand
CGTTCCAGTAGCGGTCGGCGTCGACCTGCGAATCGGTAATGCCGCCGTCGAGTGCGCCGAACGTACCGAAGGCGTCGCCCGAGAAGAGCGTCTGCTCCTCGGCGCACCACGTGACCATCGTCTCGGGCCAGTGTACCATCGGCACCAGCTGGAAGGTGAGCGTCTTGCCGCCCAGATCGAGCGTGTCGCCCTCCTTGACCTCGAGCGTGCCGTCGCAGATGCCGTAGTAACCGGCAATCATTTGCAGGGTCTTGGCGTTGCCGACGATCGTTATGTCGGGATAGAGTTGCCGCAGGGCCGCGATCGACGACGAGTGGTCGGGTTCCATGTGGTTGACGACGAGGTAGTCGATCCGGCGGTCGCCGATCTCCTCGCGGATGTGCTGGAACAGCCGGCTGCCGAAGGCCTCCTCGACCGTGTCGATCAGTGCGATCTTTTCGCCGATGACCAGATAGGCGTTGTAGGAAACACCCTGGGGAAGCGACCAGAGGCCCTCGAAAAGGTGGGTCGTGCGGTCGTTGACGCCGACGTAGCGGATGCCGGGAAGAAACGCTGTAATTGCCATAGCTATTGATGATGAGCGGTTGTTGTTCTTTTCGCCGGCAAAGGTACGAAAAAATTTCCGGATGCGCTCATTTTCTTTCCCTTTGCATGTGCGATTCTCCCTTGGGAGCTGCGGCGGGCAGACTGTTTCCCTCCCCGGAGACAAAAAACCGCATGCCGCGGGTGCGGCATGCGGTGCTGTGCGGATCGCGCGCTCCCTACAGGAAGCGGGGCGACTCTTCCTCGCCGGCGCGGCTCTGCGTCGAGGCGGTCATCTCTCCCGAGAGAATCTCCTGCGGGATGCTGGTCTTCTCGTATACGGAGACGTCCCCCGTACTCGAGAGGCTGGTCAGCGTCATGCGTCCGTCCGTCGAGAAGAAGGCGTCGTATTCGCTGGCCCACGGCTGGTTGTCGCTGTAGACACCCGAGAGTTTGTCGTTGCTGTACGTGTAGGTGCCGCTGTAGTGCACGTATCCAGGGGTGATGTAGCGCTGGTACAGGTCGAAGGTCCCCTCCTCGGTGAACGAGATGTAGATATCGGCCGTGGCCGTGGCGCCGGTCCACGATACCATGTGCCACTCTCCGACGAGCGTCTCCTTGCCCGGGTTCTTGCCTCCGTTATTGTCCGACTTGCTGCAACCGCTCAAGGCTACGAGCGACGCAAGCAGCATACAGAAAATCTTGATGTTTTTCATGCTCAATCCTTGTTTTTATAACCAACCTCCGTTTGCAGACTCGAATTCGCGGGCGATGATCGCATACTCCTTCGTAATGGTCATGCCGTTGATGCCGCTGCCACTGTTCGTGCCGGCCACCATCGTGACCTTGGCAATGGCCGATCCGGGCTTCGTGCAGGTCAGCAGGACCTGGTTCGCGAAGACTCTCGGGTCCGAGGACATGCCGAGGCTGGCCTTGCCCTCAGCCGAAATCTCGACCGACGTAATCGTCATGTTCGCGTTGCCGCCGCCGACGAGCGCCGCCAGGTCGAGTGTATACTGCGAGCCGACGGGAACGGGGATGCAGGTCGTGCCGCGCACGTTCATCAGCACCTGGAAGGCGTCGATGTAGCCCGTACCCATCTTCTTGTTGTGGGCTGCGAGGTTAAGCGTGTGGCTGCCGTAGTTGTCGTAGTAGGGCTTCGTTCCGGTGCAGTACTGGTCGATGTTGTTGACCGAGGTCAGCAGCAGCGCCTTGAACTGGTCCGTCGTGAAGGTCTTGCCGAGCTGCAGGGCATACGAGAGACCCAGTGCGGCAACACCCGATACGTGCGGGCAGGCCATCGAGGTACCCTGCGAATAGCCGTAGCGGCCGTTGAGGATCGTCGAGAGGATCATCGATGCCTCCGAGCCCGTCTCGATTCCCGACTGGTAGTAGTCACCGCCGGGAGCCGCGATGTTGCAGCCAGGGCCGTAGTTGGTGTAGTAGGCCGGGGTGAAGTCGCACGACATGGCCGTTACCGAGATGTAGTCGCGGTAGGCGGCCGGGTAGCCCGACATGCCGGTCATGTCGTTGCCTGCGGCGAAGATGGCAATGCCGCCGTCCAATGCATCGCAGTTCTTCGTGGAGATGAAGTAGTCGATGGCCTGCTTCTCGGCGCTGTCGTAGGTCGAGTACTGCGAATCCGAGGTGAGCGTACCGGCCGTGTAGCCCCAGCTGCACTGGAGAATCACGGCGCCGTTGTCGGCTGCATACTTGATGGCGTTGGCCGTCGTGCTGGCGTTTCCGCCGTTGTCGTTGTAGAAGATCTGGCACGACATGAGCTTGACGCCGTCGTTGTTGCCCGAACCTCCGGCGATGCCGCAGACTCCGATGCCGTTGTTGTTCACGGCTGCCACCGTGCCGGCCACGTGCGTGCCGTGCTCGCCGGCCTGGCCCTGCGTGCTGATCGCCAGCTTCGTGTTGGTGACAAAGTTGTAACCGTAGATGTCGTCCTTGTAGCCGTTTCCGTCGTCATCGACGCCGCTCTGACCGTTCAGCTCGGCCTCGTTGACCCACATGTTGGCGGCCAGGTCGGGATGGTCCCACTGTACGCAGTCATCGACAATGGCCACGACCACGCGCGGGTCACCCGTGCAGAGACGCCAGGCGTCCTTGCAGTTGACATCCGCACCGGCCTTGATCTTCGAGTAGATCTGTTTGTCGCCCGTGTTGATGTAGTGCCACTGCTTGCTCAGCTCGGGATCGTTGAACGACACGCCGGAGGTCGTCATGTCGGCGCGGGTGGCGGAAGCCGCGAGACTCTCGTCGAGCGGAATGACCTTCGGGTCGTGGATGCTGGCGAGCTTCTGATCGAACTCTACCTTGCTTACTTCGGCGATCCGGGCCATCTCCAGGGCCGTCTTGTCGAGATCGGCCTCCTCATCGAATTCCACGAGATACCAGCGGTGCAGACCTGCCGCGCGGGTGCGTTCTTCGTTCCGCTCATCCACCGGGAAGAGACGTCTGAGCGACTTGACGCCGATGTTGTCGAGTACGGCGTCGAAATCGGAGATGCCCGAACGGGTGGCCACGCCGCCCGCACGCGTCACGCGCAGGACGGAGTTTTCGACATTCGCGACGGCATCGCTGTCGAAGTAGACCAGCAGCTGGCCTTTGGCAGCGTTCGTCGACGTGAATACAAGCTTGGAAGCAACCTTGTCTTCCATCTTGACGGGAGCAGACTCTCCGGTCGTGTCTTTCGTACACGATGCAAGGAGAAGCACTGCCAGCATGAGCGATAGGCTCCGGATTGTTTTGAACTTTGTCATAAAATTTATAATCAGGTTATTACAGCCCTGTTTCGGGTGCTTGTTCCTTTTGACCACAGAACCCGGCACGGTTCATGGCGCCGTGCCGGGTTTCGTGGTTCAGGTCTTGCAGGCGAGGCGTATTACATCAGCGGGCTGTTGACGGCCTTCTTGCTGATCTTTGCCTTGCCGTTGTACGGTTTTGCGGGCAGCGGCTCGCACTTTGCGGTCTTGACATCGAGCGTGCGGATACCGCTGTGAGCGGCACTCTTTGGCATTTCGGCGCATTTGGCCGTAGCAACATGGTCGCTGAATCTGTCGGTCGCCTTCATGTACTTGGCTGTTGCTGTGTGGCGGATGGCCTGCTTGCTCGACGGCTGCACGGCGCTCGATGAGGCGTTCTCTGCATATGTGATAACCGTCTCGCCGGGCAGATATTGTGTCAGATAACCAAGTATCTTTCCGCTTGCGGCGTCTGCAACAAGGACTTGGAGGAGCGTCTCGAGCTGGTTGATTTGTCCCGTGGTCGCGTCAACACTGAAAACGCAGGGATCGGTTCCATTGCTCTGCTCGTTTGCGAAGGAGAAGAATCCCAGAATCATGGTTCCGGCCTGGTCGTAATAGCCCCAACCTTGACCGAACCGGCTTCCCAGATCTTCATAGCCAACTTCGACACCCGAAACGGTGAACTTGTGCGTCGCGGAATCGTAGGAAGCATACCAGGACGTCGTGTTGTTCAGGCCGAGATCCTTGATCGTAAACTCATTTTCGCTTCCTTTCACGGGATTTACAGTGAAGGTGCACGAAGATGTTATGGTCTCACCGTCCTCTACAGACTGGTAAACCATGTCGTATTTGCCAATAGCGAGCTCGCCTGTATACCATGAGGTATCGACAGCTGCCGTTGACTTCTCGACTGCGAGAACTTTGCTTCTGCCGTAAATATTCGTAGCCTGTACAAGCATCGTGTACGACGTGTTTTCATTCAGATTGATCCAGATGTTTTCGTAGTAGCCGGTTTCGTTGATGGTCGGCACGGCGATGCTGGAGAAGTCCTGTCCATACGATGCGATTATCTCTTCGTAGCTTGCACCCTGTGCGACAAGCGTCTCGATATTGGACGTTGACATGGCCAGGAGATGCAGCGTTTTGAGCTCCGAACCGCTGATTTTGAAGTAGAGGGACGATTCATCGGGATTCTTCTCGAGAGCATCGGGCTTGTTCTCGGAAACGGATCCCATCATGGCCTCGACGTCACAGTCGGGAATATCACCGCCGTCCATGCCCGGGAAGTAGAACGATGCGGCTGCCGCATTGCTTTCAAGAGGCTTGTTCTCCTTGTCCAGCGGAAGGGCGACTACCGTGTAGGGTCCGGGAGTTGTCAGATCAGCCTTGATGGATACCGAGCCGGCGCCGACAACGAAGTCCTCGATCGTGAGAATGTTTTCGGCGGTGCCGTTGGCGATCTGCGCTGCAAGGGTTGCAGCCGAAGTCTCCACATCACCCTCGGCAATGACGTAGTGGATACCCGTCACGTCGGCACCATAGGTGAAGTCGATTACGGCGCTGGCGCTCGTGTTGTCGGAATTTACCAGCATGCCGCCGTATGCGGCCGTCAGCGTGTAATCCGTGATTTCGGCTCCGGGGAGCATGATACGGAACGTGCCGTCGGGGTTGGTAGGCAGAGGATCGCTGCTGTATCCCGTCATGTACGCATTGATACCGTCCTCGGGGAAGGTGATGACGCCGTTCACGAAGGTACCGGGTGCTGCCGACTCGATGAGGAAGTCTCCGTAGTTGTAAACACCCTCGGTGATACCTGTGTACTGCTTTGCGATCTTTACGTTAGCGGGATCAGAGCAGTCGATGGTGATGTTGGTCGGCGTGTAGGAGAACTGTCCGGAGAGTTGACTCTGCGTAGCGCCGAAGAACTCGGTCATGAAGGTCCAGCCGAACATCTCCTCGACCATGTAGACGCCCTCCTGCGACTTGTGCTTGTGGATCGTCACATCGAGTTCGACGAGGTTGCCCTCGAACAGGCCGCACAGCCATCCGTCACGGTATTTGCCGGTTCCGAGCTCCTCCCACGGCCACGGAATGATCGTAATATCGATCATGTTGTTGCCGTACTGGGTCAGGTTCTGTTCGTCGTTGAGAAGGAGCGAAGCCTTGTACTCCGTGCCGTCGACGAGTGCGCTGCGGTTGAAGGTGATGACCAGATTGGCCAGGTCGCTGCCGGCCTCGAACGAAACCGAAGAGGGAATATTGAGAATACCCTCCTGCCCCTGTTCAATGCTGGCGAGGATGTTCACGGTCAATGCTGCGTCGGTTACGACACGCCGTACCGGAATGGTCACGGACGACTCGTCGTCACCCACGTTGAACTCCGAGGGGATCGTGTTGGGGAAGTAGACCTGTGCACCGGAATCCTTCGGCCCCGGCTCGAAGTCGTCGCTGCTGGTGCAGGCCGAAAGGAGGCCTGCCACCGCAACGATACCCATCAGTAAGAATTTCGTGATGTATTTCATGATGTGCAATTTTTTTTGTTATCTGACAGATCTTACCGTGCCGGTCGGGTCGGGATTGTTCATGTTCGTAAGAGCAATGTTCTGCTGTACGGCGCCGAGCGGAATCACGCAGTTCCACCAGGGAGCACGGCCGTCGGTCGAGATGATGGCGCCCGACGGGGCGTTCGTGCCCGTGTCCGCATTGTGCATGCTCATGTTCAGACGCTTCATGTCGTAGTAGATGATACCCTCGCCCCAGAACTCGATACGCTTCTGGAAGATGATCTCCTCGACAAGGTCCGTCGTGGCGGCCGGGATCCGGTAGTTCGGGTCGCGGTGTGCCATGAACGAGGTGAGCAGCGTGCGGGCCGTGGCCTCGTCGTAGTGAGCCGTAGCCTCAGCCTCGATCAGGTACATCTCCTCGACACGCATCATCGGAATGTCGACCACGTTGGCGATCGTGAAGTTGCTCTTCTCGCCGCCGGCCGTGTGGAACTTGTACGATGCGTAGGGAGCCACCGTCTTGAACTCCTCCTCGGTCAGGCTCATGTAGGGCTGAGCTGCCGCATACGATTGGTCGGGAGTCACGTAGCTCTTCTTGCGGAAGTCGGTGTCGGAGATACGCTCGTAGCTGAAGATCGAGATACCGGGCTGTGCGCCGTAGCCGTAGCCGTAGACGGCCTCGAGGCTCATGTGGGCAGCCCACGAGAGCAGGTTGTTCAGCACCGTGTCGGTGGTCTGGATCATGGCCCACATCCATGCGTTGTTTACCGTGTTGAAGCCGGTCTTCGGATCGAGCCACTGGCTCTCGGTCAGGATCGTGCAGCCCGATGCGTTGATGGCCTTGCGGGCATACTCGGCAGCCTTCTTATAGGCCTCCGTACCCGTTACGAAGCCTTCGTAGGTCTCCTCGAAGCCTCCGAGCCACAGGTAGGTGCGGGCCAGCAGTCCATATACGACGGCCTGCGACGGCATGGTCTTCGAAGCGGGCTGGTAGTCGGCCAGCAGCGACTCGGCGTCGGTCAGATCCGAGAGGATGAAGTTGAACATCTCCTCACGCGTGGCGCGCGGGTTGTTCTCCAGCTGCTCGAGCGTGGCACCCTCGCGCACGATGGGCACCGTCAACCCCTTGACGGCCTCCAGTTCGCTCTCGTAGGCGGGACGGTCCGGAGCCTTGGCCGGCAGCGGGTCGTACATGCGGGCCATGTCGAGGTAGCACATGGCACGGAATGCCTTGGCGATGCCGAGCGCAACGCCGCCGCTTTCGCTCTGGCTGGCGATCGAGATCACCTCGTTGGCCGAGTAGATGAACTGGTAGTAGTTCAGATAGAAGAAGTCAGTCCATCCCGTGGCGCTGAGACCTCCCATGTCCGGGTAGAGCCAGGCCTGCCAGCGGTCGTAGTACTGGTTGCCGCCGGGGAGATTCTGCGATACGGGGAATACTTCGCCCACCATGCGGTCCGTAGCACCGAAGATGCCGGGATAGCCGAAGTCGAAGTGATCGCCCATATCGAGGTAGTTCGTGATGAGAATCGTCGGAATCGAGGCGGCGATGTCCTCCATGGCGAACGGCGACTCGGAGATCTGCCCGCTCGTCACGTTACCGCCCTCGGGGAAGGTCTCCTCGATGCAGCTCGACAGCAGCACCGGAGCGCAGAGGAGCGCAGCCGCGAATTTTACTATCTTGTTCTTTTTCATGGTATGCAACTTGTTATGAAAGACATTAGAAGGTAACGGTTACACCGCCCGAGAAGGTGCGGATCGGAGCATAGTAGTAGGGGTTGGTGGCACCGTTGATGCTCTGGCGCGGGTCGAGACCCTGGCGCTTCGACCAATACCATACGTTGTCGCAGGCCACGTATACGCGGAGGCTCTCGACGAGGAACTTGCGCGTGATGCTCTTCGGCAGCGTGTAGCCGAGCGTGATGTTCTGGATGTTCAGATACGAGGCGTCGGTCAGGAAGCGGTCCGAAGAGGCTGCCGAGTAGTTGTCATTGTAGGCAAAACGCGGAATGTTCGAGTTCTTGTTCGTCTCGCTCCACGAGTTGAACAGGTCGCGGTGGTAGTTGAATCCGACAGATGTGCCGGCAGGCGAACCCATGTAAGTTGCATATCCCGAGTCGTAGGCCTGGCCGCCGATCTGGTAGGTGAAGCCCAGCGAGAGGTCGAAGCCGTAGGCGTGCAGCGAGGTGTTGAAACCGCCGTAGAGGTCGGGCAGCGCATCACCCTGCAGCTCGCGGCCGTTCAGCGAAGCATCCGAGTAGTTGTTGGTCTTTACGCGGGTCTTTTCGCCAGTCTCGGCATTCGTCGTGTAGGTGTACCAGAGCGATTCACCCGTCGTTTTGTCCACGCCTGCGTAGGTCGGCAGGTAGAACGAGAAGACGGATTCGCCCTCGGTCAGGAAGTAGTTGGTGTTGTAGATACGGCCGACGTGCTTGCCGTCCGACGTGGTGTTGTTCTTGTACTGTTCGGGCAGCTTGACGAGCTTGTTCTTGTAGTGGGTCATGTTGACCGAGAAGTCCCAGACGATGTCCTTCGTGCGGATCAGGTCGGCGCGCAGTTCGATTTCGATACCGCGGTTGACCATGTCGCCGATGTTGGTCCAAATCGAGGTGTAGCCCGACTCGTACGGCGTAGCAAGTTCGAAGAGCATGTCGGTGGTCTTGCGGTTGAAGACGTCGATACCTCCCGACAGGCGGTTGTTCCACAGGCCGAACTCGACACCGACGTTCAGGTTGGCGTTGGTCTCCCACGTAATGTCGGGGTTACCCTTGCGTGCGAGGTTCTGCGTTACGCTCGTGCCGCCGGCGCTGGCGATTGTGTAGTAGTCCGTGTAGAGGTACTCGGAGATGCCGTCGTTACCCTGCGAACCGTAGGAGGCCTTCACCTTCAGCATGTCGACCCAGGGGGCGTTGAACCAGCTCTCCTTGTTGATGAGCCATGCCACGCCGGCCGACCAGAAGTTACCCCAGCGGTGATCGGGGTGGAAGCGCGACGAGGCGTCGCGGCGATACGAAGCCGAAACGTATACCTTCTCGTCGTAGTCGTACTGGCCGCGGAAGAAGTAACCTTCGTTGTTGTACTCCGCAACCGACGAGCCCGAGCTGGCCATGTCGACCACGGCGCCGCTCAACTCGAGGTTGTTGGGCGAGTACATCACGCTGCGCTGTGCATAGAGTCCGTAGACCTTGCGGTTGTACATTTCGTGACCGAGCAGCAGGCCGATGGTGTGCTTCTCGCCGATCGTCGTGTTGTAGTTGAGCAGTTGCTGGAGGTTGTAGGTGATGTCACGCTGGTGCGACTTGTAGACCAGACCTCCCGACTCGGCGAACTGTCCGTAGAAGGGGTTCATCACCTGCGTACCGCGGGTCTCGTCGATGGCAACGCTGCCGTTGACCGTCAGCTTGAGGCCCTTGTAGAGGTCGATGTCGGCAAAACCGTTTGCCGTGAAGGCGTTGCCCTCGCTGATGTACTTGTTCAGCTGGATGTCCTGCAGGTCGTTGCTCTGACCGCCGGTCGAACGCACGGCACCACCGTTGCGGCCGTCGCCCGTATCGTAGAGCTTCATGCCGTACTGGTCGATCATGATGTTGCCGTTGCCGTCGCGGATGTAGACCGGATAGATCGGGGCCGTCCGCATGGCCGTGGCGAATGCGTTGCCGCCGTCGCTGGCACCCTCGTTGCTCGTATCGTTACCGTTGTTCCATACGAAGTGCGTGTAGGAGAAGTTACCGCCCACCTTCAGCCACTTCTTGGCCTTGTAGTCCGCGCGCAGACGTGCCGTGTAACGCTCGTTGCTCGAACCGTCGATGATACCCGTGTTGTCGAGGTAACCGAGCGATGCGTAGAAGTTCGCGCGGTCCGTAGCGCCCGATACGTTGACGTTGTACTCCTGACGGAACGTGGCCGACTTGTAGATCTCGTCGAGCCAGTTGTCGGGCTTGAGCATGTACTCCTGTCCGTTGTAGGTCACCACGCGACCCTCCTTGGCCAGCGGGTTGAGCTTGCCGTTGGTACCGATCAGGTTCTGGCCTTCGGGGTAGGACATGACGTTGTAGCCCAGACCGCCGGCGGCGTTCGACGTCAGCAGCTGGTTGGCTGCCAGGTTGGCCTGCACGGCGTTGTAGCCGTTTACGAGCGTGTAGTAGTTGTAGAGGGCCTTGTAGTGGTACTCGTAGTACTCGCCTGCGTTGTCCACGATGTCGTAGTTCTGCAGGGCGCGGGTGTTGACACCCCACTTGCCGTCGAAGGTCACGGTGGCATCACCGGCCTTGGCGCGCTTGGTCGTCACCATGATGACACCGTTGGCACCGCGGGCACCGTACAGGGCGTTCGAGGCGGCATCCTTCAGGACGCTGATCGACTCGATATCGGCCGTGTTCAGGTTGTTGATATCGCCTTCGTAGGGCACGCCGTCAACGACCCACAGCGGCGACTTACCTGCATTCAGTGAGCCGTAACCACGGACATAAATGTTCTGTCCGGCACCCGGGCGACCCGAAGTCGAGTTGAACTGTACACCGGCGATCTTGCCGACCAGGGCGTCCTGTACGTTGGACGACTGCGTCTTGATCAGGTCGTCCGACTTGATGACCTTTGCCGATCCGGTGAAGGCCTCTTTCTTGGCCGTACCGAATGCCACGACGATCACGTCGTCGATCGCCTGCGTATCTTCTTGCAGCGTTACGTTAATCGTGGTCTTGCCGGCAATGGGAACCAGCATGTCCGCATAGCCCACGTACGTCACCTTCAGGGTGCCGTCTGCCGGGGCCGAAAGCGTGTAGCTGCCGTCCATGCCTGTGGTCGTGCCGACATGTGTGCCGTCAACCAGGACCGTCGCGCCGACAACCGGGTTGCCTTCCGCGTCGGAAACTGTACCAGAGACCTGCCGGTTCTGAGCGACGGAAAGAAGCATCCCCGCCCCCAGCACAGCAATTAACGATAGTACAATTTTTCTTACCATAAGCGTTAATTTTAATTGATTTTAAAATAAAAAGTTCATGAGCAAAGATATGTGAAAGGCATCTCTTTTACAAACAAAATTATTAAAAAAATTGCTGATGTAATACATTTTCTTTGAATTTCTCTTTCGCAGTTACAATTTATTTACAGTATTGTAATATCAATTACAATCTGTAACCGGATTTTTTGCCTTTTTTGAGGGTTTCTTCGCGCTTTCCGAGGGGTGTTTTTACCGTCCGAATACCGTTTTGAGTACCCTTACGGTCCAAAAGGTCTATTTTGCGGGTTGCAGCATCTGTTTTCCCGGGCGAAACGGTGCCTTTCTGCGAACCGTTTTGCAGTGGAGGGCCTCTTGCCGCGGCGGGCGTGGGGCGAAAAAAGGCGTATACCTTATTTATATGTTTTTCGGGTTCAAGTGCAGATGCATGCGTTTTCTACCGCTTCCTAACACTTTGCCGCAGCCTGTTTGGGGTTCATGTTGCCTGTCTCGGAGGAAAAAACGCATATTTTTTCGCTCCGGGCTTGCAGATTCAAATTTTTTGCTTACCTTTGCACCACGATAATACGGAAGGGATTTCCCGTCGGATTATTGCGATGGTGCCATAGCTCAGTTGGTAGAGCAAAGGACTGAAAATCCTTGTGTCCCCGGTTCGATTCCTGGTGGTACCACTTTGAAGAGAAGCAAAAAGTTGCAAAACCCTGATTTCCAAACGAAATCAGGGTTTTCTCTTTTTGCCGGCAGCGCAAAAAACAGCGGTTTTCGGCACCTTTTGGTGGAGCAATCGGTGGAGATGAAAACCACCCCGTTTATCTCCACCGAATTCGCGCCTTTCTCACTGAACTGCAATATTTTGCATGACGCTAAATCGGGTCGGATTTCCTACATTTGTCGAACCAGTCAAAGAGCAAGTAGGAACCATGAAAAGAGATTCGTTTCGCGTGCTTTTCTTCCTCAAGAAGACCAAGCTGCTGAAAAACGGAGAGGCCTCCGTCTGCATGCGCATCACCGTCAACGGGACGCGCGTCGAGAACAACATCCGCAAGAGCATCGACCCGGCCCTGTGGAGCCAGGCCAAGGAGACGGCCCGCGGCAAGAGCCGCCGCGCCTGCGACCTGAACACCTATATCGAGGAGGCCCGCATCAAGCTGTATCAAATCTTTTGCGAACTGGAGCAGCAGAACCGCCCCGTCACGGCGCACCTGCTGCAGGAGCTCTTCTTCGGGCAGGAGAAGCCGGAAGAGATCCGCACGCTGTTGGGGACCATGCAGGAGCACAACGACCAGTGCCGGGCGCTGGTCGGCACGGACTATGCGCTGATTACGGTCCGTCGCTACGAGAGTTGCCGGCGTTATCTGGCTGAGTTGATCCGCCAGCGTTACGGGAAGGAGGATCTGCCCCTCGCGGAGGTCAACGGAGAGCTGGTCCGTGCCTTTGCCTTCTATCTGAAGACGGAGAAGGGATGTCAGCAGAATACCGTCATCCGCTACATGAAGTGTCTGAAAAAGATTACCAATCTGGCCCGCGCCAATGACTGGATGGCGAAGGACCCCTTCCTTGGGATTCGCTTCCATGAGAAGGAGGTCGTCCGGGAGTTTCTGACGATGGACGAGCTGCAGACCATCTACCGCAAGGAGTTTCCGTTGGAGCGGTTGACGCTGGTCCGCGACGTCTTCATCTTTGCCGGCTTCACAAATGTTGCACTAAATAAAATGTTTTTGTAAATCAGGAAGTTATCATCAATTAAAAGGAGAATAGGTAATGGTTTGGAAACCACCGAACTTCACCATTCTGCTCATCTTCAATAAGTCAATCAACTGGGACAAAGGTACGAAATAAATTTGAGAATGTTCCATAAAAACACTTTTTAAACGATAGATGTATATAAACAAATTATTGCGAAATGTTAAAATACGAGCAAATGGAATATTTTTCTATATATTGTTGCTTGTATTCGGAATATTTTCCGTATATTTGTTACCAGATTAAAAAATTAAATTATGGAGATATTTCAGACATCTTTATTCCCTTCAAGGAAGGGAGAGTTTAAACCCGATGAGTTCAAAAATGCAATCCATGGTACCCCATTTTTAGAATGCGTAAAAAATGGATTAAACAATGGCTTTCGTAGAATGCGAGAAACTTTTGCAGCAGGTGATATGTCAATGCGGAATGAATCCAACTTTTTACATGAGGCTATTTTTAATAGTATAAGGACTCAGATTGATACCTATATGCCAACTTGGAATGTAAATTTTTCTACCAATAAAATTGGTTCTGAAAGGTTGTTCTTTACATTTGGGGACTATATCTTTATTCTTAAGATTACTGGGGCAAAAACTAATGACACCAAGCCGTCACGATGTATTGAATATCAAGAAGCGGATAAGCATATTATCACTTTGGAATACACCTTAGATGACATGCGGGAATCAATACAATCTGCATATTTCCAATATAAAAAGGGTAAATCGTCAACTTACATTATGTCTGTTCCATTGTATCAACCTTTTGAAATCCAAGAAGAAGCTCAATCGGAAGATATAAAAATAGAAGTGAAGAAGCCAATACTAAAGGTTTCAAAGAAAAAAGCGAAGTAAAATATGAACCCATTTAATTATGAGAAGTTAGAGATAGCTCGATTACTCAGACAAAAGACCCAAAAAGACGTTGTTAAAGATGTTGGAATATCACAATCAACTTTATCTAAAGCTGAACATGGGTTATTGGAGTTGTCTGATGATATGATGCAGAAATTGAGCCAATACTACGACATGCCTATTGAGTTTTTTTCCGAAATGTATGAGGTTCCACCTGTAGGTTATCTATATTATAGACGGAAATTGACTATAACAAACAAAATAATAGATTCTTTCATAGCGAAAGTACAAATTTTCAAGGCTATCATAGATTCTCTTATGCAATCAGTTGAACTTCCAGATTATACCCTAGACAACTATAGACCAAGCGAAGATTTATCTCCCAAAGAAATAGCGCATAAAATTCGCTTTTCTTTGAAAGTATTTCATGGACCTGTTCCTAATTTAAGTACTTTATTGGAAAATAATGGAATTGTGATAGTTCGGTTTGATTTCGGAACCGAAAAAATTGACGGTGTTTCAGCTATAACAAATGAAAATAGGAAGGTTATGTTCATTAATAGCCAAATGCCTGATGATAGAATTCGGTTTTCTATGGCTCATGAATTAGGACATATTATTATGCACATTGCAAATCCACCAAAATCAAGTGAAGAGGCTGAAAGAGAAGCGGATGAATTTGCAACAGAGTTTTTAATGCCCGAACTTGAAATACGTCCGATGTTGGAAGATTTAACAATTTCAACCTTAGCCACACTCAAAAGAAGATGGAGAGTATCCATGCATGCAATAGTGAGAAGAGCTAAAGATTTGGAAGTTATTAGTAATCAACAATATCGCAATATGCAAATTTATTTTTCAAAGAAAGGATACACTAAATCAGAACCAATACAATTGCCAATTGAGCAACCTACAATTCTGAAAGAAACATTACGATTATACAAAGATGAGCTTGGATATTCTGACCAAGATTTGATGAGCATAATGCATATAAATAAGAATGATTTTGCAGAATGGTTTGCACCACAACCTAAAATTATAAGGCTTCAACCGATTTTTAATAAGAGTATTTAGGAATAGCGTGTTCTTGGCTATATAATTCAAGAATAAAAACATAGGAGATTAAGCATATGGCAACGAATCCACCGTCTGGTGACGGACATCGTAATGGGGCAGTGAAAGGACGTTCACAGACTTTCAATCCCAAGACAGAACAATGGGTAAAACGAGATTCCGAAACAGGTCGTTTTATGGATGTTAAGAAAGATGGTACGCCATTCAAAGGCGTAAGGAAAGAAAAATGATTATTGCTTATAGCGAAGGTGGGCGAGTTATCCCCACCTTCGCTTTAATTGACACTGTCCAAAATTTTGTGTAAATGGAAACAGGATTCAGTTGTAAGTTTGTTCTTTAATTTATACTTTTACTGCATTGGTTTTATCATCTTTTCGATGAATGCAATTTCTTCATCGGTTAGATGATATTTGATATAAAGTTGTTGGTCTATTTCGGGTATTGTTCCACTCCAATTAATATCACCATTTATGGTAAAATCTTGAATCGGAACAAATGCAAAACATTCCTTTGTCACATTTACAGAAGTTATCCCTTGCCGAAGAAAAAAACGAGCAAATTTCGTTAGAAGATACTTTTTATAATTCGTAGCTTCTTCCAATGTACAGAAGACAGCTGTATCAATGTAAGTTTCAGTATTAATTTCAGCAGGGGATAGTATTTGAGGCTCGGTTAATACCCGATATCCTTCACCCGGTTTAACACTCATTTCACCATTGCTGGGAACAAAACGACCAACAATTATCTTAAATTGGTCTATATACTCAATACCCTTAGATATGTCTGTGCGATAAACTTTCGCCCATCCTTTGCTTGTAAGTATCTTCACATCACCTTTATCACTTCCTCGAAAATATGTTCTAAATCCAAATGGATTGATTGAAAGAACAAGACTATTCAGATATGATATGGATTTTGATGTTATTTTTTCAAGGATAGAAACAGCCGCATTTGAACGAATAAGTGTATCAAATTGATTTAAGTATCGGTTTGCCGTAATATCTTTTAAGGCATTATAATTTGTTACCTTACAAGTTCCATTATAATTCGCATCCCATAAGAACGTACAAAGCCCGCCTGCAATATCAACCGTAGGAAAAAGGTCTTTGCTTAGCTCGTAGTCATGTAGTTGAGAAAGATGAGTATCAGAAATCATATCAGAACGAAATTCATCCAAACCTCTTCCACCCGCATACCAACGTGCAGGCATTATCAAACTTATATAATCAGGATGTACTCGTTTTGCAATATTCATAAAGTATTGATACACAGGAACAGCTCCTCTATCAGTGCCTCCGTCCATAACCTGATACGGTGGATTTCCTACTATCGCATTGAATTTCATATTGTCGTCATCATTAGCTTTCCAGAACGAGCGTCCCTTTGCCATCTTCTCGATGAAGTTCTGGGGTTTGTTCTTGATTTGGTTGATTAAATCCTCGAAATAACGTGTGTTTACTTTGGTTTTTCGGAAGCCTACCAGCGTCCGCTTGGTGATACTCTTTGCCATCGGTGTCTTGCACACCACGAAGATGTTCTCCGCCACCACCTTGTCCCATACCGCCTGTTGTTCCTCCAACGTGTCGGCGGAAATGGTGCTGTCTTTCAGCCGCGCCCGATAGATGCCGTAAGCCATGTAAAGCGGATACAGGCCGGACTTGGAGTTGATTTCCAATATCCGTGCATCGGAAGTGAATACCTCAGCCGTCACCTTGCCGTGGTCAATGAAACGTGGCTCGTAAAGCGTGTACTCGTATTCCTTGTCAAAGAAGTTGTAGCCACCCAGACAGTCGCCGAGGTGCATGTTCACCACGCGCCACGGCGTAAGCACGGTTTCCTTATCCGGATTGCGGAAGGTGCTGAAAATGTCCGTAATGCGTCCGATGCGTTCTTCCACACTTAGCTTGTCCGCAGCCTTGGCCATCGCACGGATGCGCTTGCCTGCCGCACGGAAGATGTCTGGGTCGTAGTATTTCTTGAAGGTGTTGAACTTCTGCTTGCTCACCCCCTTGGGCATAAACTCTTGCCACGAACGCGGGTCTATCTTCTCGGCGAAGTTGTCAATGGTGACTTCCTCGTCCTCATTGTCCAACTCCGCACCATAGATGAGCAAAGGCATACGGATGGAAATGCCCCGGAGAATAGAAATGGCCGCCTCACGGTTTTTCGTCTTCTTTTTCAGTTCTTCCAGTCTGCGCTTCTCTTCCTCGGTAAGTTCCTTCTTGGATTTCTTCTCCAGTTTCTCCTTCTCCTCGTATTCCTCGCCCGTCAGCCCTTGGTTGTTGATGTCCACCTGATTGGTCTTGGGCATCGCCTTGGTCTGGCCGATTATCTTTTTCAGGTCGTCAAACTCCTGCAACTCCAAATCGCCCAGTTTCAACAGTTCGTCATTGTAAAGGCTGTTGTCCTCGAAGCCGTTGCGTACCACGCGCTCCACATAGACTTTCTTGAGCTGCTCCAGCATACGAGGCACATCAAACTTGTCCATCCGGGAGCCTTCAATGGAAATGACCGGACAGAAGTTGAGGAAGTCGCCCATAATCTTGCGGTCGTTCTGTGAGGTCTTTCCCGCCTTAGCGGAAATCTTGGCGGTCTCGGCAAGCACACGCAAGGTGCGGTCGGGGGCAAAGTCGAACACGTAACACTGCTCCTTCACACGCCCGTTGATGGTGGCAGGGGTCTGCACCCGGAAAATGGTCTGCATATAACTGGATGCCGCCGTATTGTATGAGCCGGACAGCATGAACACAGCCGTCCATGCAGGAACACTTACACCCGTTGTCAAACGCCCGCAGGACAGGGTGATGGTGCGTGTCGCATCCGGGTCTTTGCCGATGGCGTTGTTCACCGCTTCCAAGGCATCGCGGCTTTCCTCGTCCTCATCGCCGTCACCAGCCACGTTGACGATGTTAAAATACTGGAATACTGGATGCCGCTGTAACAACGCACTGAGTGCCTTGGCCTCCTTTACCCCCGGAAGCATCCACAGCGTATGCCGGAAGATACCCCGGTATTCCTCGTTGGCAAAAGGATAGCAGCTATCCTTGTCCTCCTTGGTCAGCAGGTTGAGGAAAGCGGGAACATCCCGTTTGTGGACAAAGCCGCCATCCTCGTTCACGCGGAAGAACTCGCGGAAATTGAACGCTACGTCCTCATCGGCGAACTCTTTGAGCAAGCGTCCGAGGTCGTAGGTATAGATGTTCATGACGGGCAGTGCTGCGTAGGGATTCGGGTCACCCTGATGTACCCTGTCCCATTCCTGTTTGGCGCGTTGCTCCATCACGTAGTCCCAGGTGTATATCTCGTCCTCCTTGAAATCGTCCAGTAGGTTGAACGGTGTTCCTGACAAGCGCAGGACTTTTGTATCGTCCTTGACCAGTTCCGCCATCACCGCCTTGCCCAGTTCCGTCTGTGTGCCCTCGTGCGCCTCGTCCACGATAATCAAGTCCCAAGGCGTGGCGAACACTTCATTGTTCTTATCGAAGTTGCCGCCCACCAGTTCCGAGCCGCGTAAGTCCTGCATGGAAGCGAAATAAACGTAATGCAGACCGTTAGCCTTTGTCCGCCGTTCAAGGCTCTCGTGACTGTCCCCGTTGTTCTTCGAGCCGTAGGCAAAATCACTCCGGTCATAAAATATCTTGCCGAAGTCCTCGAACCATCCGCTGTCTACCACGGGACGGTGGGTCAGAATGAGTGTCCGCCGGAAATCCATGTCCTTGACCACCTGCAAGGCGGACAGGGTCTTACCGAAACGCATCTTGGCGTTCCACAGCATCTGATTGCTTTTCTTGAACTGCCGCTTGGTCTTGTCGATGGCTTCCCGCTGCTCGGGACGGAAGATGATTGGGCTTCGCCCGTATGCCACCTCTCCCGGCAAAAGGGATTCCTTGCCCTCCTTGACGGCTGCGATGGCACGTTTCACAACATCCAAGTTGGTGATGAACCATTCGTTGGCTCCGTTCACCTTGTCAAACACTTTCTTCTTTACGCCGGAACGCTCCAATACGACATGGACTTCCTTGTCGTTGAATGAACGCAAGCCTCCCCGGTTGTAGAGAGCCAACTCGGTGTAAAGCAACTCATAGCGGATGCCTGCCGTCTGCGTGTATTGGTTGATGCGTTTCCTTGCCGCCTCGTTCAAGGGCTTGCTGTTCGGTGCCAGCCCGATGACGTTCCCGTCGTCACAGGTGGCCTCGCCTATTTTCAGACAGCCCTCGTGTTCGGCATCGTTGATGCGGAACACATATATCAGCTTCAGTTTCAGGGAAGAGAAGTATTTCATAGGCATTCATTTTAGGAGGTCGATATATTTGATTCGCTTGCCTTTGCGTCCGGTCTGAGGATCTTTGGCCCGCCAGTCCTTGATAAGGCAATACGTCCCGTTGTGCTTGAATATGTTATCCGTTCTGCATCCCTCGCAAGGAGTGACAATTTCCTTGCTTTCACCGAAAAGGGACACTTCCGTGTGTACCTTGTCCTTACAACTTCCGGGGACAACGCCTTTCAGCCCGTCCATCTGCCACACGTTCCACGAGATGATATAGGCGATGTAATTGATGGATTTTTGCAAAGGGTTCTTGCCGAATTTGGCACGGTAATACTCGATGAAAGAATAGAGCATGGACTCACGGGCGATGAGCAGGCTGTCACCCTGCCATTCGTAAGCGTATGTACTCTTGTAGGCTTCCTGTGCAGCTTCCAGCCACTGGCCGGAAGTGTCTGTATTCTCGCTGACGACCCGCAGTTTCCGGTCAAGCAGGCCTATACGCTCGACGATGGGAATGACAGCCCCAGTGGTGGTATCATAGCGGCTGACTATATAGGGAGCTTCGCCACAGGTGATTTCAAGACGGGTGTCACGCACATAGTCCTTCCATGTTTTTCCTTCGGGAAAAGTTACCTTGTCGGAATTCGTTGTCCATCCGTACGTGCCATCCTCTGACGTGTATTCCGTGTTGAACACGTCTTTCCTGCCGAACCACGCTTCATCAATGAGGTTGTTCTGCGCGTTGCACACCCATGAAGGGGTGAACACCTCCGCCATTTCCCGTACACGCGCCGACTGGGTGTCCCTGTGCTTCAGGATGCGTGGCATGATGACCTGTCCGTTTTCGCCCGTAATAAGCTCCGGCAATATCGGGTCATGGTAGCCATACCCTTCACCGAGGTGTTCATAATCGGAAGTTGCCCAGAAGATATTGCACACGGCATCGCCCCTGCTCGTCGTATGGTCTTTGAGCAGGGTCGCCAACAGTTCCGGAGAAGCCCGGAGGATGTCGTTCTCCAATATGTCCGCTATGTCTGGCATGTTTGATACGCTTGGGGCAAAGCGTATCTCCTGACGGGAGAGAATAAAGGCTGATAATCAGATTGTTTCCTGTTGGCTTGTAAAACAAAGGCTATTTTTAGGCTGCTTTTATGCTTGTCAAGTGTATTTTAGCCGGGTGCAAACTGCTCATTTTTCGCAAAAATGTGTAAATTTGCCCCCGATAGTGTATCTCCCGTCAGAAGCACCGCCATTGTTTTCAAACAATCCCTGCCTATAAGTCTTTTAGGATGATAGAGTTCGCCTTGTCTATCACCGAACCGTCCAAGGAGGCGAGATAGATGCGTGTGGTTTCTTCCGAATCATGTCCCATACCTTCGCTGATGACTGAAATTGGTATGTTCTTGCTTTTGGCAATACTTGCCCATGAATGCCGGCTCACATACATGGTAAGCGGTGTCGTTATTCCGCACAGCCGGGCGATTTCCTTCAGATACTTGTTGATACGGAACATCGTGCTCTTGTATTGGCTGCGCAAATTGTTAGATGGAAGCTTGAGGATGGGAAGCAGATAATCCTCGGAACAGCCTGCCGCATATTGGGCGACAATCGCTTCCATGCAGCTTTCCCATTTGATGTGCAATTGCTGCCCCGTCTTATGCCTGCGGTAACTCAATATCCCGTTCTTCAGGTCGGACTTCTTGAGGTACGCCATGTCAATGAACGACATGCCACGGGTGTAAAACGAAAAGAGGAACATGTCCCTCGCCAGTTCCCAATGCGGTTTCCCGCTCAGGTTAAGTTCCTTAATGTGCTTGATGTCCTTGAAATGGATGGCACGTTTTGGGGTCTTGTCCATTCCGGTATAGACATGCTTGAATGGATGCTTTTGCACGGTCAGCCCTTTTTCCACGGCACGGTTGTAGGCGGCACGGAGGATGCGCATATAAAATGATATAGTATTCAAAGACACGCTTTTCATCTTCAACCAAGCCTCGTATTCCATCATCAGGTCCGCATCCATATCATCCAACTGCACATCCTTGTTGCGTCTGAAACGCATGAAACTGGATAATGCCGCCGAATAGGTTTCTGATGTCCGTTCCCTGTTTAACCGCCTTAACTGAGCGATGACCGATTCCATGAAGCTGTAGAAGGACTGCAATTCAGATATTTCACGGAAACGGCTTATGATGGCATCTGTGGAGCAACTATCTTTACAAGACAACTCTTTGATAACGGATTCCAACCTCCCCACATCCCGGTTCACTTGCTGGACAATCAACCGAAGGTGATGCTTCCTTTCTGCCGGAAGCATGGTGGGTATGTCAATCATTGACAACTTCCCGTTCCATTCGCTTTCAAATATCCGGTAGTCCGTCCTGATGTGTCGGACCACGCGGTTGTGTATCACTTGATAATAAATGCTGCCCTCCTTGCCGTCTATGGAAGAAGGACGGAATTTTGCTTTTACTGATACCATCCACGTTACTTTTTGTTATTGGTAATTTGTTCCACTTTCAACTTCTCCTGCATCAGGCTGTCGGAAACAGCCTTCAAATCCCTGTCATAATCGTCAGCCTCTTGGCGCAACCACTCTATGGTTTCCTCGTCACGCCGGATGTCAAACACATCGTTCAGCCAAAGGATAGTCTTTGCATCGCAACCTCCCCATGAACGAATAATCCGGAACTTCAGCGCATCGTCCGCATACTGACATCTGGACTGCCAAAGTTCGATGTTGCCCCAGATGGATAGACCGCAAACGACACCCATGACGACCAAAAAGGAAAACACCTTGCTTGACTTGATGTCGAAGCTGTGGCGGTGGATATGTTCCTGCGGTTCGTTCACCTGTCCGTTAGCACTTCGAGTAAACGATTCTTTCAAATCACGCAACAGATTCAGAATCCGGTTTGACGTGTAGACTTCCGCCTCTCCGAATTTGGTCAGTATGGCTTTAGTCTGTTCCCGGTTTTCTCTGGCATAAGTATTCAGCAATTCCTTTATGGGAGCCAAATCCATTGCCGGAGGCTGTCCGTCTGACTGGTTGTTGCTTACTTTCGGAGTATTCTCCAACTTGCTGTTTATACTCTTTAAGGCACTTTTGATGTCCTCAAAGAGCGCATACACTTCGTTATTATCCATGTTTATAAACTGATTTTACGTTGTTTCTTTTTCTTACGTTTTAACTGTTTCTCAAAATAGTTCTCATCTGCCTGACCGTTTGTAGCATTCGGCATGAGCAAGCCTATGGAACCACTGTACAAATCATCGTTGCCCATCACTTCAGATTGCAGTGTCGGCTGTTCGGAAACCTGATTGCCCGTCATTATCCTTTGCTGTTCCTCCTGCCTGTTGGCGTTCATAGCCTCGTCTATCTTGGAATAGCTGAACCGCCTGTCAATCTTGGAGCCGCTGAACGAATAGCCGTTCTTGGAGAATATGACACCCTGTACCTCGTTCGACTTGCCTTTGTACTTGAACTGCATTTCCACTCCTTGTTTTTCCAGATTAACGGCTAACTGCCGCCAGTTACCGTATCTTGAAACTTCCGATTTAAGGAGAAAATAAAGTTCGTATTTAGTCTTGTCCGGTTCTTTCAGCCGATGCAGTTTCACCTTTTCCTTGCCTTCGGATACGTACAGACCGTACTTCCGTGTCAGTTCCTTGCAGATACGTGTGCTACGTATCCGCTCGTTCTGGTCGCTGATTGTCCTGCCGTCATTAGCGATGCGGTTGAATGCGATATGCACGTGCGGATGCTCCTTATCAAAGTGGCGCACGACAAGAACCTGTGTGTCCTTTATACCCATTCTCTCCAAGTATTCCAATGCAATTCCTGCCATTGTCCGGTCGGTAAGACGGTGCTCGTCCTCCTTGGAGAATGCCAGTGCGATATGTCCGACAGGCTTCATAACCCTCGGATTCATCCCAGCCTGCGCCTCAAAACTCATGACTATTGTGTCCTTATCTTCGGAAAACAAGCCGTCGCAAACAAGGATTTTGGCATCCTTTTCCTTGTCAAGAATGTAGTTAACCACACCCCTGAAGCTGCTTCCCTTGACAATTTTGGCTATCATAGGAGGATAAGGTTCAGCAGTTCCTCGATACGTGCCACGAGCACACGGCATTCCATCCTCACCGTGACGAAGCCTGCGGCATTCGCCTTGTGCGCAAGCTGGTTCAGGTTGTTCGCCATACCGCACAGCTTGCGGACATAATCCGTATGTTCCGGCGTGAGCCGTTCCTTTACATGGCAGCTTCTCATACACTCGCGCAGGAATTCCCCGGCGGATATGCCTGCGCTCCGAGCCTTGCCTTTCAGGGTGTAGTAGTCCGATGTCGCCATCTTCACCGTGAGACGGTATTTCAGCTTGTCTGCCGCCTCCTTCTTGGGGCGACCGCCCTTGTTCCTTCTGTCGAATTTTCGTTTCTGTTCCATTGATTTATAATGATTAAAATGTAATTACTTGATAGACCAACGGGATGCGTTTCCCACGAATTTAAAGAGTGGAAGCAGGCGGTTTCGGTATGCCCGAAACACAAACTTGCTCCCCTCAAAACTCCGTTGGATTGGTTCAGAGTAACTCTCAATAACACCCCGTAAACCTGTGCTTTAATTCTCAGAGTTTACGCCATGCCTCGATGTTCTCCCCGTAGGTGGCAAGGTGGTGGCGGGCAATGTTCTCCATCAGTCCCGACACGCTCATCCTGCGACTGCCGAACAGGCTGACGATGCGGTCGAGGGCATCGCGTGTGTCGCGGCTGAGGAACACGGGTTTCCGGTCTTCGATGGACGGTACCGGGAGGAACATTGCCTTGTATTCCTCCAGCGATGCCCTGCGTTGCTTGCCGCTGACACGGTGTACCACCTGCGGGCTTCCATCCGTATTTTCCTGCACGGTTTCACCTATTTGTTCATCCATGTTCTCATCCGTACATGCCTGTACATCCTCGTGCTCCTGTGCCGGCATACCGGCAGGCACAGGTGCAGGCTTCTGTTCTTCCACTTCCGGCTTGGTTCCCAAAAAGATTTTCAACTCTTCATCCATTGTCCGGCTGCTTGCATTCTTTCTCATACTTGTTTGAATTAAATGTTTAACAATAGTGGTCGTAGTGCGCACATTTGACCGATTATCGGCAGCAAAGGAAATGGATATAATACAGGAAATCAAATACTTGGATTGGCAGTGGCAACAATGTGGCATTTTGCATTTTTCAAGAATGATTAGTGGTGGATAATTCACCGATTTGCCACAGAGGTAAAAAATAGCTGTTTCATATTTAAGGGCCTAATCCGACCGGATAAGACGAGAATAAGAATGTTCTCAGGAACTTGATTGGAAAATCATCTTGCAGTACACGGTATCCGAAATATGCCACAGGCTACCGTACCAGCGCCAAATGCTGCCACGATGCTGCGGGTTGGTTGTAATCTGCCGAAGTTGGCTTTTCTTTGTACAGTCGGCAACCGGAAGGGCTGTTGCGGAATATGGAATTAAGCCAATCCCTACCACTTGCCGCCACAAGCTGCCAGTCAGTAGTAAAGCCATTGTCCGATACTGGTATTGGCTTTACTTTGCAGACAAACAGGATTACCAACAATAAAAACAGTATATGCAATGAATGAATTTGTGATTATCTCGAAAGACGTGTTTGAAGAAATGGTCGGAAAATTTAACCACTTCTCCGACCGAGTGAATGAAATCCTCGGCAAAAGAGAGGAAGGACGGCTCAGCCGCTGGATGGACAATCAGGATGTCTGCCAGCAGCTTCGTATCAGTCCGAGAACCTTGCAGACGCTTCGCGACAACGGGACGCTGGCTTACTCCCAGATAGGGCATAAGATTTTCTACAAGCCGGAAGACGTATTGCGTATTGTCCAGCTCGTGGAGGACAGACGAAAGGATGCAACCTGTCGGGGAAAGACTATCTGAATATAATCAAATCTATTGTACCACTAAATCCACTGTAACAAATGAACGGAACGATTAAAACAAATGATGAATGGGCTGTCGGCTTCATGAAGGAACTGGACTCTATGCTGAACGGCATTGAAAGCATGAACGAAAAAAGCAAGGCTTCATTCGGTAATGAACGCTTCCTGACGGACAAGGAGGTGTCGGCATGGCTCAAAGTGAGCCGACGCACCTTGCAGGATTATCGTAACAACGGGATGGTGTCCTATTACCAGTTGGGTGGTAAGATTCTCTACAAGGAATCTGACATCGAAAAGCTGGTGATGGGCGGGTATCGGAACGCCTACCGAACGGAAATGTAATTTTGTAAAGTATGAAAGGAACAGAAGCCGATGGCGACAGGTAAATTACCCGGCCATCGGCTTCTTGCATTATTATCATTATAGATACAGACAACATTAACATTTGTATCGTGGATTGGCTTCGGACAGTGAAAAGAACAAATGAATGGGCTTTCCCCGATTGGAGGCATACAGCCTTTCCATAATGAACATTCTGAAAGCCATACATTCCCTGCTACGTAGCCTGAACGCAAGAGCTATGACCATTTCAAGGCTGTACACCTCGTAACGTGTCCCGTCTTCCTGTCTGATGTAGCACATTGTTGTTTCTTCCAACAGTTCATGATTCTTATAAATATCACGGATAGCCTTGTGGATGTCACAGCAGAATACCATAAACAGGTCTGACATTTCCTGCTGTGTCATCCAAACAGGATCGGTCGGTATCGTGACCATTCCTATTTCACTAATTGTAATGATTCCTCGTTCCATGTTTGTATTATTTTTCATTTGTCAGAATTTCGTTTACATTCCTTTTTCCAGCCGCTGTAATTGCCACATTTGAATACACGTGAGGGCATCCCGTCATCAGGCAAGGAGAACTTGCCTTTGGTCGTTTCGGACAATACAGCCAAATCCCGGCTTACTTTCTGGTTGGTGATTTCCGCATAGATTTGGGTCGTCCGAATGGAGGAATGTCCCATCATCTTGCTGATGCTCTCTATCGGAACACCGTTGTTCAGACAAATCAGTGTTGCGAAGGAGTGTCGGCTTTGATAGTAGGTAAGGTGGCATTCCAAGCCGCATTGTTCGGCAATCATTTTCAGGCTACGGTTGAGGTTTCCGGTAATTGGCACATAAAACAGCTTACCATCTTTTCCTTCTCCGCGATACTTTTCAATGATGCGCAGGGGGATATCTAACAACTTGATATGACACTCCGCTTTGGTTTTCTGTCGGGCAATGTGAATCCACTTGCTGCCATCCTCTTTCGTGATGATGTTGTCCTCTGTCAGGTTAGCCAAGTCAGCCCTCCCGATACCCGTAAAAGTCGAAAAGACGAAAAGGTCTCTCGTATGGCAAAGCCTGTATGTAGGCAGTTTAGCATTCAACAGCTTTTCAAACTGCTCGCCCGTCAGGTAGCGGTGGTTCACCGGGACTTTCTCAATCTTATGTCCTGCAAACGGGTCGCGTTTGAGGATATGCTTCTTCAGGGCGAGCCGAGTCATCTTGTGCAGCAGAATGAGATAGTCGTTGTATGCCGACACTTTCAATTTAAGTACGGTGGAAAGATAGAATGTGAAGTCTGTCATAAAGCGCATGGTCAGCGAACGCAATGGCATGTCCTCCATGTCATACTTGTACTTCATAAAATTGTGGATATGCTTGCGTGTGGTCAGGTATCGGATATAACTGTGCCTTGTCCTGTCAATGCCCACACGTTTGGCGTATTCCTCATTATGTTCGTCCATCAATGCGAGAAGGGTTTCTTTTACCTGCGACTTACCAGTTACGGCATTCTTGATGATTTCAGCCGACACGAAGCCATAGCTGTCCACATTTTCCTTATAGGCGATACGGGCTTTGGCTTCCAATGCGGACAAGGTATCGTTCAATCTGAACAACTCCTTTTTCTTCTCGCCTGCAAGGTTTTCCTTGCGTCCGTCCATAATTGCCTTGCCTGCATCGGCATCCCAATATACAGGTTCAATTTCCAATCCTGTGGAATACTGACTCACCTTGCCGTCAAGGGTAATACGTCCCATAATGGGGCATTTGCCGTTTTTCTTTACCTTTTGTCGGTTGATGTAAAACAATAGTTTGAACGTACTTCGCATGACTTATCCCTCCATCATTTGTTTAACAATAGCCCTTTGTTTCCAACTTGGATTGACCCTGCGCCGGGTGTTATCCTTGCGTATTGTGGAAGGGGCTGCATCAATCCCGAACAGGGAGAACTTGTCGCCAATGGCATCATTCAGCCTGTCCACGTCACGGTCAATCTTGTCCTGCGTGACTTTCGCGTACCGTTGTGTAGTCTTGATATGTTTGTGTCCCATGATTTTACTTACCGTTTCGATAGGAATACCCTGTGAAAGACATATTATGCTGCCGAATGTATGTCTGGCTTGATGAAATGAAATCGGACGGTTGATACCGCACATCACAGCCATTTTCTTCAGATGAATGTTCATGCTCTCCTTCGTAAGCATAGGCAGCAGCCTGCCTGCGGCATCCATGCCCTTGTATTTTTCCAATATGGCGAGCGGTATTTCCATCAGCCTTATACATTCGGGTGTACCTGTTTTCTGACGCTCGGTGTGAATCCACAAACTTCCGTCCTCGGCTTTTACGAGGTTCTTCTCCGTCAATGCCCTCATGTCGCAGTAACAGATGCCCGTCCAGCATGAGAACAGGAACATGTCCCTTGTGAAGTTACGGTTGGGCGTGTCGTAAGTCATGTTGGCAAACTTACCCAGTTCCTCTTCCGTAAGGTACATCTGCTTGAACTCCGGCTTTTGTGGTCTGTAACCTTTGAACGGGCTGAACGGAATAATGCCACGGAACACGGCAAGCATCATCACGCTTTTCAGGCGGTTTACATGTCCGAGTATGGTCTTGGGCATGAAACGCTTGACGGTGCGCATATACATATCGAAATCCTCGATGAAATTCTCATCCATCTGCTTGACGGGCATGTCTGAAAGACGGTACTTGTCTTTCAGAAACGTGGCGAGATGGCGGTAAGTATTCGTGTAATGGTAATAGCTGGTTGCGGAACGGTTCACGCCCACACGTAAAGCATATTCCTCATTATGCTCAGTAAACAGTTTCATGATGGTGTCCTGTGCTTCCGCCAGCCCTTGATAAGCGTTCTTCACTTCCTCTGCCGAAACGACTTCTTTAATATCCTTCAGTTCGTTGAACCGTTGTCGGAGTAGAAGCAACGTGCGTTCAATCTCACGGTTTGCCATAACCGTCATTTTACTCTTGCCCGTACACCGTTGTGCCGTGGCATTCCACAACTTGGCATTTACCTTGAATTTGCAGGAAAACTGTGCGATGGAGTTCTGTTTTCCCTTGACGGCTATTCTGCCCATGAGGGGAGACAGCCCGTTCTTGTCCTGTCCGCTGCGTTTGATATAAAGCAGCACTTTCATTTCTGTCTTCATTGCCATAACTTTTTGGTTGCAATATTAGTGATACATTGCCGACCGACAGAATTGGAAATGGTGCAGAACGGTGCAAACGGAACGGACACTGCTAAATCTGCGGATTTGAAGCCATTACCACTCGTATAATGCTTGTTTACAAGCATTAGGAATGCTGTTTTTCAGGCTTTAAGCTGGTAGCAGGACAGGTAATGACTTGGTAGCGGAAACCTTGCATTATCCTGCCTTTCCTTGCTGTTTGGCTGTAATGGCAAACAACCGCAAAACCGTTGTTTTACAACGCGTTCCGTTTGATTTTCTTTATTCCCATCTCCCTTGCTTTGATGCTTCTTTCTTCCTTCACGGGGTTGGCCTTCATCGACGTGCAACAACTCGCCCCGGAGCACATCGTCCGCGACAACAACGGAAATCTCTGGATCCGCAAACCCCGTCAGAAGACCAAAAACATGTGCAACATCCCGCTGCTGGATATTCCGCAGGAGATTCTGCGCAAGTATGCCAACCACCCCACCTGCCGGAAGAAGGGCGTATTGCTGCCCGTTCCATGCAACCAGAAGATGAACAGCTATCTGAAGGAGATTGCCGACATCTGCATGATCCGCAAGAATCTGACCACGCATTGTGCCAGGCACTCGTATGCGACCTCGGTCTGCCTGGCCAACGGCGTCAGTCTGGAGAATGTCGCCAAGATGCTCGGCCACGCCAACATCAAGATGACGCAGCACTATGCCCGGGTTCTCGACAGCTCCATCCTTCGGGATATGATGCAGGTGGAGAGAGCCATCTCCAAGCTGGGATAGCGGGATACGCCCTGCTCTATTTGCAAAACAGCCCGGAGATAAGAATCTCCGGGCTGTTCCATAATACGGACATAATTAGATTATCAGTATATCAACTGTATATATCCACTATCTCGATTTTCTGTTACCTCAAATAAGCACGAACCGGATCTCACTATATCGTCTATTACTCTCATTGAAGGATGACCATATGTATTGTGTATACCAAAAGATACAAAAAATGATTTCTGATTTTTATTGATATCAAAAATACCTACATTAAAATTCTTTAATGCACCATGATGTGGAATTTGAATTGTTCCAATTCGATCAATTACCTGGTTAAGTGCATTTTTCAAATCAGCTAATAGAAGCCCTTGATTTACATCATTGTCTCCAAAATACAGACAACCTTCATGTTCCAAAGAAGGATGGCGACAAAACGCACAACAGAAACGCGAACGCATACAATATTGATATTGACGCATTATGTATTCGTTGTTGGCTAATCCTCCTGAATAGACGATAAGAGACGTTTTGTTGGCTCCATCTGGAATCACTTTTTTATAGGCTTTCTTAATTTTATCTTGATAGTCCCAAATTTTACTCCAATCCTGTGTGAAAATATCTACAGGCACACCTTGTCCTGCTAATTCAACCTTTAACTTTTCAAGCCGAACTTTTTGATCATAATTAAATGGGATATAGCACCAATCAATAGTCGCCCACAATAATCTTGTACCACTCTCGATAATCTTGCTTTTACCTTCAGTTAGATCAATAACCGAATCGTTGAATTCCCTTCTGGCATCAATATTTGGCTTTACCCTATATACATGGGATGCTATTTCTTCAAGTGAATCATAAAATGCTATGAAATTTTGATTTTCAACACAATAGAACCAATGATCATTCTTCTCTACAAGGGGAACAACTATATTTCTAATTTCTTTTACCCTTTTTTTTAACTCACGAATTCCGTTAATGTGATCATTGTCAAAATGGGAAACGAATAAAATGTCCACTACATCATTTGATGTAAAGACTGATGTGATCTCCTGTATCAATCTTTTGGGTGCGTTTTTATTAGTTCCAGATCCACAATCATAAACAACATTATATATTTGATCCTTAGAACATATTCTTTCTGTATAAAATGCGCCTTGTCCAATAGGATGAATAATTCTTGTAACCTCCATAATGCAAGATATTTATATTTCCATCTACTATATCAGTTGGCTGATCCTGTTTCGGATGATCCCCTTGTATTCCTCTTTCATCTCTCGCGGAAGGAATGATCGATCCATATATGCGAACCAGACATCCTGTGACTTCCGAAACTTGTGTAAGATGTTTTCTATAACCTTGTCGCCCAGACCCGCAGTCTGCATGGAAGCGATAAAATCCTCTTTCCGGATTTTCCGCTTCTTGCCATTGAGCGTCAACGCCAGCTCCTCGTTATCCTCCGGCATGACCAGCGCTGTGGAGAGCATGTCGTAAGCCGGAGTAAGCAGATGTTTACCCGGCACCTCGCTATAAAGCGAGAAGTTCTTCAGATGCATGTCGGCATTCCCCGTGATCCACGAAAACACGACCTGCTCCCAAAAGTTGACCTGATCCAGCAAGGGGGTTGCAGAGAATCTCCGGATGGTCTTGTCGATCTGTTCGTACGAACCTTTGTATTTGTGCTCGGTCAGACGCCCGGTCAACTGGCACATATCTTCCATGGGTAATTTCTCACCCTGGGAAGTGCGGTCTATACGGCGTGTGATATAGCACAGTTCGCCATCAGCAAAGCGAATCAGACTATGAGGCACGACCCTTATTCTGGCCAGTTCGGCCAAATGCATCGTTAAATCTTCCAACTCGGGCAAATGGGCGAATCGTTCGGTTGGTGGTTTCAGAATATACCGTCCCCACAGCCCGACAATCGTAAAACGGTCGACCTCGTTTCGTCCACCCTTGAGAATATCGAGCGACAATTTTGCCTGTACCCCCGTAAGTGTCGTTTGGCTACGAATTACCTGTCGGGCAAGATCTGTCAGATTTTCACGCGTGTAGGGCAATTCGGGAGGACACGGGGTCCCGAATATTTTTTGGGAACAACGCTTGTGAAAATCCTTTTCACCCGCGGTCAGCTCCCCGTAACAATACAAACATACCGCCATCGATTACTCCTCCTTGGTGATTACAGGTTGAACTCCAACAGCTCCGATACAATCCTTACAGCAGGCCAAAAGCAAGGCCATGCGATCGCGGGCATCGATTTTCCAGTTCCTTTCGGCAATATCCAGCAACCAGCCCTCGGGAATCAACCCGTCAAAAAACGGGAACAGCACTTTATCCCGATAGGGACGATCGCTCAACGGAAGGGTCAGACTCACAGCCTGCGCATCCGGTGCAGCCAAATAACCGATATCGTATACGAATGTATAACCGTTCTCGTCTTCAGTCAGGATGCCGGCCCGTCGATCCTGAAAAAATACAACAGCTTGTTTCATCATTCATCGGTTTTAGTCATCGGTACGGCTCCCACCTCATAGCCAAACAGATTCAGAATCTGGTTGACCTTGTCAAGACGAAGTGTCGGCTTGCCCTGCTCCAGTTCGCGGATAAAACGCAGTCCCACACCGGACTTCTCGGCAAGTTCCACCTGTGTCAGATGATATTGTCGGCGCATCGACTTGACCGAGTTGGATAGAGATGTCTGTTTCATGATTTATACCCCTTTGGGTACAAATATATCAAATATTTTTCATTTTGCACCCTTACGGGTATAAATTCATATTTAATCATCCCTATTATACCCGATAGGTGGCACATGACACTCCTTTTCATCCGGCAGCAAGGTAATGGGCCGGAGCGAAATGCCAACCTCGTGCCCCGAAGGGGTTTTCCCGGCGGGTGTCTCCCCAGATGGAGATGCTCCCCGGGAAAAAGGTTGTCGTATTCGCTCCGGCCCGTTTGGGATGATGCTACCGATGAAAAGGAGAAAACTATGAACGGCTACACCCCGTGATAGCTCGGTTACCCATGTTCCCTTTTTGCCTTCTGTCTGTTCCGTCTTGCTGCCTCGTTCTTCCTCTTGTCTACCGAAATTCGTTGCGATAACTCTCCTCCAACATCCGTTCGACATCCGAGGAGCGGTAGAGGATCTTGCCGCCCAACTTGATGTAGGGAATCCGTTCCTGATTGCGATAATCCTGCAAACTCCGGCGGCTGATTTTCAGTCGCTGCGAAAGCTCCTCGTCCGTATAGAAACTCTCGCCGTCCAACGAGGATTTGCGCTTCGAAAACAACGCCTCCAACGCTTTGGAAAGACGCTCCAGCGCCTGGAAGTACGAGCGAATCCGCTCGTCATGCTCCGTAATCAATTCATTGTCCATTTTCCGTCTGTTTGATGCGAAATCCGGCCCGACACCGCCACGAGTGTCACAATCCGGCTCCTGCTGTTTATACCCTGTTTCTGCGCTTCTGTTCGTGCTTGCGCCGTGCCTCCAGCACCGCAAGGAACGACCGCACATCTTCTGACCGGTAGTAGATCTTGTGGTTGATCTGCGTGTAGGAGAGCGACCCGTTGCCGCGTAGGGTCTGCAACGTCCGTTTGGAGATATTCAGCAGCTGGCAGACCTGCTGGTTGTCCAGCCACGGCTCCGGCTCACCGATGCGGTGCGCATGGCAGAGTGCATCCATCCGTCGGGCGAACTCCTCGAACCGCGCGAGCATCCGCTCAAAGGTCCGGGATTCTACATTGACTATTCCCATGGCAGTATCGTTTTAAGATCCCGGGAAAGAACTTGGATCCGGTTGCGACACCAGACCGTAATCTCCTCGTCGAAGGTTGCGAAATGGTGTTCCAGCACGCGGTCCAGATAGCTGTACATCGAGATTTTGTCGTTGTCGAGGAGTCGCACGATTCGCTGGATCCGTTGGTGAAACTCCGGACGAACATAAATGGCCTTTCCATGGAGAGCCGCGGTCTTGACCGGCTGCAGGAAGAGGCGCTCGTAGTTGGAGACTTTTCTTGATAAAGTCCCGGAATCGAGGGACACCGTTCGACTGTCGCCCCGAAGTTCATTCTTCTGTTCTTGCATAATGATAGGCTTTTAAGGTTTCGGGAGCGAATATAGGGGCAACGTAGGCGCTTTCTCCGCCTTCCGCGCTCTATGGCAGTGGTTGGCGTCGGTGTGGCACAGGTTGGCGTCGGGGACGGGGGTGACGAGGGCGCAAAGCCTCCGAAACAAGGGCTTTCGATCTTTCCTTCGAGGGAGCCCAATGAAGCAATTTGGCATCTTGCACTTGAGTAGAGAGAAGCGGTAATTTGTCAGTTTGGCACAGAATGTATCAATACCTACACACCCCAACATAAAGACATCCCTACTGATATCAATAAAGCAATCAAGTAAGAGATCGTGAGATCGGGGTATCATGAATCCATGAAAACAAGATGTCAAGGGCTCTTGAGGCCAAGAGAACATGGCTCCAGGTAATCAAGAAGCCACGAGTCCAAGATTTCAGCAGGGACTGATTTCCGGATTTCAAGACTTCATGAGGCCCGGACATCAAGATCTCTTGAGGTCTGGACTTCATGACCTCTGGAGTCCACGAGTCCAAGAGCTCATGATTTTGGGACATCAGGGGCTCTTGACGTCTAGAGATCAAGATGCCAAGACTTCAATCCGTACTGATTTCTTGGCATCACTATCTCATGATGGATTGAGTTCAAGATTTATTCATCCCATTTCAAAGCAATTTTGTTCCCGATGTCGGCTTCGGGAACGGACGGTTCGCCTCTTCAGATTGGCCGGCGAACAAGCGGGAACGGGACGTGATATTCGACCCGTTTTTGAGTCCCCGGAACATTATATGTTTCGGGACTCAGCAAGCTGTGTTTTCCGTTACGCGAAATAGATTTCGTAACAGAAAACAGCTTGCCCGCAAGGGGGTGGAAAACTCCTCCGAAGTCGTCGCTTTTTACCGGGGCCACCGTGGCCCGACCCGAAATTTAGCCGGCGAAGGATTTTCGAGATCCCTTCGCCAGAAAACAGGGAAGATCCGGCTATTTTGGCATGGAAAAGTGGCGGTTTATCGCCCAAATCAGACTTCAAAACAGCTCGTTTTCGACCGACTTTCGGCGGTTAAGGATGCAAAATTTTGGACAAATTTCACGAATTTGGACGTGCTTTTAAGCCCTCAATTCATCCAATTGAGAGCCTCTAATCCGACATTTTGCGTCATGAAAAGTTGGGGAATTTGTCCTTTTTCAGCGTTCAATTCTGCAGAATTTCGGTCATTCAGAGCCGGTTTTGAAGCGGTTTCAGTACCAATTTTCCCGTGAAACGAGACGTTTATTGCGGGAAACAACGCACCGGTTTACGCCCCAACTCCAGCCCGCAGAGGACGTCGAGCGAACTGGGGCGGCCGTCCGTGCGGAGGGCGTAGACGCTCTCCTCGGCCATCGACGCGATGGTATAGTTGCGGGTTTGAGCGGTCTGCCAACCGATGCGGCGGGCGTTGCGAACGGCAAAGATCAGAATGCGCTGCTCGGCCAGGGCCTCTTCGACGGCGGGAGGGTAGCGGCGGTAGAGGGCACGCCCCAGGGCCCAGATTACCGGGTAGCGGGCTTTCAGCAGGAGTTCAAAGACGGATTTTTCAAGCGGAGACTGGAAACCGCTGATTACGACGCGGTCGGTTGCGCAACACGCTTCGGCCCAGCGCAAGGCCTGCTCCTCGACGGCCGGTGAGACGACGCGCGAGGCGAAGAAGGCGACCTTTCGGCGGTTGAGCAGGGCAGGGTTTCCGGTGTAGTTGTAATCGAAAGCCATAAAAAACGTGGGTTGCCGCATTGACTTACCCCGTACTCAGGCCTTCGCTGCCCCACGATGAAATAAGCAACACGGACAGCCCACGCGAAACGTGTATCGTGCACATAGCAAGCCAAAGACCTGCGGGCACAATACAAGCGTCCACGAGGCGTCCAGTCACATCTCTTTCATCGTGTCAAGTTTGCGAAGTTTGAGTACGAAAGAAAACGTAACGAAACGTTCGTAATATGTTAGTTCCGCGGATCGGCACGGAACCATCTACAAAAATAGGAAATTTAATCGGAAAACCGCCAACGGCTACCAATTTTGCGGCAAAATTCACATGAAAAGTCCGGCTTTCCAACAATATTGTCAGGTAACGTCACTCGCAACTCGGTGTTCATGCAACACAAAATCCGGAGGCAACATAAGGTTTTGATCCACATCGGCATCAGACTGCAATTTTTTGTTAACTTTGTAGAGACTACTCCCCTATTATTTGTCCGACATGAGTGAAGCAAGTTATTTCAAGACCCTTTTGTCCGAACTGGATCAAGCCGACAGCAAAGGCTTGTCCGAAGTATTGGACAAACTCAATAACCATACAGCCGTCCGCAAGGTGCCTCTTTTCGGGGCTCCGGTCGATGTAGCATACGTCGGCGAGGACCATTCGTTTCTGTTGGTCAAGTTCGATTTCATCGATTTAACCCCGGAGCGTTATTCCTGGCTGGCGGATGAAGAGGGCATCGGGTCCGAACCGCCGTTGTATTTCGCAAAAAGCGAATATCGCATCTCTCCGGTCTATGAGATGCAACGGGCAAAATGCCTTTTCTCGCTGATCCATCCCGACGCCGAGATCGAGATGCTGCTTGTCTGCAACTACACGATCCTTAATTATGAGATGATGAAGAAGGCATGGGGCGAAATCGGAGTTCAGGTTTTCGAAGAGATTGACGAAACCGCCTCGGAAGCATTCCGCCCCTCCGACGAAGATAGACGTCTGTTATTGAAGGCCGTGGACAGAGCTTCGCTGAGCCCCGAAAATTTTGATTGGGACAAGGCTTTCCCGAACTTCATCAAAACCCTGTTCCACTACGGTGATCAGCAAGTACCGTCCGACACCGACACTGATACGGATACGGACACCGACAGCGACTCCCTGGAAGGAAACCCCTTTGCCGAATTTCTGGCCAGCACATCGTCCGATGCGGAGCCCGAGGAGACCGGGCTGCAGGAAGAAGAATTGATGGGCGACGGCAAAGACAACCATGGCGGACAGAAGATCCGATCGATACGCCTGTTCCGCGGACCGGTGGATCCGAACGGAGAGATTCCGCAGGAGTCGCTGTGGGCATTCGATGTCCGACGGTTGAGATCCGTGGGTCTCTCGTTCGAAGCCCGCTGCAGAGCAGAGCAAGGCCCATACGACGAGATGGTTGTCAACCTCTATGACGAAACCGGCCGTTTACTGGTCCACAAAGAGATCCGGGCCACCCTTACGCAGCTCGACAACGGAACAGACCTCTCGCTGCTGGCCTCATTTGATGAGAATGAAACCTTTCACTGGGAGGCGGGGAATTATGTAATCGAGATCAAATGCAGGGACCAACGGATCGCCCCCGTTACGTTCCAGGTCGGGAAACGCAATGTCTGCGGGTGTTACGAGCCCGAAAACGCAGAAAAGAGCTCACCCGTACAACCATTCGAGGAGTTGAAGTCCCTGATCGGTTTATCGCAGGTTAAGGAGCAGATGGGCATCTATCGGGATATGGTCCGCATGGCCACTCAACGGCGCCAGAACGGTTTGTCCGTACCGCCGTTCTCCCTGCACGCCGCATTCATGGGCAATCCCGGAACGGGCAAAACAACGGTGGCTCGGCTTTACGGAGCAATGCTCAAAGAGTTGGGGTTGCTGAGTTCGGGACATGTCGTCTACAAGGAACGCAGCCTGCTGACGGGCCAAAACTACTCCAGCGAGCAGGAGCTAACCCTGCAGGCGATCGAAGAGGCGCAAGGCGGGGTGTTGTTCATCGACGAGGCCCACAACCTCTACAACCCGAGCGATCCTCGCGATCCGGGCAAGAACGTCATCGAGACCCTGCTTACCTCCCTGAGCGACGAACGAAAGAATGACTGGGCACTGCTGCTGGCCGGATATACCAGTGGAATCACACGCATGTTCTCCATCGACCAAGGGCTCTCATCACGCATTCCAGAACGAAACCGCTACTATTTCCAGGACTACACGGCCGACGAGCTGATGCAGATTGCCGATTCGTACTGCATACGACACAATTATTTCCTCTCGGAGGAGGCCCGCGAGGCGCTGCGCATGAAAATCCGCCACGACTATCGGTTGCGGGACGAGAAGTTCGGCAACGCCCGCTACGTTACGGCACTCCTGACCTCGGAGATTCTCCCGGCCATGGCCTCACGCCTCGCCCGCCGCAGTCCGGTTTCGCTGTTCGACATGCTGACCATCGAACGCGAGGATATTCCATCGCCGCACGTGAAAGACTATAAAGGCTCCATGCGCAAACTTTACGACATGGTGGGGCTCGGAGCGTTGAAAAAGAGCATCGAAGCACATCTGAACATGGTCAAGCTGATGATGCTGCGCAACGAGCAGGGCATCGAAACGGCCATGCCGCCCCTGCACATGGTATTCACGGGCAATCCGGGCACGGGCAAGACTACCGTGGCGTCGTTCATCGGAGAGATCTACGCCTCGATGGGGCTGTTGTCGAAGGGTGATTTGATCTATGTCGAGCGGAAGGATCTGGTCGGCCAGTTCGTCGGCGACACGGAGAAAAACACCGAGGATGTCCTGAATCGGGCCAAAGGCAACGTCCTGTTCATTGACGAGGCCTACACGCTGGCCCCCAAGGGCAACGAGAAGGATTTCGGCCCGCGGGCACTCGAGGTGCTGCTCTCGGCACTGGGCAAGGAATCGGTTGATATGCTGGTCATCATGGCCGGCTATAAGGAGGAGATGGAGCAGATGCTCGCATCCAACCGCGGATTGCGTTCGCGCATCCCCTATACGTTCCATTTCGTCGACTACACGGCCGACGAACTGATGCAGATTGCCGAGCAGGTGGCCGAACGCTCGCAGTTCCGCTTCTCGCCCGCCGCCCGCCGCAAGCTGCGTGAGCTGGTCGAGTTCAAACTCGCGGGCAAGGATGCGAATTGGGGGAATGCCCGCTTCATCACGCGGCTTATCTCGTCGCAGATTCTGCCGGCCATGAGTTCACGTCTGGCCGCACTCCCTGCCGCAAAACAGAAAGACCGCAACCGGCTCTGCCTGATCTGTCAGGAGGATATTCCATCGCCGGAGGACGATGTGGCACGCGAGCAGAAGGTCGGATTCGATGAAGCCGCCGTAAACCGTGCGCTCAAGAAACTCGATGCCCTGGTGGGGCTGGAAGAGGTCAAGCGCAATATCCACAATTTCGTCGACGTGAGCCGCTACATGCTTTCGCAGGGCGGAGGCTGGATGGACAACGAACCCCTGCGCTGGAACTTCACGGGGAATACTGGCACGGGAAAGAGCACCGTGGCCGGCATCATGGCTGAACTGCTCCGGGCGATGCACCTTCTCGGGAAGGGGCATCTGGTGGAACTCAAGGCCGAGACGCTGTACAATGTTTCGGACTTCAAGGCCGAGGAGCTGCTGCACAAGGCGATGAAACGCTCCGAACAGGGGCTGCTCTTCATCGACGGCGATGCCCCCGTCTTCAAGCACCCCGACTCCCGCTTCAACAGCGAGGTGCTGCGCTTCAAGCTGAGTTCGATGACGATGGAGCTGCCCGGCACCTATGCGCTGGTCATCGCCGAAAACGAAGGCTCGCCGCACCTGCTGACGCGCAGCCTGCGCGAAGGGGGCATCACCTCGTTTGACCATACGCTGCACTTTGCGGACTATACTGAGGAGGAGCTGCTGGCCATTCTCGGGAAGTGTCTGCAGCGCAAGCGGCTCCGGCTCTCACCCGAGGCGGCCCGGCATATGGCCGACTACATCCATTCGCTGTGCGCGAACCGCCGGCTCGGCTATGCCAATGCGCGCACCATGTCGAAACTCGCCCGCTCAATTGCCGAAACCGCCCTGCTGCGCATCAGCACCGGGGATTCGCACGGCGACGGCACGGTGCGGTTGTGCGATGTGGAACATTATGTCTGGAAAGAGGTCGATACGCGGCGAATCGGGTATGTAAAACCATAATCCGGCCTATGACGGGCGTCCGGACACCTCGCCGCATTGTGGCTCCCGTTCGGGCATTCCATAACAACCGCCATACCGCCCGGTAAATATCCCATTTATACCCAAGAAAAGGGGTAGGCTTGTGCCTACCCCTTTTCTTTTGTCTCAATACCGCCGAAGCAGTAGAACTTAGATTCGCCATCATTCTGGCAATAAAGCGAGCCCTAAATGTCTCAATACCGCCGAAGCAGTAGAATTTAGATTCGTCGACTTCAAAGACTATGACTACGAATAAGCTCTTTGTCTCAATACCGCCGAAGCAGTAGAATTTAGAATCGAAATGAAGAATTTCGTTGAGAACCTGATTGCTAAGTCTCAATACCGCCGAAGCAGTAGAACTTAGATTCTTATGACCGTCGTGGTTTCACCTATGGAGGTGTCCGTCTCAATACCGCCGAAGCAGTAGAATTTAGATTCAAAGTTGCGGATTATCGTTTCGTTTTATCGAAATCAGTCTCAATACCGCCGAAGCAGTAGACTGCAAATAATCCCTCCAAGCGTATCGAATGCCAAAGAACCTCCGGCCCATCTCCCGGCATCAGGGATTGTTCCAAGAACAAAAATAGCGATAAAAACCGTATAAAACAACGGTTTGCACCTTATTTTTCCCGTTCTTTCGGTTTGTCAGTCCAACAATCCATGCCGAACTGTCCCAGTCCGTAATTGATGTCGGCACCCACCCCGAAAGCCGTGCCGGCGGCCAATACGGGAAGGAGCCCGGCAGGGACATTTCCGAATATCAGTCGGCCGGCATAGCCGCCCATCACATAGACGGTATTCGAGCCGACGCGCGGCGTACTCCGCAGCCGTTCGTAGAGCAGGTTGGCCCGCAACAGGATGGCCTCCGAGGCAGGCGAGACCTGTTGTTCGATCCAGCGCTCCATCTCGTCCCGCGTCCCGAACGGGAGAGGCTCCCCGTAGAGCATTCCCAACGTCACGAGCCGGTAGGTCAGCGACCGCACGAACTGATAGAAAGTGGGCATGTTGTTGAATTTGTCCTGAAAACCGTTGCCGCCCGCGTTCAGCGTCCGTATCAGGCATACGGGGGTTTTGAAACGCAACTGCACCTCCGCAAGTCCGGTCTCGGGGGAGTAGGTCGATGGCGTATCGGACGATGTCTCGGTGATGTCGACAAGGGTCATCGGCACCGCCGGATGGCCGAATCCCCGGGCAAGCATCTGCCGGAGCGCCTCAACATAGAGCGGTTTGTATGCCGCATGGCTGCCGATCAGCACCAATGCAAAGGTGTAGACACGGTTCGCCTCGAGTTCAAAACCGGAGCCATCAACGGGCAGGTCGGAGCAGTCGAAGAAGAATCCCTTGGGGAATCCGCCCTTCAGTCTGTCGAAGAGGAAATGGTCGGCGGGGAGGGGCGGCGTGTCGATGAGCTGCCGCAGGGAGGTGCCGTGTTCATCCGTTATGCTGTCGGCCGCATAGAGGAAGTTGTTGCGCAGCACGGCACCGATCCAGTGGCGCATCGCCGTGCGCTCCCCGGCAAAGAAACGCACGGTAAGGCGGCACGCAGAGAGGCTCTGCGACAGGTTTTCCATGGTAGGTTCAATCATCATCCGGTCGGTCATTTCACCCTACTCCAGTCTGCCATAGCCGACGTTGGTCTTGGCTCCCGCCCCGAAAGTCATCAGAATAGCCTTGAAAAGCGTCTTCTTGTCGCCGGCGGTCAGTTCTCCGGTATCGGTCAGCCGGAACCGGAATTGGATTCGACTGCCCGAGGCAATATGGACGAATGTGAGGGGAGTGGGGTCCTGCAGCGGATCGGAACCATGCGGCGTAATCGAGTCGGAGGCCAGGAACCGGCCGTTACGGTTCACGCCGCAGACAATGGCATCGAAGAAAATATCCCGATGATAGGCCGACCGCGGGTCCCGCTCCTCGTTGTCGCCGAAGATCAGCGCCGACCACTCCTTGAGCGGTCGTTTTGCCAGTTTTTGCCCGATGCTTTCCAACTCGTTCAGTTTCGGTCCCGCCACGGCAAGCAGGACCTCCATCAGGTTCTCCACCTCAAAGGCCGAGCGCAAAACGCCCTTGACCGACGAACCGTAGACAACAGGAAGCCCCGTCGTATAGTCGAGGTGGAGGCCCAACTTGAACTCGCCCTCAACTTTGGCCTCATGGCCAATTCCCACGCCCGTAACCAGTCCCGGGTAGCACACATTAAGTGTAAAACCGGTAATGTAGGGATTTTGCGGATCCAGATTTATCGAATCGAACGCTTTTCGGGCCTCGTTCAGATAAGCCTGGTTGCCTGTACTCAGAATGCATTGGTTCCGCGTCTCAATCGTTCGGGTTCCAACCTTATCCGTGACAACCTTTCGCTCATTAGGCTCTATCTGGAGCGAAAAATTGATACCGGCAAAATAGTCCCGATAATAGAATTTGTTCAGGTTCCTTGCCATGACTACACCAGATTATAGGTTCGGATTATCTGCTTCAGGGCCGTTGCGCACTCGACAACCTCGCGCGAAAGTTGCTTGAGTTGCGTCTTGTCATCAGCACACCGGATAGCGGCTTTCAGCAACGTATCCGCATCACGGATTGTTTGATTCATCGGTCGGTCTGCAATCATGGCTGTAGCCTTCGGATCTCGCCCGATCATCTGCCCGACGGCCTTCAGGATAGCCCGGCGATTGATTTCACGGTTCTCATTCGCATCTTGATAATAAATCACCAAAGCCGGCACCAGTCCACTCATAAGTACCATAATACCGAACGCCGCGGTCTGACCATTATAGGAATCCTTGATGTCGTTCGAGTTCTGCTGTTTTATTCCGCTGCTGACAAGGACCTCATCGGCCAACTTGATCAATTGGGTCATGCGTTTCTTGTCCATATTTATACCTCCTTAACCTTAATGAAACTGCAATAGCCGTATCCGATTGTCGCATTGGCACCAATCTGTACAACCTTGTTATCAAAAGTCTTGTTTATTGCTTCTGCCATGTCAATCGAGACTGTTTTTGTCTCAACATTCTTGTTTACAGGATCTGACTTCGAAGAATCTTTTATCGTAACTTCAACAGAGGCAGGATATACGAGCAAAGTACCGAATACGCTTTTATGCGGAAGTACCTGTTCATACCACAAATTCCCAGCTCCCATCTGGCTGTTACGGGCTATGACCGGAAGATCATCATCCGAGCAAAACTCCTCAAACTGGGAGCATTCGATAATACCGGTTTCTTTGTTAAAATGGCCTTCACCACACTTGACCAATGCCTCGACAAGGTCCTTGTAGGGATACTCTATTCCCATCTTGCCAAGCAAGGAAACATAGCGATCCAAGACTTCCTTGCAGGTAACCAGTCGATAAAGTTTTATATCATCCTGCACCGGCAAGAGCAGCAGTTGCGCATCAAAGAACAGGCAGCCTCCTTTTTGCGTCTCCTTGATTCCATTTCCACGGTCCACACCGAAAATCGCAAGCCGTGCTTCAGCAGACAGGTTTGCCTCAGAGGTGGCATATTCATTCATCGCACCTTTGAGCGAACTCGAATTGATACACGGAATTCCGGTAAGCACATCTCGCTGTATCTCCTTATCAATCAGTCCGACGCTCGAGGTATTCTCGTTCCCTACATGTAGATTGGTCTCAGCCTTGATAAACCAAATGCTTTTTTTCATATGCTTGAATTTTATTGTTTTGTTCCTATTACCAGTTCGCAATAATTATATCCGATTTCATGAAAGTCCCCTCTCTCCACAATTGCTTTCGAAAACTCTTCCGCCTGTTCCTTGTCTTCAAAATAGAATACAGACCCTTTTCGATAGAGGTGATATTTTACACTCCGTGTCGCATCCTTGCTTAAAATGCTGTAATCCTTCGTCGTCTCAACCGAGGTTTGCAGGAATCGGAACGGGACGGTGTCCGTTATGCTGAATACGGCATCTATCCAATCCGGATCAATCAAGGATTCGGAAAGCAGGACAACCCGACAGAAGGGGGCAATGGACTTCTGCTTCTCCGATATTTTTTGATAACTCAGGAGCCCTGAATCGGTATCAGCCAGCCGAACTGCACACAACGAAAAGCGGGAACCATCTCCTCCGAGCGATACGATTTCCGATTGGCAAAGATCAAGGTCGAATGTCGTATCCACAACAAAGGCAAAGCAATATCCATCCGCCAGTCGATAGGAAATCTGTTTGTAGAATCCATTTTCATCGCTTTTACCCCGATAATTCTTACTGATGCCAATTCGAGTGTCTTTTATGAAAATATCATCTCCCTTCACAACTTCTCCGGTCGAAGTGTTGAAATAAAAATCATCGTTATGATTTTTAGGATTGTAATTTGCTATTTCCGGCACTCGCAGCTCGCGTCCATTATATGAGGCAGTCCTTGCATTTTGGAAACAGAGTTCCAGTTTGTAGTCTTTCGGAACGGGCAGATAATACTCGCCTCCTTTCATCAAAAAACAAGGACCAATTGCATGAATTTGTCCGAAGTTGTTTTTTGCATAACAGGACGGATTGACCACTCTGAAACTGGAGCAGCCGATTAAATCCGAAGCCTTATTCTTGGATATAATCCGATTTCCCTGCATCGAAAAAACATCCGGGCTTTTGGTTAGAAGCAGGTAGCGCATCATTCCGAGCAAGGATGTTTGCTGCGGAAATCGAGACGATTCGATTATATAGCTTGAATAGGATTCGTTATACGCTTTGTAGGTTTCATCTGTATCCTTGCCAACCTGAAAGGTCATATCCCCGCCGAAAAAATATTTGCCCAACGGTGCGAGTCTGATCAAATATCTATTCATCTTTTATTCCCTCCCCCTTAATGAATTTCGCCATGCGAAGCATGCTGTAGAATTTTGAGATTATCCTATGTATGTCCGTTTCGGCAGGCTCCTCATTTGCATTTTTCTCCTTCGACTTTTCTTTTTCCCTTTTCTCTATAAAGAAATCTTTATAGACGATTTCGAACATCTCCTTTGTGTGGGTCAGATAGGTCGATTCATTATCGGACTTAGTCTCGGCATCAATGATCTTTTCATAGAATACCGACAAGCGATCATCGAGCCCTTCAAATCCGTCTTCTTTCGGCAATACATTCAGAAGCACCTCATTGGCACGAAACTTATGTGCGACAGAGGAGACGAGAGATTCATCAGGCGACATCCGGATCAAGGCGTTCAACTTGACATATGCATCCGATGATTTACTTATCGCTATCTCAAAATCAGATCCGCTGTTTTTACGCAGATTGACAGCTATCGCATTCTTGCCAGGCACTTCTTTGGCTTTTGAGAACAACATGTTGCGCGCGATTTCCCATGCCTCATACAAAGGATATTTGTGATATATGATTGAAATACCATAAGACATGGAGGGATTTACCTCCTTGTCGTTCTTATCTTTATCCTTTATAGGAACTGGAACCTTAATCTCTTTGGCAAATAACTCATCTATCTGGCCAATCAGATCCAATATTGTCCCACTATTCTCCTTTCCACATACCGGAGCAATAAATAACAAATCATCTCCTCCGGCATATATTGGACGGCCTCCAAACTCTCGTATTTTCTTACAAGCATTTTTTCCAAAATTCATCAAATCTTCGGAAAATTGGCTCCTCCCTACATTCATTTTATCGGATTGGACAATTGTTCCCATGTTGTCCCCATCCGCCTGTACAATACAAACATATTTTTGATGTGAGAACTGCGCTTTATCACAACCAGCCATGGCAATCTCCTCCAATGTTTCTATTGAGAATTTACTTTCTCCAAAAGCTATTCTGAATAGAGGAGATGGTTCTTTATTCGTAGTATGATTCAGAAACGATTGTATTGTCACTTGATCCTCCGGCAAACAAGCTTTTTGATTAAATTCCATGATATTGAGTGTGGCATTCAGTCCTTTGATAGCCGCTGAATCCGAATCATACTCACCACAGGTCGTCATTATATTAAAATAACGCTTGACCACTTGATGGTTTATTCCTGTGGTCTCACTAAAGACCTTTACAGCCTCATCTGCAAGATGGTGAATATCCACGTCGCGCTTGACAGAATAATATATTCTGTCCGGGAATAATCCGATTCCGGCATTCTGACAGCACCCCTTTTGATAAAAAGGAGACACCAGGGTCAGATTCTCATTATCGTCCAGGTGGTCCAGAATGCACTCCATCAAGTACGAAAACATATAGCTTGCCGCCCAAAATTCCCGAGGCTTCCTTGCCATTGAAAACGTCTTGATGATGGGACCGATATTTATGGCTAAGTATCTCATATACTAACAACTGATCAAGATAATTTTGCTACTGTTATCAGTTTCCTTTGAGCGTTTATAACTGGTAACTTATAATTCAGTGATTTATGGAATGATTTTATCAGATCTGAATAATCTATAGTATATTTTCCATCTTGTCTTTGAACAAACATTGGTATAGATACGCTCAAATTCGTCTTTTTCTCTTGGAAATTGAACATCAGATCGTTTGGAATAGCATGGATTCCTGCTATAATTTTCTGATCAAATAGAATATAAATAACAAATTTTACCCCATCAAATACGGGCTTAAATACAATTGGAGCAGGAATGCGCTGAACAAACTGCTTTCTGTTGTTGGATATGACAACATTTATCATATCACACGATTCGCTTATGCGGTTAAATTTCTGGATAACCTTACCTTTCATCTTTTTATAGAGAATTCCATTAACAGGACAGCCAAGATGAGCCCTTGCAAAAAAATAGGGATAATTATTGGGTCTCTCATCCCTATCATCGTTTAATTTGGCGCTTGCCAGATGTAATTGTTGCTTGACAATCCTCTTTTCCCATGTCAATTGTATATCTTCTCTATTCAAATATTTATATAAGAATGATTTGTGATAATAGTCCCTATATTTCCTATATATGGATTCATCAAATTTATTGACCTCCCTCACTGTATAGTTGATCCCCGATTTCAGATATTTCCAATAGTAATCGATGACAGTAAACAAGGTCATAAATTGATTTCTCCTATCATGATCGATATAATAACTGATATAACAATCTGAAGGTGAAAGTAAAGAGACTGTTTCGTTATTTATTTTGGAGACAGTGAAACTACCAAACCCTTTATCACTCCTCTGTCCGAAATTATTAATAGAAAAAAATGACACAATATACTTTTCAATAATAGATAACAAAGATTCTCCATTATTGACGACTGTTCCCTCTTTTTTATCAATCAGGAATATTAACTCTATAGGTTCTTGTGTATACGAGAGATTGGCCAATTTGTTTCTATCCGTTTTACCTCCCATGTTAGATAAAATCAGCGGAAAATTTTCCAGAGAGTAATAAGTTTCCATCTCATGCGTTTCCCTGTTCTCTTTAGTCTGAGGTTGTGCTTTTTCACGGATTCTGATTTGTGAATCCATATGCCCAGCAATGATTCTCAAACTGTAATTCAATGCACATACTCCAGCCTTGTTGATAAACCAGTTTCTATGCGCTGTTTTAAGATGTTCTTTAACCGTATCATAAGGGCCATTACCCTCATGCTCTATAATATACCTGTCAAGACGGGGCTTTACTTCGGAAGCACGAAGGGTCGCACCCGGCTCATTAGGTTGAAAATGAAGCAAAGGGGTGTGTTGCTTCAGCGAAACTCTCAATATTTCCATAAAGTCAATCTTTTACACATTCCTTAACCATTTCATAGATCTTGTTGATCTTTTTTGCCTCTTCATCCAGATTCTCAGCCGTAATGTTGTTATTCTTACCAGACAGAATCAAATGAAGCAATGTTACACGCTTCATGTCAAGGGGTGTGACATCGTTTCGTTTGGACCACAAATTATCAAGGCGCTTTTTTATTTCATCTTTTTCTCTTATCCATTCTTCGTCGCGTTTCGGCTTCAACAATTCCTCTATTTGCATCTTTTGCTCAAACTTCTTGTCCATTACTGCAATTTCATGTATTTGTTGAGCTTGGAGCATCTTACGTTTGCTTCTATATATGATTGCAAAAACTACAATCACGCAAACGACAACCAAGAATGACAATATTGTAACTGCCAATGGCCACCCAACTAAAGAAAGGTCCTGATTCATAATTATTTCCTCTTGATTCTATTGTTTATAATCGAATATGCCATAATTGTTATCAAAACAATAATCCCCGTATGAATCCAAAAGTCACCTTGCTTCTCCAACTCACAATATCGATTCATACCTAAAATACCGGCAATCACCGTGGCCGGAAGGAAGATAGCTGCCAGTTTGTTAAGCATCTCACCGTTTTCGTTTCGGCTTTCATCAACCAAAAGCATGATATATCGGTGCAACTCCTCTATCTCTTCGTCGAGGTCTTTTATCTGTTCCTGCGATGCAAATTGACTCATTAACATATCGTACAGTTCGATACCTTGGTCCTCCAGGGTTACACTGCGGAAATAGATTTGGTTCACAAACCGGATATACTCCTTGTATAGCGATCCAACTCTCCGAGCTACTTCCCGTTGACTGGTACCGGCCAATCCACTCACTTTGGTTACTTCCGCGGAGAAACGCAACATCGACGCCCGTTGAACGATTATCAGTTCGAACAATCTAGAATAGATCGTGCGCATATGCATGGATAAAACATAGATTCCAAACGGGGATGTATTCGTCAAAGCGACAAAGGAATAACGTGATACTCCGTATAATGTACCGAACTTCTGCCACCTGAAATAGGTGGCTTCTTTCAACAATTGAATCTTCATCGGATCGTTCTGGCAAGTTTCATCTTCTGGTTTGTTTCCCGCATCTACAAATACATACTTGTACCAGAAATTACCTGTGACAAACTCATCCTTTTCGTCGGTTGCGTGATCCACAACCTGCTTCGACAATTCATTGTTGCCATACCAGCAGTTTATAAGCATACGATCGTCGATTATCGGGACAATATCCAGGTCGGGTGACAAATCCTCAATAAGACTTTTGATGAAACGTGCCGGTTCCCAGACGTTGTTCAAACCACGCTTATTTTCTGAAGCTCGCTCCTGATAATCAAAGCAGTCTTCGTATTTACCCATCGCGCCATACAACCCGATAATTTTAATAGAAGAGGCAATAAGACTTCTACTTTCCGGATTGAACTCTCCGCTGTGCGGAGGCATTATCCGTCGGCCGAACTGGTTGATCGCCAATACTGCATCTTCTTTGCTCTGGTCTTCGCGCTCGTTCGCCATAAAGAAGGACAGAATACCCACCCCGGTCGAGTAGAGATTCAGATTCATCGCATCCACTCTCAGCGAATAGAGTTTATCTCGCACCTGTATTTGATACAATACCTCTCCGCTTTTAGGCTCCCGTCGTTCATAGTGATGGATCAGCGGGCTTTTGACACCTTTGATATCATATAGAACCGGATGAACAAAGTCGAAAAAGTATTGACGTTCACCAAATAACTCGCGGGCATCCTTAAGTTCCTGATCCGAAAGTTGTGCCTTGGGCTGGGTCGTATCCAGCTGGACACGTTCCCACATCGAATAATCTACTATCGGGATCTGCCTCAGATCCATCTGTTCGGACAATATCCGATCTGCGCTGGACGGCAGCGACCAGCGGAATGGGAAATAAAAAATGTGGTAACTATACATATTCCTGTTCGATCTTTTTCATCATTTCGCAGATTTCCAGTTCCGTATACAAGGACGCCTTTGCGCCGACATAGCCATTGGGACCGCCCCCGTAAAAAATCTTTCCTTTGTGATATTCGTCCATGAACAACTCGCGGACTTGCTGTGCTCTATACCCGTAGAACATCCATTCCGCATCGGTATATATCAGCAACGAACGATATGGATATAAGCGGTCACAAATGGGGGAGAAGCGGGAGTTAAAAGCTTTTACAACAATCAAATCGCCGACACGCCTCAAATTTTCCGAAACGGCCTTTTCTGCCAAGGCCTCGTCTTCTTCGGTAACTCCTTGAGCATGACGGTCGGCACGACGGATATGCCGGACATCATCATCCGTTGCGCCCAACGCCAGCATTCCCGGGATATATCGCTTGTCGTTTGCTGCGATTAATTCATATTCCCTGTTCATTGGAATGTTGAGCAACGAAAGCACTTGTTCCAATGCGCTCGGAGCTTTTGATTGTTCGTTGTGATGATCGATCGACCGATAGCACTCAGGGAATGTCGTCAGATCATTTTCGAGCTCGATTCCGTATATGCAGCCCTGAGCATTCTCTCTCTCGAAACGCTCTATCTCGTCACGATAACTGCTCAATTTGGCATTGTCCCAGCGCAACTGATGGTCGGCATATGCACTGCCGTGCGCATCCAACACGTCCCGGATTGTCAGCATCTCCAGGTCATGGCCTCCCAGCAGGAACAATCCGGCGATTGGTGTCATGGGGCGGTGGGTTTTGAGAGGTTGAAACTTATATAAAGTTAAATATTATATTTCAAACCATCAAGATTTTAGGCATTTTTTATACTTGTTATTGTAAAATTCATCTCGCATGAAACAAAAGAACCTGCCGAGAGTATCTCTCGGCAGGTTCTTTTACATTCATAACGGCCGTACAGCCATGCTCCATTTATTCGCTCTTCACGCGGCGGCACAGACGCCCGAGCAGCTCGCGGTCGGCAGCAACCAGCTCGCTTAACTCAATGTGCGTGCAGGCCTCGTCCTTCAACAACTTCGACGTGGCCGACGAGTCGCTGTCCACATCCCAGGTGAGCAATACAGCATGGATCTTCAATGCCTTCAACTTGCGGATCAGCATCTCGTGGTCGGCATCGCCCGTGATGAGCACCACATAGTCGAATTTACGAATGACCGAAAGCTCGTAAGCTTCCAACGCAAACCATACGTCGATGCCCTTCTCGATGACCGTCGTCTCGCCGTCGTGCTGCACCTCGCGCAGGTGCTTGTAATGAAAGATCACGTCGTTCTCGATCAATGCATCCTCGAACCGCCGCTCCTTGTAGAGCAGGTGCTTGTTGTTGGCATCATAGACACGGTAACGGCCACGGAAGTAGTGGCTCTCTGTAATGTGGCAATCCGACAAAGCGTGGTTGCCGATGCGGGCCACCTGCTGACGCACGAGGTACATCAAACTGCCCATGTCGATATTGAGCGACGCCTGCGCAGCAAGCGCCTCGTTCACCTTGGCGTAGTAGCCTCCATCGATAAACAGGCCGATGGATTGGTATGTGTTTTCCATAGGTTTTCTTGGGTATTTAGTGGAATTTATATGCTGGTTTATTCTGCTTCGTCCGGCTCGGGCAGGCGGATGGGACGACGACGGATTGGTGCCTCGGGATTCCGGGCCAGTGGGGTCAGAAGCCGGTATTCGTCGCCCGTCTCGTCCAGTTCCAGAATCGTCAGGGCGCAGTTCGCGGGTGAACGCATCTCCTCGAACTCCTCAACCGTCAGGTGGAACCACCGCATGACAAAGAGCCGGATGGCCAGCGAATGGGTAATCAGCACGCAGTTGCGGGGATAGTCCTCGTCGCGGAAATCGCGGTGCAGCGAACCCAGCAGGTCGTTGATGCGGTCGTAGACATCCGTACCGGCCTCACCGCCCGGGAAACGGTAGTAGAAGGCGCCATAGGCGGTTCGCTCCGCTTTAAGCCGTTTCAACTCCCCGTAAGTGCGCAGATAGCCCCACTCCTGCTCCCGCAGGCGCGGCTCCTCGCTGTAGCGAAACTGGCTCCGGGGAAACGAGCGGACGATGTTCTCAAAGGTCGAGCGGGTTCGCCAAAACGGCGAGATGTAGAAATAGACCGATTCGTCGCCCAGCAACTCCTTCAACGCGCGCCCTGCCTGACGGGCCTGCTCCACACCCTTGGCCGTGAGTTCGATTGTATAGTCGGGCTCCGTGGCGAATTTGCTTTCGTCGTTGTTCGCATGGCATTTGCCATGCCGGATCAGGATGATGCGGCGCGGTTTCATCGGTCTGGGTCAGGATGGATATATCAAATATACGGTTTTTTGGCTGCCCATGCAACCTTTTGCACACGAAAACAGTTGCAGGAGTGATTTTTTATGCCTATATTTGTTTTTGGGATGACTCCCAACCATGGAAGATGGGCCGGAGGTTCTTTGGCATTCGATACGTGTGGATGGATTATTCGCAGTCTACTGCTTCGGCGGTATTGAGACTTGTAGCGCCGGTCCGGACCACAAAATTCGCTAATGAATCTAAATTCTACTGCTTCGGCGGTATTGAGACACGGGCGAGGTGCCGGTGAGCTTGGCGTACTTTTCGAATCTAAATTCTACTGCTTCGGCGGTATTGAGACACCATTGCTGGTGACATACAGCTCGTCATAGACCACCTGAATCTAAATTCTACTGCTTCGGCGGTATTGAGACATCCCGTTGCAATAAATGCTGGTTGAACCGCAACAGAATCTAAATTCTACTGCTTCGGCGGTATTGAGACATTGCGGAGAACGCCATACGCGGGCAAGCCAGAGCAGAATCTAAATTCTACTGCTTCGGCGGTATTGAGACGTATTACCTATGATGGCGTGGATTGTACCATTTTCTGAATCTAAATTCTACTGCTTCGGCGGTATTGAGATGGGAAAGTAGAAAGAGCCAGAATCAATGTATTCTGGCTCTTTCTATTACTATGGTTCCGTACAAGAGATTCTAACTTCCACACTGAAATCAGGATCAGAATTGCATCGCATTATAAACTCGGGAAAAACGATAAAAAGGGGGAGCAAAATCGGAGGACATCTGTTTGTTTCTCAAAATAAAAGGTTATCTTTGCATCGTAGTAGGAAATCGACCCCGTGAAACCCTGCAAAATGGTGCGGTTTTTCGGTGGAGCAACCGCGGGAGATAATCCCTTTTGCCGAAATACAACTCAAAGAAATACAGACACTTGATCGCATAGTTCGATTCCTGGTGGTACCACAGAACGAGAGTCGCAGCGATGTGGCTCTCGTTTTTATATTGTGTGTGCGGCGTGTGCGGAGAAGGGTGTGTGAAAGGTTTCCTCCGCTGGATCGGGCCCGGACGAGGGCATGGTCCGCAGGGCGCTTCCGGAGAGGTGATCGGGCATGCACAACGGGTCGTGAATAACAACAAGTCGGAATATGAAAAAATTTTGGGTGGTGCTTCTGTCGGTGGCCGTTGTCGCACTGGCGCTGTTTGTCTATTTCCGCTTCTACTTCGTCTTCGGCGAGGGCGTGAAGAGCGGCGAGCTGAATTATGTCGTCTACAAGGGGGTGCTGTTCAAAACCTATGAGGGCAAGCTGATCCAGTCGGGTATCCGCTCCAAGACGGCCGGATCGATTCAGTCCTATGAGTTCGAGTTCTCGGTGGACGACGAGGAGCTGGCCCGCGAGCTGATGCTCCAGAGCGGGCGCACGCTCGAGCTGCACTACCGGGAGTATTTCGGGGCGCTGCCGTGGCGCGGCTTCACGAAGTTTGTCGTCGACAGCATTGTCGCGGTACGGCCGCTTCCCGAGGTGCTCCCCTCCGGGATGTAGGCGTCCCGGATGCTGAAGCTCGGTCGGCTGCGGGGGCGGGTGGGGTTGTGGCCCTGTATGTACATTTCTGCTGTTTATGGTACAAATTGGGCGGATGTCGATCCGGTTTTGCCGTGAATCTGCGGTTCCCCGTGCGGGTAAAGGTGGCTTATTTTGGTATTTATGGGAAATAAACAGTGCAAAATAGCGTCTGAAATGTCCGAAATACCCCCCCCGATACAAGAATGTAGTAAAATTTGATCTCATTATTGCAGTAATTTGCAATATGAAACGACAAAGGCGCAATGACTTGTTGGTGCAGCAGGTTGTAGAGAGATTGAAAGCCGTTCGCCGGGAGCGTGGCTTGACGCAGGAAAACGTGCGTTTTGATACTGATCTGAATATCGGGCGAATCGAGAGCGGCCGGCACAGCATCTCCCTTACGACGCTGGCTGATCTGTGTGACTATTACGGCATCCCGCTCGAAGAGTTCTTCAAGCATATCGTGACGCATTAGCGGCATGCGGATAGTGTATCCGGAATCACGGCGATTCCGGATTTCGTTTGTCGTGGAGCGGGTGTGCCGCTCTGCGAATACTGGTTGTCCGGTCCCTTCGCGGGGACCGGATTTTTTGTGCCGCATCCGCTCGTGCGGCCTTCCGCGGGTGCGTGCGGCCGCTTTTTCCCGAACCGGTCCGAGACGGGGCAGGGAGGGGCCGTTCCGTGAGTTTGTCCGTCCGGGCGCAAGTCGGGTGTTCTTACAATCTGTAAGCATGTGCCGACATGCGGGCCCGGAGCTCCTGTGCTGCCAGGCGGACGAGTGCCCGGGTGTCTTCCCTTTTCTCGACCGGCTCCGTCTCCTTTTTCAACAACCGACGCCGCCCGAAGCGGGGCTGCGGTTGCCCTCTTTTCGGTTTGCCGGTCCGCGGCCGGGGAAGGGGGCGACCTTCGCGCCGTGTCTTTCGGCGTCCTTTACGCCGGGGCTGTCGGGCTCTCCCCGGTCGGACTTCGGAGGATATGGTGTCGTATGACCGGAGGGGTCGTGCGCCAAGTCTCCGGAGGCGGGATGCCTCCGGGATGCCCAATGAAATTGTGTCGTATCTCCGGTACGCCGTGCATCACGGCTTTTCCGGCGGCAGGAGCCGTTTTTCAAATGCCAGTCGTTCGCCGTTGCGGCAGCGGATTTTTCCGCAGTAGACGAAGTGCTCCTTCTCCATCAGGTGCAGCATCGGCCGGTTGTCGAAGTTCGTGTCGACGCGGAATGCCGGCGTGCCCCGCCTGCGGGCCAGCGAGGCGGTGCGGCGCAGGAACTCCGTGGCTGCGCCGCGGCACTTCTCGCCGTCGGCGACCGCCAGCCGGTGCAGCACCACGTAGTCGCCCGCGGTGGTCCAGGCGCCGCGGATCGTCGCGTAGGAGGGTTCGCCGTCGAAGAAGAGGGCTCCGTAGGCGATGATCGTGCCGTTGGCGCGGCAGAGCACATGGCCCGCCCCGCGGGCGATGTCGGCGTCGATGTCGGCGCGGGCCGGGTAGCCGTCCTGCCACTGGTCGCTCCCCGCGGCGCGCATCTGTGCCTGCGCCTGGCCGATGATCTCCAGAATGCGCTCCTGTTCGCCGGGGCGTGCCGGCCGGAATGTCAGTTCGCTGTTGTCCATGTCCCGAAGATACGAAAAACATGACAAGCTGACGTCGTGACGTGACGATTTTTCCGTTTTTGTGACAAAGAGTGACAATTTTCGGTGATTTTTGTTCTGGCACAGGATTTGACCGATAGGGGAGTGAAACCGCTCCGAAAGGGGCGGGGACAAAAAACGAATGTTAAACTAAAATCAAATAAGGAGGACAAAATTATGATGCCTGTCAGAAGAAATCAGAATTGGTTGCCGAGCATTTTCAATGACTTTTTCGGTAACGAATGGGTGGACAAGTCGAACGTAACGGCACCTGCCGTGAACATCCTGGAGACGGAGGACGACTTCAAGGTCGAAGTGGCTGCTCCGGGCATGACCAAGGAGGACTTCAAGGTCCACATCAACGAGGAGAACGAGCTGGTGATCTCGATGGAGAAGAAGAACGAGCACAAGGACGAGGACAAGAAGCACAAGGGCACCTACCTGCGGCGCGAGTTTTCGTACAGCCAGTTCCAGCAGAGTCTGATTCTTCCCGACAATGTCGAGAAGGAGAAGATCGCGGCTTCGGTCGAGAACGGCGTGCTGACGGTCGAGATCCCGAAGAAGAAGGAGACCGTGACGGCGCCTGCATCCCGGCAGATCGAGATCAAATAGTGCGGACGCACCTTGCGTCGAAGACGGGGGAGAACCTTTCCGAAAGAGGGTTCTCCCTCTTTTTTTTGTCTTTGGACGCAGAATTTTGCGGCGGATGTCTTATCTTTGGGGCCGGTTCCCGATCGCGTGCGGCCGCGTGGCCGCATGCACTTCCGAGGACGCATTGCATATGAAAGTAGGACTTTTCATACCCTGTTACATCAATGCCGTCTACCCCCGGGTGGGGCAGGCGACCTGTGAACTGCTGACGCGCCTGGGCTGCGAGGTGGACTATCCCCTGGAGCAGACCTGCTGCGGACAGCCGATGGCCAACGCCGGATTCGAGCGCGATGCGCGGGCGCTGGCCGAACGCATGGATGCACTCTTTGCCGGGTACGACTACGTGGTCGGCCCGTCGTCCAGCTGCGTGGTCTTCGTGCGCGAGGGTTACCCGCGGCTGCTGCCCGACTACCGGCCGCACGCCTGCGTCGATGCGCGGATCTGGGAGGTCTGCGAGTTTATCCACGACATCCTCCGCCCGACGCACCTCGACGCCCGCTTCCCGCACCGTGTGAGCCTGCACAACTCCTGCCACGGCGTGCGGCACATGGGCCTCTCGTCGCCCTCGGAGCAGCACGTGCCCAGCTACTCGAAGTTGCGCGACCTGCTGGCGATGGTCGACGGCGTGGAGGTCGTCGAACCCGAACGGCGCGACGAGTGCTGCGGCTTCGGCGGCATGTTCTCCGTCGAGGAGAATGCCGTGTCGGTGGCGATGGGCCGCGACAAGGTGCGCCGCCACATGGCCACCGGTGCCGAATACATCACCGGCGCTGACGCCTCGTGCCTGATGCACCAGCAGGGCATCATCGACCACGACCGGCTTCCGATCAAGACCATCCACATCGTCGAAATTCTCAATTCGCAGTCATGAGTACGCATTCCGAAGCCGCAAGGCACTTCGTCGCCGACGCCGAACGCATGGCGTGGCACGACCGGGCGCTCTACGCCGTGCGCGAGAAGCGCGACCGCATGATGGAGAGCATTCCCGAGTGGGAGGCGCTGCGGAGCGCCGCCTCGCAGATCAAGCTCCACACGTTGAGCCGTCTGGGCCACTACCTCGAGGAGTTCGAGCGCAACGCCACGGCCAACGGCATGGTGGTGCATTGGGCGGCGGACGGCGCCGCGATGAACGAGATCGTCTGGCAGCTCATCCGCGAGCACGGCGGACACCGCCTCATCAAGAGCAAGTCGATGCTCTCGGAGGAGTGCGGGCTGACGCCCTATCTTGAGAAACGGGGCGTGGAGGCGGTCGAGAGCGACCTCGGCGAGCGGATCATGCAGCTGCTGCACATGCCCCCGAGCCACATCGTGCTGCCGGCCATCGGCGTGCGGCGCGAGGAGGTCGGGGCGCTCTTCGAGCGCGAGATGGGCACCGAACCGGGCAACAGCGATCCGACCTACCTGACGCATGCGGCGCGGCACGCCCTGCGGCCGAAGTTTCTCGAGGCCGATGTCTCGATGACGGGCGTCAACTTCGCCGTGGCCTCGACCGGGGCGCTGGCCGTCTGCACGAACGAGGGCAACGCCGACCTGGGCACCTCGTTCGCCGACCTGCACATCGCCATCATGGGGCTCGAGAAGGTGATTCCCGACATGCGGGCACTGGGGGTCTTCACGCGTCTGTTGGCCCGCTCGGGCACGGGGCAGCCCGTGACGACCTACACGTCGCTCTACCGCCGGCCCGCGCCCGGGCGGCAGATCCATGTCGTCATCGTCGACAACGGCCGGTCGGAGTGGCTGGCAGATGCCGCGCACCGCAACATGCTCAAGTGCCTGCGCTGCGGCGCCTGCATGAACACCTGTCCGGTCTACCGCCGTTCGGGCGGCTACTCCTACTCCTATTTCATCCCCGGGCCGCTGGGCATCAACCTCTCGATGCTGCGTTCGCCGCAGCAGCACCGCGGCAATGTCTCGGCCTGCACGCTCTGCTACTCCTGCTCGGGCGTCTGCCCGGCGAAGATCGACCTCGGCGAGCAGATCTACCTCTGGCGGCAGCAGCTCGATTCGCTGCATCTGGCCGATCCGGTGAAGAAGATGGCCGTCAAGGGGATGGATTTCGTCATGGGCGGTCCGCGCCGCTTCTACGGCGGCATCGCCCTCGCCCGCGCCGCCGGCCATCTGCCGCGTGTGCTGCTCGAAAACCGCCTGAATCCGTGGTGTGCCCCCGGCCGCGCCATGCCGCCCTTCGCACCCCGGACATTCGATGCACAATGGAAAAAAACGAAGAAACATGAACGATAAGGAACAGATACTGCGTCGGTTGGCCTCGTCGGGCATGCCCGAGAGACCCTATCCCGACTTTGACTTCACGCCCCAGCGCTTCGACGACCGCCGCGTGATGTTCGCCGCCCGGCTGGAGGCCGCCGGCGGACGGTTCGTCGCCATGACGCCGGGCGAGCGGCTCGACGAGGTCGTGCGCCGCTGCTTCCCTGAGGCGCGGAGCGTCGCCTCGACGCTGTCCGAGGTGACCCTTGTGACGCTGAATCCCGACCGTGCGGAGGATCCGCGCGAGCTGGTCGACCTCGACCTGGCGGTTGTCCCGGGCGCCTTCGGCGTCGCCGAGAACGGCGCCGTGTGGGTGCCGCAGCAGGTGCGCCACAAGGCGCTCTACTTTGGCGTCACGGCCCTTGCGATCGTCATCCCGCACGATGCGCTGGTCGACACGATGCACGAGGCTGTCGTGCGGCCCGAGGTCGGCGACTTCGCCTACGGCTGCTTCATCTCGGGCCCCTCGAAGACGGCCGATATCGAGCAGGCCCTCGTCTTCGGGGCTCACGGCCCGGTCGCCGTCACGGTCATCGAGCGGCCGTAACCGCCGCTCGCCGCTGCCGAATGCCTCCGTGCGCTGCTGCGAACGGAGGCTTTTTTCTGCTCCGCGCGTTTGCGTATTCCGCCGCAAATCGTTAATTTCGCACGTATGATCGAAACCGAACTGTGTGCCTACGGCATCGAGGCGTGCCGTGCGGCCGCCCGCGCGGGTCTGACGCGCGTGGAACTGTGTGCTTCGCCCTATGAGGGCGGTACGACCCCTTCGGCCGCGGCCATCCGGCAGGCCCGGCGTGTCGGCGGTGTGCGGCTGAGTGTGATGATCCGCCCCCGCGGCGGCGATTTCCTCTATACGGACGAGGAGTTTGCGCAGATGCTCGACGACGTGTGCTTCGCCCGGGCCGAGGGGGCCGACTGCGTGGTCGCGGGGCTGCTGACCGCCGACGGGCAGATTGACGAGGCGCGCACGGCGGCGCTGGTTGCCGAGGCGGGCAGCATGGAGGTGACCTTCCACCGCGCCTTCGACATGGTGCGCGACCAGCGCGAGGCGCTCGAGGCGCTTGTGCGGGCGGGATGCCGGCGCGTGCTGACCTCCGGCGGCCGCAATACGGCCGAGGAGGGGCTCGGGCGGCTGCGCGAGCTGGTGCGGCAGGCCGACGGCCGCATCGGCATCATGGCCGGCAGCGGCGTGCGCCCCTCGAATGCCGCGCGGATCGCCGCCGCGGGGGTCGATGCCCTGCACTTCAGCGCCCGCTGCCTGCGTGAGAGCGGCATGACCTATCGCAACCCCGCCGTCTCGATGGGCGGCGTCGAGGGGATTCCCGAGTATGCCACCGTCGCCTGCGACGAGCGGACGATCGCCGAAATTCTGAACACATTGTCCTAAAAACCTTCCCGATGAAGAGACTTCTCCTTCTGTTGTTTGCCGCTGCGGCCACGGCCTGCGGCGGCCCCTACGGCGCGGGCATCCCGGCCGAATACGAACCGCTGCTCGATGCGGCGCTGGCCGATGCGCCCCGGGCCGACAGCCTGCGGGCGCTGCTGCGCGAGACGCCCCGCGGCGAGCGGGCCGCGATGGCGTGGCTCATCGCGTGGATGCCGCGCGGCGACCGCGACACGATGTCGCTCGACCTGCTGCGCGAGAATGTCCGCTACGCCTGTCGCGCCCGCGAGGAGTTTCCGTGGGCGAAGGCGCTGCCCGATTCCGTCTTTCTGAACGAGGTGCTGCCCTATGCCGTGGTCGACGAGGTGCGCGACGCCTGGCGCCGCGATCTCTATGAACGGCTGGCACCCCGCGTGGCCGGATGCCGGGACCTGGCGGCTGCGCTCGATACGGTGAACCGCATCCTGCCCGCCGTCGTGGGCGTCGAGTACAATACGCTGCGCGAGAAGACCAACCAGAGTCCCGCCGAGTCGATGCGTCAGGGCATGGCCTCCTGTACGGGACTCTCGGTGCTGCTCGTCGATGCGCTGCGGGCCGTGGGCATTCCGGCGCGCTTCGCCGGCACGGCGGCCTGGCACGACAACCGCGGCAACCACAGCTGGACGGAGGTGTGGATCGACGGCGTATGGCACTTCACGGAGTACTACCAGCCGTGGGCGCTCGACCGGGCATGGTACCTGGCCGATGCCGGGCAGGCCGTGGCCGGGGACCGCAACCATGCGATCTATGCCGTGTCGTTCCGTCCGACGGGCGACTGGTTCCCGATGGTGTGGAGCGAGCAGTCGCGCGACGTGCATGCCGTGGATGTCACGCAGCGCTACGTGGATACCTACGAGGCCTTCGCTTCGGATGCCGAGCGGCAGGGCACGTACGTGAAGGTGGCGCTGCGCATGTTCCGCGACCGGCGCCACGCCTCGCAGTCGGGCGACCGTGTCGCGGCGAACGTCGATGTCTTCCGCGACGGTGAGCAGATGGGCGGCGGCCGCACGGCCGGGCCGCTGCAGGACATGAACGACGTGCTGTCGTTCATGCTTGAGAAGAACTCCTGCTACCTGTTCCGCTACGAGAACGCACGCGGCGAGCTGACCGAACTGACGGTCGAGGTGGGCGACGAGCCGCTGACCGTCGATGCCTACATGGAGTAGCATGGCGGGCGTGACGATCCGCCCGCTCCGCACCGGGGAGCAGTGGCTGCTGACGGAGTTTCTCTACGAGGCGGTCTGCCGGCTCGACTGACCGGCGAGTGGGGGCGGTGATGCCTTCGATGCAGGCAGCGGACGGAGCGGTCGGAAGCTCTGCCCGCCGCCTTTTTTACATCTGTTCGCCAACCCGCTTTTGCCCGCCGCTTTTTTACAATAGCGTGACGGGCGGTTTGCGCTTGCCGAAATTGCGCGCCAGGGCCGCGGCGAAGGGCGTGTCGAAGGTGCGCGCCCCGACGGGGCGCCGCCCGTGTCGCGGACGGCGCTTCAGGAACCTGCCCTGCGGCGCTATGTCGAGGATTTCGGCCGGGCGGCGAACGACCGGTGCCTTGTGGCCGTGTGTGACGGCCGCGTCGCAGGCGCCGTGTGGGTGCGCCGCATGCACGGATTCGGCCATGTCGATGATGCGACGCCCGAACTGGCTGTCGCGCTCTATCCCGAATACCGGGGCCGGGGCATCGGGACGCTGTTGCTGCGGGCGATGCTCGAACGGTTGCGGCAGGAGGGATGCGCCCGGGTCTCGCTCTCCGTGCAGCGCGAAAACCGCGCCGCGGCGTGGTACCTTCGTGAGGGGTTCGAGTTGCTCGCGGAGCGGGACGGCGAGCTGGTCATGGTCTGCCGGCTCGGCTGACCGGCGAGTGGGGCGGGTGATGCCTTCGATGCAGGTGGCGGACGGAGCGATTGGAAGCTCTGCCCGCCGCCTTTTTTACATCTGTTCGCCACCCGCTTTTGCCCGCCGCTTTTTTACAATAGCGTGACGGGCGGTTTGCGCTTGCCGAAATTGCGCGCCAGGGCTGCGGCGAAGGGTGTGTCGAAGGTGCGCGCCCCGACGGGGCACCCCTTGACGCAGGCGCAGCAGCGGATGCAGCGGCCCGGATCGGTATGCAGTTCGTCGCCGCGCCGGATCGCCTCGGTGGGGCAGACGGCCGCACAGCGTCCGCAGTGGGTGCACAGGTCGGCATTGGCGGCGGGCAGGTAGACAACCGGATGCCGCTTCTGCCGGCGCAGGTAGCCGAGGGCGAAGACGATGAAGCGCAGCAGCGGCCACAGTGGTGTGGCGGGGGCTTTCAATTTGCGTACATCGACTGCGGCGGGGGCTTCGTCCGCCTTTGCGGAGGCGAGCTTCTGCCGCACGGCGGCCCCGAAGGCGGCGGCGCGGGCCAGGTCGTCGGTATCGGGACGCCCGGCCGCTATGGGGGTGGCGGGTGAACTGTAGGAGTGCTCGCCGATGAAGGCTCCGGCGGCGACGGGGCGGAATCCCTGCGCGGTGGCCAGTGCGGCCAGCTCCGCGGGGGCCTTCTCGAAGGCTCGGTTGCCGTAGACCGCGACCATGACGGCCGGGGTCTGCGTGCCACGCACCTGCTTCATGCGTTCGGCCGCCAGCGGCGGAACGTGCCCTCCGTAGACGGGTACGGCGATGACGACGGCAGCCTCCGGCGGCAGGGTGACGGGTGCGGCGGCCGCATGTGTGAGGTCGATGCGGCGGACGGGGATGCTGGCATCCGGACGGGCCGTGTCGCGCGCCAGGGCGGCGGCGATGGCATCGGCCGTGCGGGCCGTGGTGCCGGTCGGGGAGAAGAAGAGGGTGTATACGCTTGCGGGTATCATGATTTTTCGTTTTTTTGCGCCCCTAAAGATACCCATTTTTCGGCAAAAAACGTATCTTTGCATGAACCTGAAAAATCCGAATACGATGAAAAGAACCGCTATGGCCTTCGCTGCGCTGCTCTTCGCGGCGTGCGGAGGCGGACAATCACAGTCGGGAAGCGAGGCTTCCGAACCTGCTACGGCCGTCGTGCACGGCGCCGAAATCGCGCTGCTGCCCGTCGACCCGCAGGCGGGCCTGACCATCAACGAGGCGTTGCAGAATCGCCGTTCGTGGCGCGAATACGCCGCCGAGCCGCTGTCGCTCGAGGAACTCTCGGGTGTGCTGTGGGCCGCCGCGGGCGTGAACCGTCCCGAGGAGGGTCGCCTGACGGCACCGTCGGCGCTGGCGCTCTATCCCATCCGCGTCTATGCCTTCTTTGCCGAGGGGGTCTACCGCTACGAGGCCCCGGCGCACAAGCTCGTGCGCGTGGCCGAGGGTGACCTGCGCAACCTCTCCGCCGCGCAGCCCTTCGCCGTGGCCGCACCGCTCAATCTGGTCTACATTGCCGACCTGTCGGTCTATGCCGACCGCGAAATCCCGGCCGAGAAGGTGCGTTACCTCTGCGGACAGGATGCCGCGGGCTATGCCGAGAATGTCAACCTTTACACGGCCGGGCACGGCCTGAAGTCCGTCACGCGCGGCAGCGCCCCTGCAGACGAACTGCTCAAGGCCCTCGGGCTCGATCCCGCGCAGTACTTCTTCGCGCTGGCGCAGACCGTCGGCAAGTGATCGCCCGGTGCGGTGACAAAAAAACGGCCCTTCGATTTGCGAAGGGCCGTTTTTTTGCGGTCAGGGTAGGGTAGGCGAGCCGGCCTTGCCGGGCCTTGCGTGCGATCAGTTGCTTTTTTCGCAGAAGTAGCGCCACAGCGGCGCGGCCATCAGCGCCTGGCGGATGGCGCCCGTGCGGAGCAGCTCGAGCACCTGCTCCTCGGTGAAGAGGTGCACGCGCAGGTCCTCGGTCGGGTCGAGGTGCTGGTCGCCCTGCCGCTCGACGCCCGTGGCCAGGAAGGTGTGCGTCAGGTTGTTCTGCGTCGCGGGGTTGGCCGAGAGGGTCATCAGCTCGCGCCACTGCCCGCCGCCGTAGCCCGTCTCCTCCATCAGCTCGCGCTGCGCCGCCGCCAGCAGCGACGCATCGGTCGGCTCGACGACGCCGGCTGTGATCTCGTAGTCGGTCTCGCCCAGGCCGTGGCGGTACTGGTCGATCATCACGAAGTGCCCGTCGCGCGTGATGGCGATGACGTTCACCCACGCGGGGTATTCAAACACGTAGTAGCTGGGGACGATGCGTCCGTCGGGCAGGCGCAGCCGCTCGCGGCGCACGGTGAACCACGGTTCGCGGGCGAGGTATTCGCTCGAGAGGACCTCCCAGGGCCGGTTTTCGGGTTTTTCCATTGTTGTGTGCTTGTGTGTGACAAAAATAACAAAAAAAGTGTATCTTTGTATGAGGCGGCTGCCCCGAGCGGCCGCATTCCCGACCTTACCCCGTCTGACGGATCGCAAGCCGGGTTGTTTCGTGTATCGGCAAAGACCACAACGAATGCATATGCTACCGGAAGAAGAACGCAAACAGATCATCGGCCTCGTGCAGCGCGAGGTCGTGCCGGCTATCGGCTGTACCGAGCCGATCGCCGTGGCATTGTGTACGGCGCGTGCCGCCGAGACGCTGGGCTGCCGGCCCGAGCGGATCGACGTGCGGTTGAGCGCCAACATTCTGAAGAACGCCATGGGCGTGGGCATCCCCGGCACGGGGATGATCGGCCTGCCGATTGCCGTGGCGCTCGGTGCGACGATCGGCCGCTCGGAATACCAGTTGGAGGTGCTGCGCGACGTGACGCCCGAGGCCGTGGCCGAGGGGCGCCGCATGATCGACGAAAAGCGCATCGCCATCGCCCTGAAGGAGGGCATTACCGAAAAACTCTACATCGAGGTGGAGGTCCGTGCCGGCGGGCACCGCGCCGTGGCCGTCATTGCCGGAGGCCACACGACGTTCGTCTACGTGGAGCGCGACGGCGAGGTACTGCTCGACAAGCGCCGGGCAGCCGCGTCCGAAGCCGAAGAGGGCGAGGTGCCGCTGACGCTGCACCGCGTCTGGGAGTTCGCCATGACCACGCCTCTGGACGAGATCCGCTTCATCCTCGAGACGCGCCGCCTGAACAAGGCCGCCGCCGAGGCTTCGTTTGCCGGGGAGTACGGTCACAGCGTGGGCCGCACGCTGCGCTGCGACCGCGAGCGGCGGGTGATGGGCGACAGCATCTTTTCGCGCATCCTCTCCTACACGTCGGCGGCGTGCGACGCCCGCATGGCCGGGGCGATGATCCCCGTGATGAGCAACTCCGGAAGCGGCAACCAGGGCATCGCCGCGACGCTGCCCGTCGTGGTCTACGCCGAGGAGACCGGTGCCACGGAGGAGCAGACGATCCGCGCCCTGATGTTGAGCCACCTGACGGTCGTCTACATCAAGCAGAGCCTCGGGCGGCTGTCGGCCCTCTGCGGCTGCGTGGTGGCCGCCACGGGGTCGAGCTGCGGCATCGTCTACCTGATGGGCGGCGGCTACGACCAGATGGTGGCCGCCGTGAAGAACATGATCGCCAACCTGACGGGCATGATCTGCGACGGGGCGAAGCCGAGTTGCGCGATGAAGCTTACGAGCGGGGTCTCGACGGCCGTGCTGTCGGCGATGATGGCCATGGATGGCCATTGTGTGACGCCGGTCGAGGGGATCATCGAGGAGGATGTGGACAAGTGTATCCACAACCTCACGACCATCGGCCGCGACGGCATGAACGAGACCGACCGCCTTGTCCTCGACATCATGACCCACAAACAGTGAGACGGATGATGCGTGCGCTGCGTGCCCTTTTTCTGCTTGTGCCGCTGCTGACGGCCGGTTATGCCGCGGCGCAGACAACCCTGGCGGAGATTGCCGGCTGCCGTGACCGTGCGGCGGGTATCTACCACTCCTATGAGCCCGGAACTCCCTCCGACGTGCCGGTGCCCGAGGGGTACGAGGTCTTCTACATCAGCCATTACGGACGCCACGGAAGCCGCTACCACGCCTCGCCCGAGGCCTACGAGGCGCCGCTTGCGGCGTTGCGGCAGGCTGCGTCGGCCGGCGTGCTGACCCCTGCGGGGCGGGAGCTGCTGCACAAGGTCGAGTGCCTGGCCGACGATGCCCGCTCGCGCTACGGCGACCTGACGCCCCGGGGCGTGGCTGAACACCGCGGCATTGCCGAGCGGATGTTCCGCGCCTGGCCCCGGCTCTTCTCCACGGAAGGAGGCCGCGAGGTCCGTATCGAAAGCCGCGCGACGCTCGTGCCGCGCTGCATCCTGAGCATGGCGGCCTTCAACGAACGGCTCAAGGAGCTCAATCCTTCGCTGGTCATGGTCCGCGAGGCGAGCGAACGCTACCTGCCTTATCTCGCCAGCGGCTATGCGGCGCATGACGCCGAAGCGGAGCGTGCGGCAGACAGCCTGCTGCGCGTGCGTCTCGACCCCGCCCGCTTTGTCGCGGCGCTCCTCACCGATCCGGGAGCGGTCGACGATCCGCTGCTTTTCATGCGGCAGCTCTATGTCGTGGCGGGGATGGCCCAGGATGCCGCGCACCTCGGGCTGTCGTGCTACGACCTCTTTACCGACGAGGAGCTCTATGCGCTGTGGGAGAGCGAAAATGCACTGCGCTATCTGCAAATGGGCCCTTCGGCGACCTACGGCGCGGAGATCGCGGCCAGCGCACGGCCTCTGCTGCGCAATATCGTCGAGACGGCGCAGCGCGTGATCGACGGGCGGGAGCAGGTAGCGGCGTCGCTGCGTTTCGGCCACGACGCCTTTCTGATGCCGCTGCTCTCGCTGCTGCGGATCGACGGCGCCTCGGAGCGGGTCGCGGATCCGGGCGAGGTGGCCCGCGTGTGGAGTGTCGAGAAGGTTTCGCCCATGGCGGCGAACATTCAGTTCGTCTTTTTCCGCAACGAAGAGGGCAAGGTGAAGGTCCGCATACTGCACAACGAGCACGACGCCCGGCTGCCACTTCCCGGAGCGCCCTATTACGACTGGGAGGAGTTCAGGGACTATTGCGGGGCGCTCTGCCGCTGACCGGATGCCGCTCTTCCCGCAAAGGTGTCCCGCGCGGGCGAGTGGTCTTGTCCGAACGGGGATGCTCTTGGGGTGATTCCTCCGTGCCGGTGGCGGGTCAAAATCGCGTCCGAACGGCGATTTCCCGTGTTGCCCCGGGCTGGCCGATACGGCGGAACAGGAAGGCCGCACATCCACGGATGTGCGGCCTTTTCTGTTGCGGCAGGTTTCGTCTTCCCCTTTTCTTCCGTCCCCGCTCGTCTTATCTTGTCTTCTCTTGTCTTCCTTCCCCTTTGCTTTGCCTCTTGCCCCCCCCTCGTTGCGAATGGAGCGGCCTGTCCCGGGGCGGTCAGTGGAAGATCGTCTTGACGATGATGTTCGTGGCGCCCTGATGGCGTGTCGTGTAGTCCTTGGCGATGCGGCTGGTCTTCTGCAGGAACTCCTCGTTGTCGCGCAGCGGGATGAACCATGCGCGCAGCTCCTCGTAGGTGCTGACCGGGCGGGCGGCGCCGAGCGTCACCAGGTCGCGCGCCTCCTTGAATTTCTTGTAGTTGGGACCGAAGGCCACGGGCAGTCCGAACGTCGCCGCCTCGAGCGTGTTGTGGATGCCGACGCCGAAGCCGCCGCCGATGTAGCTCCACGTGGCGTAGCCGTAGACCGAGGCCAGCAGTCCCACCGTGTCGAGAATCAGCAGCTGCCGCGAGCCGTAGCCCGTGCGCGAGGTGCACTGCGTGTAGCGCAGGGCACCGCCGCGGGTCTCGGCGATGAGGTGCGCGATGCGGCTCTCGTCCATCTCGTGGGGTGCCACGACGAACTTTATGTCGGGATTGTCGTTCATCAGGCGGATGAGCAGCTCCTCGTCGGGACCCCATGTCGAGCCGGCAACGAAGAGCCGGCCGTCGCCGCGGAAGCGCTCGATGACATCCACCTGCTTGGCGGCGCGGGCGATCTCGGCCACACGGTCGAAGCGCGTGTCCCCGGCGACGAGGACGTTGTCGAAGCCCAGCTCCGCCAGGAGCTTTTTCGACTCCTCGTTCTGCACGAACATCACGTCGAAGGATTCGAGCGCCTGCCGCCACATGCCGCCGTAGGGGCGGAAGAAGACCGAGTCGCGGCGGAAGATGGCCGACACGACGTAGGTGCGCACTTTGCGGCGGCGCAGCTCGGCGAGCAGGTTGAGCCAGAATTCGTACTTCACGAAGATGGCGATCTCGGGATGCGCCGCGTCGAGAAAACGGCGGGCGTTGCGCGGCGTGTCGATCGGCAGGTAGAAGATGTAGTCCGCTCCCTTGTAGTTTTTGCGGATCTCGTAGCCCGAAGGCGAGAAGAAGGTGAGCAGGATCTTGTATTCGGGATGGGTCTTGCGGAGCTGCTCGATGATGGGGCGTCCCTGTTCAAATTCGCCGAGCGAGGCCACGTGCACCCAGATGATGCGGGCGGCGGGGTCGATGGCCTCCTTCATGCGGCGGAAGAGGTCCCTGCGTCCCTCGATCCAGAGCCGGGCCTTGGGGTGTCGCGGCGCGACGAGCCGGATGAGCCACACGTAGAGCGTCAGACCGAAATTATATAACCACATCGGTTTACGGTTTGCTGTATAGGTTTTCGATGATCACAACTCCCTGCGGACGCGCCGCACGGCACGGCGGCAAGGATTTCATTTTCAAACGGACAAAGGTAACACAATTTGTCGGAAATGCAAAATCACCAGTGGCATTCCATGGCATTTTCGATCAGCCGGACGTCGGTCGCGCCGTCGGTCGCCACGGTAACGGCCGCCAGGTCGAACTGCACCTCGCCCTGCCACCCCGTCGTGGCAAGGTAGACCGAGGCGGCTCGGCGCAGGGCGTGAAACTTGCGGTGCGTGGCGGCCGCTTCGGGCGGCGTGAGGCTGTCGGCCTGCCGCGTCTTGACCTCCACGAAGTGCAGCACCCCGTCCCTGCTCGCCACGATGTCCAGTTCGTAGCGACCCTGCCGCCAGTTGAGGGCCTGCAGCTCGTAGCCTGCGGCCCGCAGCGCCTCCGCCGCGGCCCGTTCGCCCAATGCACCGGTTTCACGATTCGACATGTCAGCAGCGGTTTTGTCCGCACGGCCCCGGCACGCCGGGAATGCGGCGTTCGGCAGGAATTCTTCCGCCCGGTCTGGCGGTCCGTGCAGACGGGGCTCCGGCCGGTCTTCCGGCGAGGACCGTGCCCGGCCTTCCGGCCTGTTGTCTGGCAGGGGTTGCGCACTGTCTTCCGATCCGTTGTCCGGCGGGGACTGCGTCCGGCCTTCCGACCTGTTGCGCGGCATCGTGTCCGGCCGGCGCAGCGGTCGGTGGGGGTGGGGCGTATCGTGCGCACGGCGGGTTCATGGGGCTGTACCTATATTATAGCGCTTGTTGTAGCGGTCAGAGCAGGAACGAAAGGTCGTCGCCCGGCTGTACCTCGTAGGGGGCGATGCCCTTTTTGAAGATGCGCATCGGGCGGCGTCCGATGAGCTCCAGCCGCCCCTCCTCGTAGCGGAGCATGCACCCCTCGCGCAGTCCGACGACCCAGCGGCGCGGGTTGGCCTCGATGTATTCGAGCAGGCGCTGCTCGCGCGTCTCGCCGGCGTGCCCCTCGGGATTGGCGTCGAGGTAGTGAGGGTTGATCTGGAATTTCACGGCTCCGATGGCCCGGAACGACGCGGGCTGCACGATGGGCATGTCGTTTGTGGTCGAGATCGTCGGGCAGGCGACGTTGCTGCCGGCCGACCAGCCCACGTAGGGCGTCCCGGCCTTGATCTTGCGCAGGATGGCCGCCATGAGCCCCTGTTCCTGCATCTTTTTGGCCAGCGCGAAGGTGTTGCCGCCGCCCACGCAGACGGCCTCTGCCTCGCGGATCGCACGCGCGGGATCCGCGGCCCGGTGCACTGAGCGCACCCGGATGCCCAGCTCCGAGAAGCGGGCCTGCACCTTCTTCTCGTAGTCGGCGTAGGAGAAGGTCACGGCGGCGTAGGGTACGAAGGCTATTTCGCGCACGCCCGCGAGAAAACGCCCGATCTCGGGCATCGGATAACGGAGGTACTCCTCGCCGGCATTGGTGGAATTGGAGATCAGAAGCAATTTCATAATATGGTGATTTTTAGGTTGTTGTTTGCGAAAATGTGCTAAATATCGAAAAAGTTGTCAACAAAAAATAGGGCCGTTTTGTCAAAAGTAATAAAAAAAGTGTTACTTTTGCGCAAAATTACCACGGAAATGTCATTGAACTATTTCCAAATAATTGTTTAACTAAAAACTTAAGAATTATGTCAGATGTTCAAAAGAAAGTTGTCGAGATCATCGTCGACAAGCTGGGTGTGAAGGAGTCGGAGGTAGTGCCCGAAGCAAGCTTTACGAACCACTTGGGTGCAGACTCGCTCGACACCGTGGAGCTGATCATGGAGTTCGAGAAGGCTTTCGATATCCAGATCCCGGACGAGGACGCTGAGAAGATCGCTACCGTAGGCGACGCCATCTCCTACATCGAGGCACACAAGAAATAATTTTTCAGAAGAGTAGTTTCACGGCTAATTTGCCTTAAATTTATGACAGAAAGAAGAGTAGTTGTTACGGGCATCGGTACGATCAACCCGCTCGGAAATAGTATTGAGGAGTATTTTGCAAATCTGGAGAAGGGTGTCAGCGGAGCCGGACCCATTACTCATTTCGATGCCGGAAAATTTAAGACACAGTTTGCTTGTGAAGTAAAGAATTACGATCCGAGCCAGCATTTCGACCGCAAGGAGGTCCGCAAGTACGACCTCTTCACGCAGTATGCCCTCGTCGCCGCCACGCAGGCCGTGGAGGATTCGGGCCTCGACCTCGAGACCGTCGACAAGGAGCAGGTGGGCGTAATCTGGAGCTCGGGCATCGGAGGACTCAAATCGTTCTTCGATGAGTGTCTGGGCTATGCCGCTGGGGACGGAACCCCGCGGTTTAGCCCGTTCTTTATTCCCCGCATGATCGCCGACATCGCTGCCGGGTTCATCTCCATGAAGTACGGCTTCATGGGGCCGAACTACTGCACCGTCTCGGCCTGCGCATCGTCCAACCACGGCATGATCGCCGCCATGGAGGCCATCCGCTACGGCAAGGCCGACGTGATGGTGGCCGGCGGTTCGGAGGCTGCCGTCAACGAACCTTCGGTCGGCGGCTTCAACTCGATGCAGGCGCTCTCGACGCGCAACGCCGATCCGCAGCACGCCTCGCGCCCCTTCGACCGGGACCGCGACGGCTTCGTCATCGGCGAGGGTGCCGGTGCGCTGATCTTCGAGGAGTATGAGCATGCCAAGGCCCGCGGTGCCAGGATCTATTGCGAGGTCGTCGGCGGCGGCGCTTCGGCCGACGCCTACCACTTCACGGCGCCCCATCCGGAAGGCAAGGGTGCCATCAAGGCGATGCGCGACGCCCTGAAGGATGCCGGCATCCGTCCCGAGGAGATCGACTACGTGAATGTCCACGGCACCTCGACCCCCGCAGGCGACGGTCCCGAGCTGAAGGCCGTGGCCGCCGTCTTGGGCGACCATGTCTACAAGGTGAACATCTCGTCCACCAAATCCATGACGGGACACCTGCTGGGTGCCGCCGGAGCCATCGAGGCGCTGGCCTGCATCTTTGCCATCACGCACGGCGTGGTGCCCCCGACGATCAACTGCGAGAACCTCGATCCGGCGATCGACCCCAACCTGAATCTGACGCTCAATACGGCCCAGAAGCGCGACGTGAAGTGCGCCCTGAGCAACACGTTCGGATTCGGCGGGCACAACGCGACGGTCATCTTCCGCAAACTGTAGTCTTCGAGCTCCGGCGCCGTGATCGACTTCCTGTTGCGTCCGTACCGACGGAATTTCGGAGAAAACAGACTCTATTACAGAATCATCGATGATATGTTCGGGTTCATCCCGCATAACATCGAACTCTACAAGCTGGCTTTGATTCACAAGTCAGCTTCTTTGATTTTGGAGGACGGCCGGGCGATCAACAACGAACGGCTCGAATTCCTGGGCGACGCCGTCATCGAGGCCGTCACGTCGGATTACCTCTTCATCGAGTTTCCCGACCGCGACGAGGGTTTCATGACGCAGCTGCGCTCGCGGATCGTCTCGCGGCAGTCGCTCAACGAGCTGGCCGTGCACCTCGGGCTCGACCGGCAGGTCATCTCCAACAGCGGCGCGGGCATCGTGCAGAAGCATATCTACGGCGATGCCTTCGAGGCGATGATGGGGGCGATCTACCTCGATCAGGGGTACGATTTCGTCAACCGCCTGCTCATCAACGGCATCTATTACCGGTATCTGAACCTCGACGAACTGATCGAGTCGGAGACCGACTTCAAGAGCCGCCTGATCGAGTGGAGCCAGAAGAACCACCACCGCATCCTCTTCCGCACGGATCATGACCAGGGCTATTCGTCCGCACACCCCGTATTCCGCTGCACGGTGCTCGTCGACGACATCGAGGTGGGACACGGCTCGGGAGACTCGAAGAAGGAGGCCGAGCAGCAGGCGGCCTTCTCCGTTGCGCAGTACATGAGCGACGAGCAGTGTGCGACGCTGCTCGACCGTGTCGACAGGCTGACGCGATAGGGTGACATGCGGGCCGCATTCCGTGGGGTGCGGCCCGCTTTTTTTTCTGATCGGACCATGAAACAGATTGCTGACAAGATGGCGGCGCGCGGTGTCGCTGCGCTGGATGACCGGGAGCTGCTGGCCCTGCTGCTCGAGGACGAGCAGGCGGCCGATGCGCTGTGGCAGGCATCGGGCGAATCGCTCGAGCGGCTGGCCCGGACCGAGCTTCCGCGCCTGCGCATGCTGGGCGGTCTGGGGCTGCGGCGGGCCCGGCTGCTGCTGGCTGCGGCCGAATACGGGCGGCGCGTCGCCGAGGCGCAGAGCGCTGCGGCCGAGGTGATCGCAACGAGCGACGACGTGGTGCGGCTGTTCCGCCCGCAGTTGGAACGTCTCGATCACGAGGAGTGCTGGGTGGTCTACCTTACCTCCTCGAACCGCATCATCGAGCGGCAGCGCGTGAGTCAGGGTGGCGTGCAGGGGACGGTCGTCGACCATCGGCTGATTGTCAAGCGGGCGCTCGAACTGCTGGCCACGCAGTTGATCCTTGTGCACAATCACCCGTCCGGTGCGGCCGAGGCCAGTCCGCAGGACAGGGTGCTGACGGAACGCATCGCCCGGGCTGCGGCGCTGTTCGACATTCGGTTGCTCGATCACCTTATCGTGGCACGCGAGGGTGATTTCTCCTTCCTGCGGGAAGGTTTGCTCAAATAGCAAGGGGCAAAAGAATCTCGGCGCATCTATTCAGAAAAATTTTGGACGCTTTTCCGAAAAGCGCCCAAAATTTTTTTTATGTACTTTTGGGGCCAAAAGTACCAAAAGCCTCCGCACGTCGTTTTCCGCGGGATTGCGCGAGCCGCGGCGCTGCACGGGGCGCGCAAGATCAAGCCTATGCGCCACCCCGCGGCGGACGCGCCGCAGCCCGCACCCTCTTTTTCCGCGTCAAACGAGAGTGCGGATTGATTGTGCCGCCAACGGCGGCATTGATTATTTATATATGGCAATGCGCTCCGGCATTCTTTTTACCCGCAAGGCGATTCCCGACTTGGTTCCGATGGCGAAAAAGCGGGCGGAGGCTGAAAGCGAGAGCGGCGGGGACGGTTTGCTTGCAAACCCGCGAATAGTCGCCCGACGCCGCTTTCAGGCGTCCGGACGCCGCCATCGGAATCGGTCGGGTGGCTTTTGCTGCTTTTCGCCACCGAAAAGCAGGTAAAAATTTTTCCTGAACTTTACGCTGAAAGTTCAGTTTTCACAAACTTTTTTCTTCTTGTACTTTTGGGGCCAAAAGTACCAAAATCCTCCGCACGTCGTTTTCCGCGGGATTGCGCGAACCGCGGCGCTGCACGGGGCGCGCAAGATCAGGCCTATGCGTCACCCCGTGGCGGACGCGCCGCTGCCCGCACCCTCTTTTTCCGCGTCAAACGAGAGTGCGGAATTACTGTGCCGCCGCAGGCGGCAGTATAATATTTATATGGCATGCGCTCCGGCACTCTTTTTTCCCGCAAGGTGATTCCCGACTTGGTCCGATGGCGAAAAAGCGGACGGAAGGCTGAAAGCGAGAGCGGCGGGGACGGTTTGCTTGCAAACCCGCGTAATCGCCCGACGCCGCTTTCAGACGTCCGGACGCCGCCATCGGAATCGGTCGGGTGGCTTTTGCTGCTTTTCGCCATCGAAAAGCAGTTAAAATAAAAAAGAGTTTTTTTCTTGTACTTTTGGCCCCAAAAGTACAGGAAAAAGAGAGGAATTCCCATATGGAAATTCCTCTCTTTAGTACATTGATAAAATCCTACCAGCGGAACTGGATAAAGGCGCGGAAGCCCGACGTCTTGATCTTGCTGGCCGAGAAGTCGAGATCGCCCGAGAAGGTCTTGTAGGTGCAGCTGCCCAGACGAGCCTCGATGCCGACGCCGATCTTGCCGTAGGCTACCGATGCACCCGTGACGAACATCGAAGCGTAGTTGCCGGCGAAGGTCTCGTCCACATAGAGGCACGAGAAGGTCGGCGCGTAGCGGAAGTAGGCGGCTACGGTGAGTTTCTGACCCGGAGTGATCGTGATCGAGGGGCCTACCTGGAAGCTGTACTCCATCTTGTGGAAGTCCATTTTGTCGTTGAGATCGTCGGCATCGAAGTCCTCGAGGTCGCCCAGACCCATGTCCGAAGCGCCCAGGTCGTTGAACGACGCCGTGTAGTTCGAGTAGCTGACATCGAAGAAGCTGGCGTCGATGCCGATGCTGATCAGGCGGGCGATGGGCTTCTTGTGGAGCATGTAGCTGCGGCCGCGCGTCAGCGAGATACCCCAGTTGTTCTTGATGCCGATGTTCTTGTCATTGGCAATACCCTCGACCTCGTCGAAGGCGTTGTTCAGGCCGATGTTGCCCTCCGAGAACTTGATCTTGTCGGAGAGGTAGCTGATATTGAAGAACTTTTTGCGGACGTTCTTCACGTTTTCGGCTTCGGCGGTCTCATCCTGCGCTGCGGCAGTGAGCGCAAAGCACGACATCAGGAGAAGGATGGCGAATTTTTTCATGCTTTTGTGTTTTTGATTGAAAATTATAAATAAATTGTTTCCGTATGCTGTTCCGAACCAGCTGCGGGCACGTCACCCGTCATCGGAATTCCCCGGGTGAGAAGAGAGGCGGATGCGGCGTGCAAACCGTTGCGGCGCGGATACAAGGTTGTCACTACAATATGTTGTAAAAGTAGTAAAAATTTTACGAATACTCCAAAAAAAAGCCGATTTTTTTGTTCCAGTCTCCTTGGTGGCTCTGCCGGACGGAAGGAGTGGTTGCCGGAGCGACGCGAGAACAGGAGTGGGTGATGCGGGCACCGGGAGAGAGGAGTGGCAGTCGTGCCGGCGTGAGGATGGGGCGGGACAATGAAGGAGCCGGGCGGAGCGGGATCATGCAGGAATCGAACGGTACGATGCGGAAGCCGAACGGGTCGACGCGAGGGACGACGGAGCGGACGCCGGCCGGAGACGGTGCGGCGGAGCGCTCCGCCGCAGAGATCAGTGCGGGAACGTTTTCGGCTGAAAGGGGCGTTTTGGGCGGAAAATGAAATAATATGCTCTCCGAGGGCCCGATTTTCCATTTATTTTGTACATTTGTGGTTCGGAACATACAAATACAAAATCATATACGATGACGCAGGAAGAACTTTTCAAGAAGCTGGTCGCCCACTGCAAGGAGTACGGATTCGTATTCCCCTCGAGCGAAATCTATGACGGCCTGGCCGCCGTCTACGACTACGGTCAGAACGGCGTGGAGCTGAAGAACAATATCAAACGTTACTGGTGGGACTCGATGGTCAAGCTGCATGAGAACATCGTGGGCATCGACGCCGCGATCTTCATGCACCCCAAGACGTGGGAGGCTTCGGGCCACCTGAGCGCCTTCAACGATCCGCTGATCGACAACCGCGATTCAAAGAAGCGTTACCGTGCCGACGTGCTGATCGAGGACTGGATCGCCAAGCAGGACGAGAAGGTCGAAAAGGAGGTCGAAAAGGCCCGCAAGCGCTTCGGCGAGTCGTTCGACGAGGCGAAGTACCGGGCCACGTCGCCCCGTGTGGCGGAGACGCTGGCGCGCCGCAACGAGGTGCACGAGCGCTTTGCCGCGGCGATGAACGCCAACGACCTGGCGGAGCTGCGGCAGATCATCCTCGACTGCGAGATCGTCTGCCCCGTGTCGGGAACGCGCAACTGGACCGAGGTGCGGCAGTTCAACCTGATGTTCTCCACGCAGATGGGTTCGACGGCCGACGGCGCCAGCACGATCTACCTGCGGCCCGAGACGGCGCAGGGCATCTTCGTCAACTTCCTCAACGTGCAGAAGACCGGCCGCATGAAGCTGCCGTTCGGCATCGCGCAGATCGGCAAGGCCTTCCGCAACGAGATCGTCGCCCGGCAGTTCATCTTCCGCATGCGCGAGTTCGAGCAGATGGAGATGCAGTTCTTCGTGCGCCCGGGCACCGAGATGCAGTGGTGGAACGAGTGGAAGCAGACGCGCATGGCCTGGCACCGCGCCCTGGGCTTCGGTGACGACAACTACCGCTTCCACGACCACGAGAAGCTGGCCCACTACGCCAACGCCGCCACCGACATCGAGTACAACTTCCCGTTCGGCTTCAAGGAGGTCGAGGGCATCCACTCGCGCACGGACTTCGATCTGGGCAACCACCAGAAGTTCTCGGGCAAGAAGATCACCTACTTCGACCCCGAGACGGGCGAGAGCTACGTCCCCTACGTCGTCGAGACCTCGATCGGCGTCGACCGCATGTTCCTGCAGGTGATGTCGGCCGCCTATACCGAGGAGACGCTCGAGGGCGGCGACCAGCGTGTCGTGCTGAAGTTCCCGGCGGCGCTGGCCCCCGTGAAGGTGGCCGTGCTGCCGCTGGTCAAGAAGGACGGCATGCCCGAGGTGGCGCAGAAGATCGTCGACCTGCTCAAGTACGACTACAACGTCGTCTACGACGAGAAGGACTCGGTGGGCAAGCGTTACCGCCGTCAGGACGCCATCGGCACGCCCTTCTGCGTGACGGTCGACGGCCAGACGCTCGAGGACGGCACCGTGACGGTGCGTCACCGCGACACGATGGAGCAGGAGCGCGTGCTGATCGAGGCCCTTCCGTCGCTCGTCGACGAAGAGTGCTCCTACCGCAAGCTCTTCCGCAAACTGAACCTGTAATGGCCGATGGAGCGCAAGCCGGAAGACCCGCGCCGCGTGCGCCGCACCGTCGTGGCCGTGTGCCTTGCACTGGGAGCCGTGGCGGGGTGGCTTGCCGCCCGCTGGTTCCTGGCCCGCATCGCCGGATAACACCGCCGCAGCCGTGGGACGCATCCTTGCCATAGACTACGGAACGCGCCGCACGGGCATCGCCGTGAGCGACCCGCTGCGGATCATCGCCGGAGGGCTCGAGACCGTCGAGACGAAGCAGCTGGAGCGCTGGCTCGCCGACTACTTCGCGCGGGAGGAGGTTTCGACCGTCGTCGTGGGCAAGCCCATGCGCATGGACGGCTCGCCCTCGGAGACGTGGCGCTACGTCGAGCCGCTGGCTGCACGCCTGCGCCGCGCCTATCCCGACAAGGAGGTGCTCTTCTGGGACGAGCGTTTCACCTCGGTGCTGGCCCACCGCACGATGCTCGAAAGCGGCATCGGACGTATGGCCCGGCGCGACCGGGCCCTCGTCGACAAGATTTCGGCGACGATCATCCTGCAGAGCTACATGGAGTCGCTCGCCCGCTGAAAACGGTTGAATTTTTGCAACAAATGATTTTTGGATTATGATATACCCGATTGTGATATACGGCGACGAGGTGCTGCGCAGGCATTGCGAGCCCGTTCCCGCCGATTTTCCCGATCTCAAACAGCTCGTCGCGGACATGTTCCTGACGCTCGAGGAGGCCGAAGGCGTGGGCCTGGCGGCTCCGCAGATCGGCAAGGACATCCGCCTGTTCATCGTCGACTGCACGCCGTGGGCCGACGAGGACCCCTCGTGCGCCGACTACAAGCGCGCCTTCATCAACGCCGAGATCTACGCCATGTCCGACGAGAAGAAGACCTACAACGAGGGCTGCCTCTCCTTCCCGGGCATCCACGCCGACGTGCAGCGCTCGCTGAGCATCCGCATGCGCTACCTCGACGAGGAGTTCAAGCCTCACGACGAGGAGTTCACCGGACTGAAGGCGTGGGTCATCCAGCACGAGTACGACCACATCGAGGGGACGGTCTTCACGGACCGCATCTCGCCGTTGCGCCGCAACCTGCTCAAGGGCAAGCTGCTCAACCTGGCCAAGGGGAAATACCACTGTGCATACAAAACCAAATAAGCTACCACCGATATGAAAAAGATTCTTGCGGCGGCCTTTGCCGCCCTGCTTCTCGCCGGGTGCGTCAAGTCGCCCCTTGTGGGAGGTCTCTATACCGATGTCAAGGACGGCCTGGCCGTGACGGGCAACGCCGGATCGAGCAAGGTCGGCACGGCCGAAGCCAAGAGCTACCTGGGCCTCGTGGCACTGGGCGACGCCAGCATCCAGACGGCCGCCCGCGAAGCGGGAATCACGCGCATCCACCACGTCGATTACCAGGCCAAGTCCTATGTCGGCCTCTATACGATCTATACGGTCATCGTCTACGGTGATTAGGCGGTGTCTGCTGGCCGTCGTGCTTGCGACGGGACTTGCGGCGGCCGCGGCGGCGCAAAACATCCGCAGCCATTACGTCTCGAAGGCCGAGGCCGACGGAACGATCTACCACACGCTGCCCTGCACGCTCTTCGAGCACGATGACGCGGGCGACCTGACCTTCGACATCACCTACAAGGAGCACCGTGACGGGCTGGCGACGATCAACTTCACCTGCTTCATGGAGCGTGCGACGCCGATCGACTCCGTGCGCTTCGTTGCGGGTTCAGTCCTCCTGTCGGGCCCGGCGGAGAAGATCTACCTCGAACCCGACCGCAAACGCTGGCGCCACCGCTACACCTTCCGGGCCCCGGTAACCTCCGTCGAAGCCTTCTTCGACGAGACGGCCGAGCCTTCGGTCACGCTCTACGCCGGCGATCGGACGTGGACCTACCGCGTCAAGCGGGCCGCGTGGCGCTCCTACGCCCCCGTGGGCTACCGGATCTTCGAGATGATCCGCCTCAACGAGGGAAAGTGACGAACGGGGGGTGACGGACAAGAGGAGGCGACAAATGAGGAAGTGACGAACCGGGGGGTGGTGGTGATGAGCAAGAGGAGTGACAAACGGGGAAAGTGATGCCCCGCTGCCGCGGGCGGGCGCTTCCGACAAATGGCATCTATGAAAAAAGTCCGGGACCGACTGGTTCCCGGACTTTTTCTGTCGCATCCGAATGTATCAGAACTTGTAGCAGGCTCCGACGTTGATCAGGATGGGATTCTTGTGGTATTGTGCCGTCTGGATGATCCACTTCAGCCCGGCCGTGATGTCCCAGTTCCGGGCCACCGAGAAGTCGGCACCGCCGCCGAGGTGGATACCGCACGACCAGCCGCCGATGTCGTTGGCGCTCAAACCGGCCTGCGGATAGACCTTCCAGTCGGGAGCCACGTCGAAGAGATACTGTACGTCGGCGCTGAGATCGATCGAGCATCCGGCCTTGCAGATGCCCATCAGCGAGGGCTGAATGCGCCAGTTGTCGGTGAAGCTGTAACGGCCGACGGCACCGATTCCTAAAACGGCACCCTGGGCTCCCGTGTTGGCGTATACGCCGATCTGGGGACCAACTGCCCAATTACCCGGGGTCTGAGCCCATGCCGTGGTTGCGAACAACGCAACAACAGCCGCGAGAAGGATCTTTTTCATAAACTTGCTATTTTGGTTGCTTAAAGGTTCCGATGGTTTGCGAAACCAAATATAATAAAAATATCGTTACGGTTCAACTTTTTTCGACCAACTTGCCTTTTTTGGGGCCAAACCGGTCGCAAACGGCAAACGAAGAGGTCCGCAACACTTGTGCCGCGGACCTCCTGCATGAACCGTTTTTTCGGGATTATTTCTCCTTGAGCGCTGCATGAGCGGCGGCCAGGCGTGCGATGGGCACGCGGAACGGCGAGCAGCTCACATAGTTGAGACCCGCATAGTGGCAGAACTCCACCGACGAGGGCTCACCGCCGTGCTCGCCGCAGATACCGCACTTGAGGTTCTCGCGCGTGCCGCGTCCCTTGAAGACGGCCTCGCGGATGAGCTGACCCACGCCGTTGCGGTCGAGAATCTGGAACGGGTCGTTCTTCAGGATGCCCTTCTCAAGGTAGACGGGCAGGAACTTGCCGATGTCGTCGCGCGAGAAGCCGAGCGTCATCTGCGTCAGGTCGTTCGTGCCGAACGAGAAGAACTGGGCCACTTCGGCGATCTGGTTGGCCGTGACGGCGGCGCGCGGCACCTCGATCATCGTGCCGACCATGTAGTCGATGCGGTCGTTGCGCTCGGTGAAGACCTGCTCGGCCGTCGAGTCGATGATGTTCTTCTGGTAGCGGAGCTCCTTGTGGTTGCCCACCAGCGGCACCATGATCTCCACATGCACGGGAATACCCTGTGCCTTGACGTTCATGGCCGCCTCGATGATGGCGCGGCTCTGCATCTCGGTGATCTCGGGATAGGTGTTGCCCAGACGGCAGCCGCGGTGTCCCAGCATGGGGTTGAACTCGGCCAGCGACTCGACCTTCTCGACGATCTTCTTCAGAGGCACGTGCATCTCCTCGGCCATCTCCTTCTGACCTTTCTCATCGTGGGGCACGAACTCGTGCAGAGGGGGATCGAGCAGGCGCACCGTCACGGGGAATCCGTTCATGGCCTTGAACAGCCCCTCGAAGTCGCCGCGCTGCATGGGCAGCAGCTTGGCCAGCGCCACGCGGCGTCCGGCCTCGTCGTCGGCGAGGATCATCTCGCGGATCGCCTTGATGCGGTCGCCCTCGAAGAACATGTGCTCCGTGCGGCAGAGGCCGATACCCTCGGCACCGAAGGCGAAGGCCTGTGCGGCATCCTTCGGCGTGTCGGCGTTGGCGCGAACCTTCAGCACGGCATACTTGCCGGCCAGCTCCATGAGCTTGCCGAAGTCACCGCTCAGGTCGGCGGCCTGCGTGGCCACCTGACCGAGGTACACCTCGCCCGTCGAGCCGTTGAGCGAGATCCAGTCGCCCTCCTTTACGGTGAAGCCGTTGACCTGGATCGTGCGGGCCTTGTAGTCGATCTGCAGCTCGCCGGCGCCCGATACGCAGCACTTACCCATGCCGCGGGCCACGACGGCCGCGTGCGAGGTCATGCCGCCGCGTGCGGTGAGGATACCGGCGGCGTCGAGCATGCCCTTGAGGTCCTCGGGCGAGGTCTCGATACGCACGAGGATGGCCTTCTGCTTCGTCTTGGCGTAGACCTTCTCGGCGTCGTCGGCGAAGAAGACGACGGGACCCGTCGCGGCGCCCGGCGAGGCGGGCAGACCCTTCGTGATGACCTGTGCCGATGCGATGGCCTTCTTGTCGAAGACGGGGTGCAGCAGCTCGTCGAGCTTCGCGGGTTCGCAGCGCAGCACGGCCGTCTTCTCGTCGATCAGCCCCTCGCGCAGCATGTCCATGGCGATCTTGACCATGGCGGCACCCGTGCGCTTGCCGTTGCGGCACTGGAGCATCCAGAGCTTGCCGTCCTGGATCGTGAACTCGATGTCCTGCATGTCGGTGAAGTACTGCTCCAGGTGGTGCTGAATCTCGTTGAGCTCCTTGTAGACGTCGGGCATCACCTCCTCGAGCGAGGGGTACTTCGCCTTGCGCTCCTCCTCGGAGATGTTCTGGGCCTTGGCCCAGCGCTTCGATCCCTCGATGGTGATCTGCTGCGGCGTGCGGATGCCGGCCACGACATCCTCGCCCTGGGCGTTGATCAGGTACTCGCCGTTGAAGATGTTCTCACCCGTTGCGGCGTCGCGCGAGAAGGCCACGCCCGTCGCGGAGTTGTTGCCCATGTTTCCGAAGACCATGGCCTGTACCGAGACGGCCGTACCCCACTCCGAGGGGATGTTGTTGAGCTTGCGGTAGAGGATGGCGCGCTCGTTCATCCACGAACCGAACACGGCGCAGATGGCGCCCCAGAGCTGGTCCCACGGATTGGTCGGGAAGTTCTCGCCGGTCTGCTTCTTCACGGCGGCCTTGAACTCCTTGACGAGCTCCTTCAGGTCGTCGGTCGTCAGTTCGGTGTCGTTCTTCACGCCGCGCTTCTCCTTCTGGTGTTCGATGATGACCTCGAACGGATCGTGATCCTCCTTCGAGGCGGGCTTCATGCCGAGCACGACGTCGCCGTACATCTGTACGAAACGGCGGTACGAGTCCCAGGCAAAGCGGGGATTGCCCGTGCGCTTGGCCACGGCCTCGACGGCCTGGTCGTTCATGCCGAGGTTGAGGATCGTGTCCATCATGCCGGGCATCGAGGCGCGGGCGCCCGAACGCACCGAGACGAGCAGCGGCATCTCCTTGTCGCCGAACTTCATGCCCGTGAGGCGTTCGATGTTGTGCATGGCCTTCTCCACCTCGGGGCGGAGCATCTCGATGATGGCCTGCTTGCCGTGCTTGTAGTATTCGGCGCATACTTCCGTGGTGATGGTGAAGCCCGGGGGCACGGGGATGCCGATGAGGTTCATCTCCGCAAGGTTGGCACCCTTGCCGCCGAGCAGTTCGCGCATTTTGCCGTTGCCTTCGGCCTCCTTGTTGCCGAAGGTGTAGACTCGTTTAACGTCTGCCATAGTGTTTTTTTTGGTTTAATTGATATGTAAATATAAAATTTTTCTCGTTACGACGGATGCCCGCAGGCAAAAAAATGCGGTGACCGGGTCGTTACCGCTTCGCAATACAGACATTTTTGTCATTGGGAGTGCGAATATATGAAAACTTTTCCGAAATACCAAGAATTTCTACTCGAAGTACGCATAAACCGGCAGCGAATAGCCGTAGCCGCCGCGATAGACCCCTCCGGAGAAGGTTGTGAGGGGGTTACCGCTCTTTTGGTCAACCAGATAGCGGCGCATGTAGACGTCGCCGCCGCACACGCGGAAGGCGGTGTCGACGAGTATCCGGTCGCGCATCGACCAGCGTCCGCGGCTGCGGATCGTACCCCGTCCGGCACGGGCTGCGCGGGCCTGTGCGTCGCGCAGCCCCCAGGCCGCGGGATCGAGCGTTGCGGAGCGTCCCAGCACCACGAGCCGCACGTGGGGGCGCTCGCGGCGCAGGTCGCGGACAACCCAGCCGGCCATGCGTTCCTCGGCGCAGAGCACCAGCCCCACGGTGTCGCGTTCCAGGAGCCCTTCGACGTAGAGGTAGCGACGGCCCTCCTCGACCCGTTCGGGGTAGAACATGTCGCCGTAGTAGAGCAGGGCGAAGTCCATGCCGTCGAGCGAGTTGAGCGTGCGGTGCAGGTAGGAGTAGTCGCCGCGGCAGGCGGCGGCGAGGTCGCGGACGACGGCTTCGTTCTCCACGCCCCACAGCGCGACAATCGGCAGGGCCATCGAGTCGATGACGGCGGCGGTATGGCGGATTTTGCGCCGGTAGCGCTCCGTGTCCCAGCCGTAACGGCCTTCGGGGGTGTAGTCGTCATCGTGGTAGAAGAGCGACGGCAGGGTATCGTAGAGACGGTCGATGTCGTAGAAGGCGATGCCCACGGGGCGGCGTGCGGCGGCGAGGCCGCAGGCGAGGGCCGCCGCGGCGGTCAGCAACGTGCGGAGTATCGGCAGCGCGCGCACGTTCAGAGCGGTTTTTCGGGGAGGAAATCGCGGGGCGAACAGCCCAGGTAGCGGGCGATTTCGTTGATATGGTTGAGGTTGTATTTTATGTCGTATTTTGAACTTTCAGCCATGCCAATGAAACTTCTGGAAACGCCGATACCGTATGCCAACATGGCCTGTGACACTTTCTGCGCCATCCGTTCCTTGCGGATGGCTTCGATCACGTAAGAATCTATCGGCGTTTTCAATGTTTTGTATTTTATTCCAACACAAAACTAAAAAACATGCCATTTGTGATGCTCTTGTATACATGAGTATGCTCATCTATGATTGAGCGATTTTCATTTCGCATCCCGGGTTGTCAGGTTTGAGATCGTAATTGCCGGGGGTGATTTCCGGTTTGATTCCGATGATGGAAAAGCGCCGGGTGGTTTTTGCTGCTTTTCGCCACCGAAAAGCAGGTAAAAAGAGTTTTTCGGGCTTTTATTCCGAAAAGCGTGAAAGAATTTCGGAAGCGCGAAAACTTGCACACCCTTTTTTCCTGTACTTTTGGGGCCAAAAGTACCAAAAGCCTCCGCACGTCGTTCTCCGCGGGAGCGTGCGAGCCGCGGCACTGCACGGGGCGCGCAAGATCTGGCCTATGCGCCACCCCGTGGCGGACGCGCCGCAGCCCGCCCTCTCTTTTTCCGCGTCAAACGAGAGTGCGGATTGGTGGTGCCGCCAACGGCGGCATTGTTTATTTTACATGGCAATGCGCCTCGGAAGCCCGTTCCAGCTTACTTTTCCTGCCCGCCTCCGGCTGCGTGTCACTTTTGTTTCGCAAAACCAACCACCCTCGCAACTCCATTTTTCTTTTTCCGCAAGGTGATTCCCGACTTGGTTCCGATGGCGAAAGAGCGGACGGAGGGCTGAAAGCGAGAGCGGCGGGGACGGTTTGCTTGCAAACCCGCGAATAGTCGCCCGACGCCGCTTTCAGCCTTTCGGACGCCGGCATCGGAATCGGTCGGGTGGCTTTTGCTGCTTTTCGCCATCGAAAAGCAGAGAAAAAACTTTTTGGTACTTTTGGCCCCAAAAGTACAAGAAAGAAAAAAAGTTTGTGGGAACTGCAACTTCCCGGAACCCTCGCAAACTTTCAGCGTAAAGCCCCGAAAAACTCTTTTATAATTGCAAGGAGGAATAAAGAGCCGAAAATCTTTCGCTGCCACCGGCCGGTGGCGGTCCTCCAGCGCCTATTCGGAAATTACGCCCGAGCCGACGAGCTCGTCGCCGTCATACCATGCGGCGAACTGCCCCGGGGTGATGCCCCGCTGGGGCTCATCGAAGAGCAGATAGGCCCCTGCCGGACGAATCAGCAGCCGCGCCCCCTGCAGCGGCTGGCGGTAGCGGATGCGCACCCGGAAACGGGCATCGCCGCCCACGCCGAGCGCCCGGGCGGGGTTGACCCAGTGAATCTCACCGGGGGCGATGTGCAGCGCCGGCCGCCACAAGCCCGGATGGGCATCCCCCTCGCCGACATAGATGACATTCTGTGCGGTGTCGGTCGCCAGGATGAAGAGCGACTCCTTGCGCCCGCCGATGCCGAGCCCCTTGCGCTGACCGATGGTGTAGAAGTGGGCGCCGTTGTGCTCGCCGATCTTCTTGCCGTCGCGCACGGTGTAGCGCCACGGCGCCGCGAGGGCCGCAAGCTCCTCGTCCGTGGGCACGGCGTCGGGGGCCGGGAGCGTCGCGTCGCGCCGGAACTTGGGCCATGAGGGGAGTATCTCGTGGACATTGCCGCGTTTTGCGGCGAGTTTCTGCTGGAGGAAGGTCGGCAGGTCGACCTTGCCGACGAAGCAGATGCCCTGCGAATCCTTGCGGCGGGCCGTGGCGAGCCCCTGCTCGGCGGCGATGCGCCGCACCTCGGGCTTCAGCAGCCCACCCACGGGAAAGAGGGCGTAGCGCAGCTGCTCCTGCGAGAGCTGACAGAGGAAGTAGCTCTGGTCCTTGTTGGGGTCGCTGCCCGCGAGCAGCCGGTAGATGACGCGGCCGTCGGCGAGCGTCTCAATCTCCTTGCGGCAGTAGTGGCCCGTGGCGACGTAGTCCGCCCCCAGCTTGAGGGCCTCGCGCAGGAAGACGTCGAACTTGATCTCGCGGTTGCACAGCACGTCGGGATTGGGCGTGCGGCCCCGTTCGTACTCGGCAAACATGTACTCCACGACGCGCGTGCGGTAGTCGGCCGAGAGGTCGACGACGTGCAGCGGAATGTCCAGCTTGCGTGCAACGAGCTCGGCGAAGACGCGGTCGTCGTGCCACGGGCAGTCGCCCTCGAGTGTCCCCGTGGTGTCGTGCCAGTTGATCATGAAGAGCCCCACCACGTCGTATCCCTGCTCCTTGAGCAGGTAGGCGGCCACCGACGAGTCGACGCCGCCCGAAAGTCCGATTACTACGCGTGCCATCTGTTCGTTGTCGTTACGTGTCGTTTGGTTTGCATTACTCCAGACCGAGCAACCCTTCGGGCAGGATGAGGTGCATCGTCCGGTTGTCGAAGTCGATGTGGGCGATGAACTCCTCGACGGCGGGAACCAGCACCCGGCGGCCGTCGATTTCGATCTCGAAGAGCGGATTGGCATCGCTGTCGTAGTAGTCCGAGAGGGTGCCGCGGACGCGCATGTCCGTTCCGGCCTCCTCGGCCTCCACGGCAAAGCCGATGAGGTCCTCGAGGTAGAACTCGTCGTCGCCGCGCACCTCGGGCTCGGCGATGCGGAACTCGAGCCCCAGCAGCTCCTCGGCCCGGCGGTCGGTGTCGAGGTCGGCGAACGAGGCGACGGCACCCGTCACGCCGCGCCGCTCGAAGCGCTCGCACCAGAGCGGCACCTCCAGTGCGTCGATCGTGACTAACAGCGGTGTCTGCTCCGGGTCGAAATCCTCGGGAAAAGCGTCGTAGAGCGAGAGCATCACGCTGCCCTCCGTACCGAATAGTTTGTTGATCCTGCCTGCGGGAACGGTTGCCATGTCCTGTGTTTTTTGCCTTCAAAGATAGTGAATCCTGCCGGAATGTCAAATTTTTCGTGCGGCGGTCTTTGGCGGCGGTCTTTGGCGGTGACCTTCCAGCTGCGACGGGCCCGGCGTCGGCTGTGGAGAGTGCGCTCCCTGTTTTTCGGAGATATTCCGACCCGGCGGCGGGGAATGCGGTTTTTATGAAAAAAATTTCTATCTTTGTCATGCAGTTCCGCGGGGGCTGCGACATACTGTAATTTTTACGCGAAAGCGTAAATGCTGTTCCCAGTAGTACGAAATCTGGTAAATTTCAAGAAAGATCGGGGGCAGGCATGGTTATTTCTGCGTCACGGTTCGTGGCGTGGGATTGTGCCTGTTTGGATCGAAGGTTTACCAGAGCCCGTACTACTGAAACAGGATTTCAATTCCACGCTTTCTTTTTTGTAGTACGCTCCCGGGGAGTTGGGGAGCAGGCAAATTCAATTTATCTATTATGAAACATCTGTTTACCTTGTTGTGGGCGGCTGCGTTGCTGTGCGGCTGCTCTTCGCCGGAGGATGACGGCGGCGGAAAAACACCGGGCGGAGGCGACGGCGACGGACGCCGCGTTGCGTCGATCGAGACGGTGTCGTATTGGTACGACAGCTACGAGGAGCAGCTGGTCGAAGATGACCGCTTTACCCGGAAGTTTGTCTACGACGACCAGGGCCGTGTCTCGCAGATGCTGATGACGGACTTCAGCGGACCCGATTCCTGGGATATGCACGACGATTTCACGGTCCGCTTCACCTACGACGGAACACACATCGCCTATGAAAGCGTCGGGCAGGTGGCTCCCGACATTTTCAAGTCGTCGGCCGAGCTCGACGAAAAGGGCCGTATCATCTCGGGCCTTGCCGACAGTTATGTTAAGACCACCGATCGCGAGGTGATGGAATACACGGTCGCCTACGACGATGCGGGCCGCATGATCGAAGTGCGGACCGACGCGACAAACTACAATTACGATTCGGGTTCGGACCAGACGAACACGTACAGCTATGCGGATATCCACGAGTTTGTCTGGGAGAACGGGAACTCGACGAAGGTGATTTCCCGCTCGGTCGGGGATGACAGTTCGTACAGTCAGGTCGGTCGGGCCCGTTATGGCAAGGTGCGCAACAAGGCCAATCTCGACTTGAGCTGGCTGACGCTGCTCTCGGCAGGATGGACTTTTATCGATACGCCGCTGTATTACTGCTCGCCGGGATTGTTCACGCTGCTGGGCTACCACGGTGCCCGTTCGGAGTATCTGCCCGAGCGGGTGGAGGAAGACGGAGTGCCCGACAGCGTCTGCACCTTCGAGTACGAGGTCGACAAGGAGGGGTATCCGACGAAGATCATCGGCCGGAGCAACGAAAAGATGGCCGATCTGTCGCTCCATCTCTTTGTCGTCTACAACATCACCTACGAGGAGTAGTCCCCGGCTGTATGGCATAAAAAAAAGGTCGTTGCACTGTGCAACGACCTTTTTTCGTATCTCCCGGCTGACCGATGCAGCAGGAGCCTCCACGGCAAACCTATTCGGCAGCGGGAGCCTCGCCCTCGGCGGGAGCCTCGGCAGCTTCTGCGGCAGCAGCCTCCTCGGCGGCCTTGGCGGCAGCTTCGGCCTCGGCCTTCTTCTCGGCGATGGCCTTTGCGCGCTCCTCGTTCACCTTGGTCTCGGCAGCCAGACGGGCCTTGGCGGCCGACTTGGCGTCGCTGGCCAGCTTGTTGGTCTTGGCCTCGATCTTGCCGTTCTTGGCCTCCAGCCACTTGTTGAAGCGGGCCTCGGCCTCGGCCTCCGTGAAGGCACCCTTGGCGACACCGCCCAGCAGGTGCTTCTTGTACATGACACCCTTGTACGAGAGGATAGCCCGACAGGTATCCGTGGGTTGTGCGCCTTTCTGTAACCAACCCAGAGCTTTCTCGAAGTTCAGGTCGATCGTAGCAGGATTCGTGTTGGGGTTGTAGGTGCCCAACTTCTCGATGAATTTACCGTCACGCGGCGCTCTGCTATCTGCGGCAACGATGTGGTAGAAGGCAAAACCCTTCTTGCCGTGGCGTGCCAGACGAATTTTAACAGCCATTTGCTATAAAATTTTGTAAAAAGGTTAATAAAACGCTCACCCTCTTCGGGCTTTCAAGCCTGCAAATGTAGACAAAAAAATCCGCGCGGCAAAATAATTCGGTGAAAAACGGCATGTTTTGCACCCCGAAGCCGCGGAAAAGGCGCGGAAATGAAAAACTTTTGCTATCTTTGCATCCGCAAACGGGCTTCCGCGCCCGTGCGCCGATGGTTCCGTAGCTCAGTTGGATAGAGCAGCAGCCTTCTAAGCTGCGGGTCGAGCGTTCGAACCGCTCCGGAATCACGGATCAGCCGGCAGAAGAGATCGCAGGGTCTCTTCTGCTTTTTTTGTCTCCAGCCCGCTCCTGCGCCCGGTGCCCGGTGCTGCATCAGCGCTTGCGTCCTTTCAGCCGTTTTGCCAGGTCGCGCGGGGTCAGGGGCTTGGTGACGAATCCGTTGCAGCCCGCCTCCTCGGCCCTGCGGCGATCCGTATCGAAGGCGTAGGCCGACTGGATGATGACGGGCAGGTCGGCCGTGTGGCGGCGGATTTCGCGCAGCGCCTCGATGCCGTTCATGCCCGGCAGGTTGATGTCCAGGAGTACGGCGTCGGGCCGGCGGTGCAGGGCGATCTCCACGGCTTCGTGTCCGTCCCGGGCCCGCAGCAGGTCGTATTCGTGTCCGAAGGCGATCTCCAGCAGCCGATAGTCGCTTTCGATCCCCTCCGCCACCAGTACCCGCGGTTTCAGCCGTGCGGTCGTGCTGTTGTCCGCGGCGTGCGGAAGGCGGAGTTTGTCGGAGCGGGTTTTCATTGTCTGCGGTGCCGGTTTGTGCTTTTCCGTGATCGGGATTATCTGTAAAAGGAGCCTTTCCAGCGGGTCGTGTTGCCGCAGGCGTCCGTGACGCTCAACTCCGCGTCGTGGCGCTTGCGGGCGGGTGGCGTGTCGAACGTGTGGACCAGCGTCCCGCGCATCGGAAACCGGTCGCAGGGGACCCACTCGCCGTCGATGCGGAGCCGCCACGAGGAGATGCCCGCGAAGTTGTCGCGCACGGCGAAGCGCAGCGAGGCCGAGCGCGAGAGGTCGGCGCCGTTGTCGAAGAGCGGACGCACGGTGGGCGGCAGCGTGTCGGCCACGACCAGCAGGTCGCCCGCCGTGCGGGTCGAGCAGGTGACGCCGCCCTCGGTGTAGCTGCCTCCGGCGCAGACGAGCGACCCCTTGGCCGTGCGCACGGCCATGACGGCGCGCAGCTGCAGGGCCGGCGGGAGCGGTACGGGAATCGAGACCGTCATCGCGCGGTAGAGCGGGGTTTTGCTGTCGAGAATCCGGTAGACGGGCGAGAGCAGCGCCACGCCGGCGGGGTGGGGGATGTCGGCTGCGTCGAGCCGTTCGGGGCGGCAGAAGAGTGGTTCGTAGAGCGCGCCGGCCGGGATGCGGGCCGTTACCTCGCCCGGGATCGAGAGCGTCGTGGTGCGGTCGTGCCGCGCAACGACGGATGCCGTGTCGGCCGCGGCGCGGAAACTCTCCGCACGGCCCCGGACCGTAAATTCGAGGTGCGAGCGGTTGCCGCTGTCGTCCTCGACCTCGATGCGGACGGTGTGCTGCGCCCCCTCGTCGATGCGCAGCACGCCCCGGTCGACCAGCGTGGGGTAGAACTCCTCGGGCGCCCCCTGCAGGCGGGCCAGGCGGATGCACTCGTTGCGCGAGAAGAGCTGCAGCGGATAGCAGCTCACGGCGTCGCAGCAGCGCGCTTGCTCGTAGGTGAAGCCGTCCATGCGGTACTCGAAGCGGGTCTGGCCGTCGACCGCGAGCGCGGCGCGCCAGATGCCGAAGGTGTTGTGGACGCCGTCGCGGCGGTCCGACGCCTCGACGACGAAGTAGCCGTTGCGGCCGACGGGCAGCGCCTCCGAGCGGGTCAGGCGGTAGCTTCCGGCCGTCGTGCGGACCACGGCATAGCTCTCGCCGGGGCTGCGCACGGGGACGCCCCGCACGGTGTCGACCTCGATGTAGTGCAGGCGCAGGATGCGCGGCGCGGTGTGGTCCGCCGGGCGGATGATCCCCTCGTGCACAAGGTTGTAGCGCCGCTGCGTGCGGTTGTCGCGCAGCTCGAAGTGGAGGTGGGGGCCCATCGACGAGCCGCTGTTGCCCGAGTAGCCGATCAGCTCGCCCTGCCGCACGGGCCACTGCGAGGCGTCGAACGTGAGGTCGACGCTGTTCGTGCGGCCCTCGTAGCGCGCGGTGCGCACACGGGCCTCGATGTCGTCGCGGAAGCGCTGCAGGTGGCCGTAGACGGCCGTCTTGCCGTTGCGGAGCGTGAGGTAGAGGGCCCGGCCGTAGCCGCCAGCCGTGACCACCACGCGCGAAATGTAGCCGTCGGCCACGGCCACGAGCTTCTTGCCCTCGACGCCGTCGGTCTTGATGTCGACGCCGGCGTGGAAGTGCCCCGGGCGCATCTCGCCGAAGTTGGCCGAGCAGGCGCCCGAGACGCCCCGCACGGGATAGACGTATTCGGCCGGATCGAGCTGCTGGCCGTGCAGCGAGGCCGTGCAGCCGAGGGCGGCCATGAGTATGAGTGTCAGAATGATTCGTCGCATGTGTCGCAATCCGTTACCAGCGAGGCGGCGGCTTCGGCCACGGCCTCGAATTCGTATCCGAGTGAAAGTCCGTATCGGATGAGTTTCGTTTTCAGTTCGTAGGGCGTGGCGTACCGCACCGTGCGGGCCTTGCGCCGGAGCTGCGCGAGCAGCCGTTCGGCCATCTCGGCCGGGTTGCTCTGCGCCAGGGCCGCGTCGATTGTCTCGGGCGCGATCTGCTTGCGGCGCAGCGCCGTGCGGATCTTGTAGGCCCCCCAGCCGCTCAGGCGCAGCTTCTCGCGCACGAAGGCCTCGGCGTAACGCGTGTCGTCGATGAAATGCTCGCGCACGAGCCGCCCGACGATGCGTTCCGCCTCCGCCTCCCGGATGCCCCAGCCGCGCAGCAGGCGCCGGGCGTCGCCCTGCGACCGTTCGGCCCGGGCGCAGAGCCGCATGAGCGCCGAGAGCGCCTCCTCGGGCGTCTTCTCCCGTTTGGGTTTGGTCACTTTCTCCGGCTGCATGTCATGCGGGGTTTTCCGTAGAGGTCCTCGCGGACCTCGGTATCGGTGTATCCCTCCTCGTCGAGCAGGCGCCGCAGGGCGTCGGCCGCCAGGTGGTAGATCTCAAAATAGAGCCGTCCGCCCGGGAGCAGCATCCGCCGCCCGGCCCGGGCAATGGCGCGGTAGAAGCACAGCGGGTCGTCGTCCGGGACGAACAGCGCCTCGGCGGGTTCGTGGTCGCGGACGTTGGGATGCATCGCCGCGCGGTCCGCCTGCGGAACGTAGGGCGGGTTCGAGACGATGACGTCGAACGGCTCGGGAAAGCGCTCCTCAAGGTCGTGCAGCGCGTCGGCCTGCCGCAGCGTGACCCGCGCGCCGAGCGCGTGGCAGTTCTCCGCGGCGACGGCCAGTGCCACGGGCGAGATGTCGGCGGCGAAGAGCTCCGCTTCGGGCAGGCCGAGGGCCAGCGTCGCGGCGATGCAGCCGCTGCCGGTCCCCACGTCGAGCAGCCGGCGTGCGGCGCCCTCGCGGCGGATGATCCAGAGGGCGAGCTCCTCGGTCTCGGGACGCGGGATGAGCACCCCTTCGCGCACGGCGAACGGGCGGTCGAGAAACTCCGTGCGGCCGGTGACATACTGTACGGGCCGGCCCGTGGCCAGCTCCCCGATGTCGTCGTCGAGCCCCTCGACCGTCAGCGGCGCGTCGGGGTCCGTGAGCAGGGCCGACGGCGTTAAGCCCGTGCGGTCGGCAAGCAGCGTAAGGGCGATGCTGCGGGCTTCGCGGGCGTCGTATAGTCCGGTGATCCGGGATTCGATCCGCCGGAGCAGCTCGCGGCGGGTGGCGGTCGGCTCTCTCATCGTGCAGTGCGGGTTGAGGCGGGGCGTCCCGCAAACAGATCGGCCAGGGCGATGGCGACGGCAGCTTCGACGACCACCGCGCCGCGCAGGGCGACGCAGACGTCGTGGCGGCCCCGGATTTCGAGCATCTCGACGCGCCCCGTGGCCCGGTTGTAGGTCTTTTGCGGCTGGCCGATGCTCGGCGTGGGTTTCAGCGCGGCGCGCACGACGAGCGGATTGCCGTTGGTGATGCCGCCGTTGATGCCGCCGTCGTGGTTCGTGGCCGTGTGCCCCTCGGCGTCGAGGATCGGGTCGTTGTTCTCCGAACCCCGGTGCCGGGCCGCGGCGAATCCGCTGCCGAACTCCACCCCCTTGACCGCCGGGATGGCGAAGAGCAGGTGGGCGATGAGGCTCTCGGCCGAGTCGAAGAAGGGCTCGCCCAGACAGGCCGGCACCCCCTCGGCGCAGCACTCGACGATGCCGCCGACCGAGTCGTGTGCGGCCGCCGCATCGGCGAGCACCTCGTCGAAGCGCTCCGGGTCGGTGCATCCGCCGATCTCGGTCAGGCGGGTCCGGAAGCGCACCTCCGCCGGGAGCATCTTCTTGGCCACGACCCCCGCGGCGACGAGCGCCACGGTCAGACGTGCCGAGAAGTGTCCGCCGCCGCGCGGGTCGTTCCATCCGCCCGACCTGAGGTCGGCGACGCGGTCGGCGTGCGACGGGCGGAAGTGGTCGCGCAGCGCGGCATAGTCCTGCGGACGGGTGTTGCCGTTGGCGAAGAGCACGGTCAGCGGAGCGCCGGTCGTGCGGCCCTCGTAGAGCCCCGAGACGATCTGCGGGCGGTCCTCCTCGCGGCGCGGGGTGGTGCCCCTGGCGCCGCTGCGGCGGCGTGCCAGATCGGCGGCGAAATCCTCCTCCGACAGCGGCAGGCCCGCCGGTACGCCGTCCATCGTGATGCCGATCTGCGGCCCGTGCGACTCGCCCCAGAGGGCGATCCGGAAGTTGTGCCCGTATTGATTCATTGTCCTTGCTGACTATCTGATGCGGATGGATTCCAGGTCCTCGAAAAATTCGGGATAGCTCTTGGCCACGCACTCCGCGTCCTCGATCGTCACGACCCCTTCGGCGCGCAGCGCCGCCACGGCCAGCGACATGGCCATGCGGTGGTCGCCGTGGCTGTGGACGCGCCCGCCGCGGATCACGCCGCCGCGGATCGTCATGACATCCTCGTCGGGCAGGTCGACCTCGATGCCCAGCCGGCCGTACTCCTCGCGGATCGCCTCGGCGCGGTCGCTCTCCTTGTGGCGCAGGCGCGAAGTGCCGTGCAGGATGCTCACCCCCTCGGCCGCGGCGGCCAGGGCGGCCAGCGCCGGGAAGAGGTCGGGACAGTGTGTGGCGTCGAACTCGAAGGCCCGCAGCGGACGGCGCACCGCCGTGACCGACCGGGCGTCGTTGATGACCGCCGCACCGGCCCGCACGAGGGCCGTGCAGACGGCCGTGTCGGCCTGCTTCGAGAGCATCGGGACGTTGGCTACGGTCACCTCGCCCGCCGTGGCCCCCGCGACGAGCAGCATCGCCGCGGCGCTCCAGTCCCCCTCGATGTGCAGCTCCGTGGCGCAGTAGCGCTGCGCCCCCGGGATGTAGAACTCCTCGTAGTCGCGCTGGAAAATCTCCACGCCGAAGCGCGCGGCGGTGTCGAGCGTCATATCTAAATAAGGTGTCGAGACGGCGTCGCGGACATGCAGCGTCGTGTCGCCCGCGGCGCGGGGCAGCGCAAGCAGCAGCCCCGTGACGAACTGCGACGAGACCGATCCGTCGACGGTCACCTCGCCGCCGTGCATCGGGCCGCACACCTCGAAGGGGAGGTGTCCGCCGTGCTCCTTCACCCTTACGCCCAGCTGCCGCAGCGGCGGGACCATCATCCCCATCGGGCGGCGCAGCAGCGTCCCCTCGCCCTCAATGCGCACGGGTTCCGTGCAGAGCGACGCGATGGGGGTGAACAGGCGCGTCGCCAGACCCGATTCGCCGACGGGCAGCCGCCGTCCGACCGGGTGCAGCCCGCCCTCGACCGCGAGCGAGGCATCGCCCGTCGGGCGGACGCGGGCACCGAGCGCGCGGATGCACCGCAGCGCCGAGCGCGTGTCGTCGCAGAAACCGAGGTTGTGCAGCGTGGAGACGCCGTCGCAGAGCAGCGACGCCGCCAGGGCGCGCTGTGCGTAGCTTTTGGAACAGGGGGGTGTCAGGGTGCCCGCAACCCGGCCTGGGGGGATGCTCCTATCCATTCTCGAGGCCTTTGCGGTTCTTCATCTCCTGCGTGATCTGGTGGCTCTTCTTGAGCTCGAAGTGTTGTCCGAGGTAGACCTTGCGCACCATCGGGTCGGCGGCCAGCTCCTCGGCCGTGCCCGTCTTGAGGATCTTGCCCTCGTAGAGCAGGTAGGTGCGGTCGGTGATGGCCAGCGTCTCGTCGACGTTGTGGTCGGTGATGATTACGCCGATGTTCTTGTGCTTGAGCGTCGCGACGATCGACTGGATGTCCTCCACGGCGATCGGGTCCACGCCCGCGAAGGGTTCGTCGAGCAGGATGAAGGCCGGGTTGATGGCTACGGCGCGCGCGATCTCCGTGCGGCGGCGCTCGCCGCCCGAGAGCTGGATGCCGAGGCTCTTGCGGACCTTCTGCAGGCGGAACTCCTCGATGAGCGCCTCGACGCGCTCGGCCTGGTACTCCTTCGAGTAGGAGGTCATCTCCAGCACGGCGCGGATGTTCTCCTCGACCGTGAGCCGCCGGAAGACCGAGGCCTCCTGCGCCAGGTAGCCCACGCCCAGCTGGGCACGGCGGTAGACGGGCAGGCTCGTGAGCTCGGTGATCTCCTTGTTGTCGTTCTCGAGGAAGATGCGTCCCTCGTTGGGCTTGATGAGTCCCACGATCATGTAGAACGTCGTGGTTTTGCCGGCTCCGTTGGGCCCGAGCAGGCCGACGATCTCTCCCTGATTGACGTCGATGGAGACGTGGTTCACCACCGTGCGGGACTTGTATTTCTTGACGAGTTCGCTGGTATAGAGACGCATTGCGATTGCGATAAAAATTTTCACAAAGTTATGTTTTTTTCCGAAAAAATTTTTATCTTTACGTTGAATTTTTGATTTTTAGAGCAGAAACGGCGAAATGAAACAATGTGACTCATCCCTGTTGCACGAGAAGCTGAAGGAGTATTTCGGTTTTTCCTCGTTCAAGGGGAATCAGGAGGCGGTGATCCGCAACGTGTTGGAGGGGAAGGATACGTTCGTACTGATGCCGACCGGCGGAGGAAAGTCACTTTGCTACCAGCTGCCCGCCCTGCTCATGGAGGGCGTGGCGATCGTCATCTCGCCGCTGATCGCCCTGATGAAGAATCAGGTGGACTCGATGCGCACCTTCTCGGCCGAATCGGGCATCGCGCACTTCCTCAATTCGTCGCTCAACAAGTCCGCCGTGGCACAGGTCCGTCAGGATGTGCTCGACGGCAAGACCAAGCTGCTCTACTTCGCGCCCGAGTCGCTGACCAAGGAGGACAACGTCGCGTTCCTGCGCAAGATCAAGATTTCGTTCTACGCCATCGACGAGGCGCACTGCATCTCGGAGTGGGGCCACGACTTCCGGCCCGAGTACCGCCGCATCCGTCCGATCATCAACGAGATCGGACAGGCACCGCTGATCGCCCTCACGGCCACGGCCACGCCCAAGGTGCAGCTCGACATCCAGAAGAACCTCGGCATGACCGATGCCGCGGTCTTCAAGTCGTCGTTCAACCGCCCGAACCTCTATTACGAGATCCGGGCCAAGCACAACGTCGACCACGACATCATCCGCTTCATCAAGCAGAACGAGGGCAAGAGCGGCATCGTCTACTGCCTGAGCCGCAAGAAGGTCGAGGAGCTGACCGAGCTGCTCGTGGCCAACGGCATCCGCGCGCGGGCCTACCACGCCGGCATGGACGCCGCGACGCGTGCGGCCAATCAGGACGACTTCCTCATGGAGCGCGTCGAGGTGATCGTGGCGACGATCGCCTTCGGCATGGGTATCGACAAGCCCGACGTGCGCTACGTCATCCATTACGACATTCCCAAATCGCTGGAGGGCTACTACCAGGAGACGGGCCGTGCCGGCCGCGACGGCGGCGAGGGCTACTGCCTGACCTTCTACAGCTACAAGGATATCCAGAAACTCGAGAAGTTCATGCAGGGCAAGCCCATCGCCGAACAGGAGATCGGCAAACTGCTGCTGCTCGAGACGGTTTCGTATGCCGAGAGTTCGATGTGCCGCCGCAAGACGCTGCTGCACTACTTCGGCGAGGAGTACACCGAGGACAACTGCGGCAACTGCGACAACTGCCGCAACCCGAAACCGAAGGTCGATGCGAAGGCGGCGCTCAAGATGGCGCTCGAGGCCCTGCGCGACATCGGCGACAAGTTCAAGGTCGACTACCTGATCAACGTGCTCATGGGCAAGAACACGGCGCTCATCAAGAGCTACGGCCACAACAAGTCCAAGTGGTTCGGGGCGGGCGCCGACCGCGACGAGCGCTTCTGGGGCGCCGTGATGCGGCAGGCCCTGATTCTCGGGCTCGTGGACAAGAACATTGAGAACTACGGCCTGATCTCGATCAACCGCAAGGGCGAGAACTACATCGCCATGCCGTTCCCCGTGACGGTGACGCTCGACCACGACTACGACGCCGAGGAGAAGGAGGCCGAAGCCGTGGCGCCGGTGGGCAAGGGCGGGGCGGCCGACGAGGAACTCTTCGCCATGCTCAAGGACCTGCGCAAGAAGGTTGCCAAGCAGCATGCGCTGCCGCCGTTCGTCATCTTCCAGGACCCGTCGCTCGAGGACATGTCCGTGCAGTATCCGGTTACGATCGAGGAGCTGCAGAACATCACGGGTGTGGGTGTGGGCAAGGCCCGGAAGTTCGGCGAGGAGTTCGTCAAGCTCATCAAGGCCTATGTCGAGGAGAAGGAGATCATCCGTCCGCAGGACATGATCGTCAAGGGTGTGGCCAGCAAGTCGGGCAACAAGATATTCATCATCCAGTCGATCGACCGCAAGATGGACTTCGAGGATATCGCCCGGGCGCGGGACCTCGATTTCGACGAACTACTCACCGAAATCGAAGGCATCGTCAACGCGGGCACGAAACTCGACATCTCCTATTACCTCAAGACCTTCATGGACGAGGAGAAGATCGAGGACATCTACCTCTATTTCAAGGAGGATGCCGAGAGTGACTCGCTCGATGCGGCCATCGAGGAGCTGGGTGCGGACTATACCGAGGAGGAGATCCGGCTGGTGCGGATCAAGTTCATCTGCGAACAGGGCAACTGATCCGTTGCCGCGCAGGCGGGACTATGGACGGAGACGGCCGGCGAAAAGGTGCAGGCGCGGGACTCGCTGAACGGGGATCGACGGGAAAAGGAGGAGTGTGGACGCTGTGAGCATGATAACCCTAAAACTGATTGCCTATGAACAAAAAGACCTTTACACTTGCTGTTGTTTTTCTCTGTTTGACGCTGTTGTGGTTCGGACTTAATGTCTACTGGCTCATTGCCGGCGGCTACTGTGTGACGAAGTTCGACCTGGTGGTTGCCGTGCTCTTCGTGCTGGCGGGGTCCGGCATGGTCTACAACGAGTGCAAGAAGAAAAAACGTCGTCATCTCGACGAAGTGAACAGACACAAGATTCCGTAGCGTGCGGCTGCGGCCCCCGCTTCCGGTACGACGGAGGCGGGCCGGTCGCGCGGCGCACGGCGTAAAAAACGATGCATACCATGAAAATCAATCTGATGCAGCTTCTCCGGCTGGTGGTGATGGTTTTGGCCATTGCCGGTATCATTTATGCCCTCGAATACCTCGAACACGGCATTGCCGTCTGGTTCTGGGTCACGGTGCTGGGCGTGGGCTTCGTAGGCCTGCTCTATTCGTTCCGTGTTACCCAGCGGCGCCTGCGTCAGGAGAGCCGTGCGAAGGAGCGGGCCGGCCGCAGACGTCCGCGCCGGGCACGCCGCTGATCGCGGCGGGACGCCGGGGCGAGAGAAAGCCCGCGGATGCCTGGGAGGAGAAAGTCTGGATGCCGGGGGCGAGAGAAAGCCCGCGGATGCCT
>ERZ856578.331-NODE-331-length-98508-cov-44.816247_pt1 | contig 98508 bp, 92 predicted proteins | sample MGYA00514384_ERZ856578 | MGnify/ENA primary metagenome ERZ856578 (study PRJEB29103, sample SAMN06111958) | human gut metagenome | biome: human gut; feature: ankylosing spondylitis patient; material: healthy_person | host: Homo sapiens | place: China:Hangzhou... | reverse complement strand
GTGGAACCGCGACGAGTCGCCTCCGTTTCGTCCAGGCGTAGGACGCTGGACGGGACGGAGGCGTTTTTCATAAGGCGAGGGGGAGCGCTCCCTCACCTTATGCGGCGGTTCCCCGGGGCCGCCGCGAGGGTTCCCTTGTGTATTGCTAAGTAAGAAAGGAATGGGCATTGCATGTTTGAACGCATGCGCGAAGACATCGCCGTTATCCAGGAGCGGGATCCCGCCGCCCGATCGGCCCTGGAGGTCATGCTGCTGTACAACGGCTTCAAGGCCATTCGCGCGCACCGGAAAGCCAATTGGTTTTACCGGCACAGAATGAAATTTATCGCCCGCTGGATTTCCCAGAGGTGCGTGCGGCGCACCAACATCGAAATCCATCCCGCTGCCCAAATCGGCCGCCGCCTGTTCATCGACCACGGCACCGGCGTGGTCATCGGGGAAACCACCATCATCGGCGACGACTGCACCATTTATCAGGGAGTAACGCTGGGCGGAACCGGGAAGGATAAGGGCAAACGGCATCCCACGCTGGGCAACAACGTGATGGTGGGCTCCGGCGCAAAGGTGCTTGGGCCGATCACCATCGGGGACAATGTCCGCATTGCCGCCGGCGCGGTGGTGCTTGACGCCATTCCCGAAAATTCCACGGCGGTGGGCGTACCGGCCCGGGTGGTGCGGCGCAACGGCGCTAAAATCGTCGATCTCGACCAGGTGCATATTCCCGACCCGGTGGCCCAGGAGCTGTGCCGCCTGGAGCACCGGATCGCCCTGCTGGAAGCGCAGCTGGGCGAAAAGACCGGGGGAGACGCCCCGGACCCGACGGCGTTCGTTCAATAACAATACGGGAGTGTCCGCCGCAGGCCGCCGCCCTCCGGAAAAGCGAGACGGAGGACGGCGGCCCGGGAGGGCCCGACCGGAATTCAGTATGGAAAGAGAGAAGCAGCCCATGAAGATTTACAACACCCTGACCCGCCAAAAGGAAGAGCTGGTGACGCTGGAGCCGGGAGTGGCGCGCATTTACGCGTGCGGCCCCACGGTGTACAACTACATCCATATCGGCAACGCGCGGCCCCTGTGCGTGTTCGACGTGCTGCGCCGGTACCTGGAATGGCGGGGCTACGAGGTGAAATTCGTCCAGAACTTCACCGACATCGACGACAAGATCATCCGCCGGGCCAATGAGGAAGGGGTCGGCTATCAGGAGATCGCCGCCCGGTATATCGAGGAGTTCTGGGTGGACGCCAAGGGGCTGGGCGTGCGGGAGGCCACCGTGCATCCCAAGGCCACGGAAAACATGGAGGAGATCGAGAGCCTCATCGCCGGACTGGTGGAAAAGGGCTATGCGTACCGGGCGGCCAATGGGGACGTGTATTTCCGCACTCACAAATTTGACGAATACGGCAAGCTGTCCCATCAGCCGCTGGACGATTTGGAATCGGGAGCGCGCATTGCCGTCGGGGAGGAAAAGGAGGATCCCATGGATTTCGCCCTGTGGAAGGCGGCCAAGCCGGGAGAGCCCAGCTGGCCCTCCCCCTGGAGCGACGGGCGGCCGGGCTGGCATATCGAATGCTCCGCCATGGCCCGCCGGTATCTGGGAGAAACCATCGACATCCACTGCGGCGGCCAGGATCTGATTTTCCCCCATCATGAAAACGAAATCGCCCAGAGCGAATGCTGCAACGGCGCGCCGTTCGCCCGGTATTGGATGCACAACGGGTATATCAACGTGGACAACAAGAAGATGTCCAAATCCCTGAACAACTTCTTCACCGTGCGGGATGTGGCGGAACAGTACGGCTATGAGCCCATCCGGTTTTTCCTCATCTCCTCCTCCTACCGCAGCCCCATCAACTACAACACCGCCATCATCGAGCAGGCCAAGGCCTCTCTCGATCGGCTGTACAACTGCAAAAGCGCGCTGGAATTCGCCGCCGGGAACGCCGGCGAGGGTGACGGGGATCCGGCGTTTGCCGCGGCGCTGGCCTCCCGGCGGGATCAATTCATCGCCGCCATGGAGGACGATCTCAACACGGCGGATGCCATCGCGGCCCTGTTCGAGCTGGTGCGGGACATCAACGTCAAGTTGGGTGCCCAGCCGGCACGGGCGGACGTGGCGGCGGCGAGCGAGCTGTTCGAGGAGCTGACCGGCGTGCTCGGGCTGCTGTACGATCGGAAGACGGAGCTGCTGGACGAGGATATCGAGGCGCTTATCGAGGCCCGCACCGCCGCCCGCAAGGCCAAAAACTGGGCGGAGGCGGACCGGATCCGGGACGAACTGACGGCCAAGGGCATCGTCCTGGAGGATACGCCCCAGGGCGTGAAATGGCGCCGGGCGTAACAGCCGGTGCTAGGTAAGTGATGATGTAATCCCGCGCAAGCGCCTTGACGGCAAATTTTACCTGTTTCTGCGTTGAGAAACCTTGAAAAGCGTCCGCTTTTCGGTGCTTTTTCGCCTTGAAACCGTCAAAATTGTGCTCGTCAATCCGCACACGCCATTAAATCATCGCTTACCTAGGTTTCGCCAAACGGCGGATATTGCGGGCCCCGCCGCCGAAAAGACGGCGGCGGGGACGGGACAGAAAAGGGGAAGCGACATGCACAGAGGAATTATCACCGTCACCCTCAGCCCATCCATCGACGTCACCCTCTGGCTGGACGGCCTGCGCACCGACGAGGCCAACCGGGTGACGGATGAAAGCCGGGGCGTGGGAGGCAAGGGCATCAACGTCTCCCGGGTCGTGCAGTCCTATGGATTGGACAACCTGTGCCTGGCGGTGGCGGGGAAGGACAACCACGCCGAGTTTTGCCGGTACCTCGAGAAGGACGGGCTGCGCTATGAGGTGCTCCAGGTGGAGGGCGTGGTGCGGGAAAACCTGACCCTGCGCTATGAGGAGCAGACGATCAAGCTCAACCGCAAGGGCCTGTCCATGTCCACCATGATGGTGGGGGCGCTGATGGCCCTGATCCAGTCCAGGATGAAGCCGGGGGACATCGTAGCCTTCGGCGGCAGCCTGCCGGAGAACATCACGCCCCAGGATTATCTGGAGCTGATTCTGGCGGTGAAAAACGCGGGGGCGCTGGTGGCCGTGGACACCGATTTGTTCACCTTGGAGCAGTACCGCCGTATATCCCCCTGGCTCATCAAGCCCAACATCCACGAGCTGCGGCATGTGGTGGAGGTGCCGGGCACCACCATCACCGACGTGGTTTCGGCGGCGCGGCGGCTGGCCGATGCGGGAGTGGAAAACGTGCTGGTATCCCTGGGAGGAAACGGGCTGGTCTGCGTCAGCCGGGATACCGAAGACGGCCCGGGGGAGACCATTCGCGCCATGGTGCCCAAGGTGGAGGTGAAATCCACGGTGGGCGCCGGAGATAGCACGCTGGCGGGGTATATCGTCGGCTTTGTCAAGGGCAAGAGCCAGCTGGAATGCTGTCGGCTGGCGGCAGCCTGCGGCACGGCCAGTGCCATGAAGGACGGTACCGACGTGGCCGACAAGGCATCCGCCGCCGCTTTGCTGCCCCAGATCCAGGCGGAGGTCATGGCCTAGGTAAGCGATGATGAAATCCAGTGGTTGGCTTGGTGCGGGAGATTTCCTCACCAAGCCAAGGCTGAGCCGCCGGGCGTGATTTTTTCAGCGCTTATTTAGAAATCGCCGCGAAAGCGTACGCGGCGCCACAAGGATATATCAGCCTGCCGGACAGCCGGCGGACGTGTGAAAGGAGTGCTCATACCCATGAACATATCCCGATTTGCCAAGGCGATCGCTTATGAGTGCCTGACGGCGCTTCTCCTGGTCATATCCGTACTTTTTCAGGCGGCGATGCATACGGAGGGGCAAATGGAGGAAGCCTATGTGCGATCCAACGTTCTTCTGTTCCTGACGGCGGCCGTCCTGCTGGGCGTGGGGGTGTATTCCCTCATGTCCTACACCCGCCGGCATCGGCAGCATGTCTGGGATTCGGTGTTTTTCCTGGTGATCGGCTTCGCTTTCATGATTGCGGCGGTGATGACCATCGTCAATTTCGGCGGGCTGGAGGGAACGTTTACCGAAAGCGGATACACGGCGATGAATGTCAATGTGGTGCTGCTGACGGCGCTGCCGGTGCCCTTCTGGGTTCGTTCGGTTATACTGGCTTGCTCTACCCGGGAAAAGAGTGTGGGCAAACGGATCGGCGTGCAGGCCGGTTTTGTGGTGCTGGCGGTGGCCATGGCCGTGTTGATCGGCACCGGCCATATGATGAAGATCGAAAAGTACGCCGCGGCGGACGGCGGGGCCGCCGCCGTGGAAGGCTTTGAAAATTCCCAAGCCGAGGAAGGAGACAGCGACAATGTTTGACAAAACCGAGACCCTGACCCTGCAGGTGGAGGGCATGACCTGCCCGCACTGCGTCCAGCATGTACAGGAGGCCTTGAAAGCGGTCAAGGGCGTGAAAAGCGCAAAGGTCAGCCTGGAGGCGAAAAGCGCCCAGGTGACCTATGTGCCGGCCAAGACCGGAAAAGAGGAACTGATAAAGGCGGTGGAAGCCGCCGGATACACGGCAAGCTAAGCAGAGAGAAAGGAACGCTATGACCGAAACGATTACCTTGCAAATCGGCGGCATGACCTGTGTGCGCTGCTCCGCGGCGGTGGAGCATGCTCTTAAGGGGCTGGAGGGCGTGGATCAAGCGACCGTCAGCTATGCCAACGAGCGGGCTGAAATCACCTACGATCCGGCCAGGACCGACCGCAAAAAGATGGAGAAGGCCATCCGCGCTTCCGGATACAGCGTGGTGGAGGACAAGGCCACCTTCCGCAAGCGGGAATTGACCGCGCTGACCGTCACGTTTGTGATAGCGGCGGTGCTGTCGGCGCCCTTCATGCTGATGATGGTGCTGATGTTCGCGGCGCCGAACGCCCATCTGACCCATATCCTGCACAATGGCTGGCTGCAGCTGATACTGGCGACGCCTGTGCAGTTCGTGGTGGGGTGGCGGTTTTACAAGGGAGCTTTTCTGTCGCTGAAGAACCGCAGCCCAAGCATGGATGTGCTGGTGGCCCTAGGAACCACGGCGGCCTATGGCTACAGCCTGTACAACGTGCTGTCCGGCGGCGGGCATTTGTATTTTGAGAGCGGGGCCATCATCATCACCCTCATCCTGCTGGGCAAGCTGCTGGAGACGCGGGCGAGGAGCAAGACCTCGGCGGCCATTGAGCTGCTGATGAACTTGCAGCCCAAGACCGCGACGGTGCTGCGGGACGGCAGGGAGACGGAAATCCCGGCGGCGGAGGTCGTGCAGGGAGACACCGTGCTGGTGCGCCCGGGGGAGAGCCTGTCGGTGGACGGCGTGGTGCTGACCGGAAAATCGGCGGTGGACGAGTCCATGCTCACGGGCGAGAGCATGCCGGTGGACAAGCAGCCGGACGACAAGGTATTCGGCGGCACGGTCAACGGCGCGGGCGCGCTGACCATCCGGGCCGAGGGCGTGGGCCGGGACACCATGCTGGCCGGGATTATCCGGCTGGTGGAGGAGGCCCAGTCCTCCAAGGCGCACATCCAGCGGATCGCGGACAAGGTATCGGCGATTTTTGTGCCGGCCGTGGTGGGGATCGCGCTGCTGACCTTCTTGCTGACGGCGCTCCTTACCCGGGATGTAGCGCAGGCCGTGACCCGGGCGGTAGCGGTGCTGGTCATCGCCTGCCCCTGTTCCCTGGGATTGGCCACGCCCACGGCGCTGATGGTGGGAACCGGCCGGGCGGCCGGCATGGGGATTTTGATCAAGAGCGCCGACGCGCTGGAAACCGCCTGCCGGATTCAGGTGATGATTCTGGATAAGACCGGCACCATCACCGAGGGGAAGCCCACGGTGACCGATTTGATCGCCTACGGACTGCCGGAGCGGGAAGCGCTGCGGCTGGCCGCGTCGGTGGAACAGCTGTCGGAGCATCCGGTCGCCCGGGCGGTGACGGACAGTTTCGACGGGGAGCTGGCCGGGGCGGAGGATTTCCAGTCCCTGACCGGGCGGGGCGTATCCGCCCAGGTGGAGGGAAAGACCATCCGGCTGGGCAACCGGCGGCTGATGGAGGAAGCGGGCATTGCCGTGGAGACCGACGTGCGGCCGCTGGAGGAGCAGGGAAAGACCGTGCTGCTCATGGCGGTGGACGCTCGGCTGGCGGCGGTTATCGCTGTGGCCGATCCGGTACGGGATACCTCCTGGGCCGCCTTGGATTCCCTGCGGCGGCTCGGGATCCGTACCATCATGGTGACGGGGGATAATCCCCGCACGGCGGCGGCCATCGGCCGGCAGGTCGGCATTGACGAGGTGGTGGCCGGCGTATTGCCCGAGGGCAAGGTGGAGGCCGTGGAGGGATACCGGGCCGAAGGGCTGGTGGTCGCCATGGCGGGGGACGGCATCAATGACGCCCCGGCGCTGGCAGCGGCCGACGTGGGCTTTGCCATGGGCGGCGGCACCGATATCGCCATGGAGTCGGGAGACGTGGTGCTGGTGGGGGGCGGGATTTCCGCCCTGGCTACGGCGGTGCAGCTGTCCCGGGCGACCATGAGGAAAATCAAGCAGAATCTGTTCTGGGCGTTTTTCTACAACATCATCGGGATCCCGGTGGCGGCCTTGGGCTTCCTCGACCCCATCATCGCGGGGGCGGCCATGGCTTTCAGCTCGGTGTCGGTGGTGACCAATTCCATGCTGCTGAAAAAAAGCCGACTGGAAAGGCGGGGATGACGGATGCCGTATGATATTGTGATCGTCGGTGGCGGCCCGGCCGGGCTGTCGGCGGCGGTCAACGCCGCGGCACGGGGCAAGACCTGCGCCGTGCTGACCAACGATCGCAGGCTCAACCCCTTGTTCCGCGCCCGGGTGGTGGACAACTATCTGGGGATGCGGGGCCTGTCCGGCGGAGAGATGCTGGACAGGATGCACGCCGAGGCCGAGGAGGCCGGGGCGGTTTTCCTATCCGGCCGGGTGGTGTCGGTGCTGCCCTTCGAGGACAAGTTCCTAGTGGGGCTCGGCGACACGCTGGTGGAAGGCAAGCGGGTGATCCTGGCGACCGGCGCGATGGCCGGCACGCCGCTGCCCGGAGAGGCGGCGCTGGTGGGGCAGGGAGTCAGCTACTGTGCCACCTGTGACGGGATGCTCTACCGGAGCAAGACCGCCGTGGTCACCGGCAACGCCGCCGATCTGAGGGAAGAAGCCAATTTCCTGCAGGGGATTGGCGTGCGGGTGACGGTGATTACCCGCCAGGAGCTGGACGGGTTGGACCCGGGGATCGGCCACCGGACGGCCCGCAGCATGGCGATCCAGGGGGATGGCCGGCTGGAGGGGTTCGTGGCCGACGGGGAGCAGATTCCCTGCGACGTGGTGTTCGTTCTGCGGGAGGTCATGGCCCCGGACGCACTGGTGCCCGGCCTGGAGCTGGACGGTCGGTTCGTCAAGGTGAACCGCCGCCAGGAGACCAATATCCCTGGCCTGTACGCTGCGGGCGACTGCACGGGCAAGCCGCTGCAGATTGCCAAGGCGGTGGGCGAGGGACTCATAGCCGCCCAAGAGGCGGCCAAAGGGTAAAACGGCGCGGAGGCATTCTTCGCGCGGCGAGTACCCGGCGTCACCTAAAAGCGAGGATATGCGCTGGAGCTTTTTCCGCCATCCTGCGTTGTCCTCATTCGAAAAGCGACAGCTTTTCTCAATCATCCGCCTTGTCTGGCGAAAAAATCCCTGCGCGTTTATCTCATGTTTTAGCTGACGCAGGGTACTAGAAAGGAAGTGCAATTATGGCAAATGTCAATCATTTCGACAGCGATCATTTCGAAGCCGCCTTGGCGCAGCCCGGCGTGGTGCTGGTGGACTTTTTCGCGACCTGGTGCATGCCCTGCAAGATGGTGGCGCCGGTCATCGAAAAGGTGGCGGAATCTTATGCGGGCAAAGTGACCGTGGGTAAGGTAGATATCGACGAGGAGCCGGATCTGGCCGCCGCCTACAATGTGCAGAGCGTCCCCAGCATCCTGCTGTTCAAGGACGGCAAGCTGGCTTCCACCCTGGTGGGGGCGCGGCCTTTCGAGACGTTTGCGACCGAGCTGGACAAGCTGGTCTGAACAGTCTAAAAGATGACATCGATAACAGAGGCGCCGGCTGCTGTATAAGCAGCCGGCGCCTCTGTGCTATTTTCGATTAGTCCAGCCAGGACCAATGGGGCAGGTCGTCCAGATTTTTCACATAGGGGTGGTGATAGACGTGCCGGAGCATGGAGACATCGGTATAGGTTTCCTGGTAAACCAGGCGGCCGTCCGCCTCCCGCTTGAAAACAAAATCCCCCCACCACACACACCACCATAGCCAGGGGACGCCGTCGGCCAGCAAAGCGTCGGGGTCGCACAGACAGCCGTTCTCACTCAGGGCGATCATGCGATCGGGGCCCACGCAGCGGGCACATAAGTCAAACCGATCCTTATGAGACGAGTAGATGCGCTCGCCGGGATAGATATCCTCGCCGCCGATATCCACGGTGTTTTTGTCCACCATCCATTCCGGCGACTGGCCGTTCCACACCCAGATAAGGTTTCCGCACTGATAGACGTCCTCCAATTGGTGAAACAGGAGATCCCACAGCTTTTTATAGGGGTGCGCGCCTTTGGCACCCCACCAGAACCATTGGCCGCTGGCTTCATGTAGAGGACGCCACAAAATCGGGACGCCTGCCTGCTCCAGGCGCTTTATCTGGGCGGCAATGTTTCGGATATGGCGCAGAATGATGCGGTTTTCTTTGGTCCCTTCCTGCAGCGCCCGGGTAACATCGAAGGAGGTTTGGGACTGGAACTCGGTGCGATCGGAATAAAAGGCGGCGCCGGTAAACGCGGAACCGTTCTCGTCCGCCTGCGGGTCCGTCGGCACCATCCAGTGCCAGCAGAATGTGACGATTCCTCCCTGCTTATGCCAACGGATGGCGTCCGTGACCTGGTGGTCATCACCGAGGCCCTCCTCCAGGCCGAGAAAATCATAGCCGCGCAGGGCGGCCAGCTTGCCGGTTTCCTGATAGACGGTTTGGGCCTCATAACCCTCCGGGCCGTACATCTGCTGGCCGCTGAGAATCCCATGGCCGTAAAGGGTGCGCAGATAGGCATACAGCTCCCGCACAGCTTCGTTGGCGTGGCGGGAGACCAAAGTGTCGTGCATAAAGGTGCCTCCTTACTGATAGAGCTTGACCGGACCGATCAGCCCAGTGGGATCCTGTGGGAAGAATTTGTCAAAGGGATTGCTGTGTTCGGCTTTTACCAGGGTGTTGATCACTTCGATGACCAGATGATTATCGCGCTGGCGCAGCAAATCGGCCGGTATGGCGTAGCGATAGGGCGGGCAGATACGGGTGGCCAGCTTTTGCTCGTTGAGAAACACTGTGGCGGTTTCATAGACATCCCCCAAATCCAGCAGGGCGGCCTGGCCGGGCGCGGCGTCGAACGTCGCCGTGTACCGGATGGTTCCGGAAAAATCCGGAAGCTTATCGGGAGCGGCCAGGTTAACCAGCCGGGTATAGGGCAGAGGGCGAAAATCCGGATAGGTCTCCGCCGCGGCGATTTCCCAGCAATCCGGCAGGGTGCGCGCCGACTGGAAATCGGAGGGAGCGATTTTTTTCTGCAGGTTGGCCGGCAGCTTGTCGCTAAGTATCAGGCATATGCTTTCATAGGGCTGCAGCGTCCAGTGAAAGCGGCAGTGTCCGCCGCTGCGCTGCTGTTCCACGCTGTAGACGGTATCTTCCATGGGATCGTAGGCGAACACGGGCAGCGGAAGCCGCACGGACATGGAACAGGCGGCTTCGTGCTGGGTGCTTTGATTGATCAGCAGATAGAAATGCGTCCCCTCTTTTTCATAGTGGGTGCAGAGAACGTCGGGATTATAGTCGGATAAGAGAAAGTCACAGGCCCCCGTGGCGGCCATGGCGGCCGCCAATTGCTCATACGCCACAATGGAACAGGAACTGTAGTCCACCTGGCCGCCGTCGTAGCATCGCTGCGGGAACCCTCTCATGAAGTAAACCGGGAGGCCCTGACCGGCCAAGGCGGTGATTTTGGCCGCCACCGGATAGGGAAGCTGCTGGGCGTAGGGAACGACCAGGGCGGCATAGGTTTCCTCCCCGACCCGCAGGGCGCGCTTGCACAGCGAGCAGTTTTGCTCATCCAGCAGGCTGTCGCCAGGCAGGACATCGCAGTCAATTTGGCACTGCATCAGCGCTTTTACCACTTTTTCGAAGGGATCGCAACCGTTGGGGCCGCTGCCCCATTCCGCCTCCGCGTGATACAGGACGGCAACCGAGGCGTGATGGCGGGCATCCCGAAGCAGACGGCAGAGCCGATTGGCGTACGCCGCCCAGACGGAGAAAGCGGGCCATTGAGGATTGCGGCCATGGGCGTAGAAATGCGGCGGGCAATCCCAGTCGGGGAAGGGCGCGGGATCAAAGGCATGCGGGATGATCCCGTTGATTCCACGGACCGCCAGGGCATCGGTGATCCATTTCATCAGGCGCAGGCCCTCCGACCAGCCGTAGGCGCCGAACGCCTCGCAAACGGCCACGCCGCCTTTCTTGGGATCCAGATGGGCGGCCGAGGAGGCCATTTTGGCCAGGCCCCAATGGTTAAAATCGCAGTCATAGACGTTGAAAAGCGTAGTATAACTGCCACTGGTTTGCTCTGGGTACAGATTGCAGACCACGTCGATGCCGGCCGCGTCCAGCCCCTCCATGGCGCGGAAAAAGTGGCCGGCGCCAAAGCCGAGACGGGCGTGGGCCCCGTTTTCCTCCACCACATGCCCGATGAGCTTGACGCCGTGGGCGCGGCACCAGTCACCCAGCTGACCGGTAAAGCAAGAGGCGAACAAGCGGCTGACCTCATCCATGTAGTGATACCGCACATCCGCGGAAACGTCCCCCGCCTCATACCACAGGCAGGGGAGGAGACGGGCAAAATCCCCGCCGCCAACCTTAGCAAGACGTTCCTCCAACTCGCGGCTGTAGGGGATCGGCATGCCCGGCTGCCCCAGGCAGCAGGCATAGCCGCCAATATTGCCGAAGCGAGGCTCATCGGTGAAAAAGCCTGCGATAACCTTGCCAAAGGCCTGAGAAAAGCGGGCGTAATGCGCTTCATAGACCAATTCCTTATACCGGGCGACGGCCTGCGTATCAATGGGGTTGACATGGCCGCTGGTGTGCTCCTCCAGTCCGTGAGGGGAGAGAGCCAGTATGTAAATCCGCCATTCGCCGCCGGGCAGATCCCAATAGAGCCGGCCGGCGACAACCTGGTCGGTGAGATCCCGCAGGGTGTCGGCGCGCAGCGCGTCGCGGCGGCCGATCCTCTGCGCCGCCAAAACCCGGTAGAGCGTCTCCCCCTCCTGCAGAAAGTCTTCCACCAAAAAAGAGGAGCCGTACCGGGGACCGGTGGCGTCGATATGGTACTCGCGCCAATAGGTTTTCAGGCATTCCGGGTAGCTGTACAACTGTATGCGGGATATTCTTAATAACCATCGCGATTTTGAACTGGCCGATGAACAGACCATTGCCGCCCATGGCCGGGTAGAGCAGGAAAACGGCCATCCTGTTTTCCGGGTGGGCTATCAGACCTATCGGCTGGTGGTGCTTCCGGAAATTTATACGCTGGATATTGTCACCCTGCGGCTGTTGGAAAAATTCTCCCAGGCGGGCGGTACGATTATCAGCGCCGGCGCTCTGCCGGAGCGGGTGGACGGCGCCGTGCCCACCCCGGGTTCGGAGGAGGAACGGCTGCTTGCCGTTCTGCGTGCGGCTTGTGTCCCGGGCAAGCCCTATGAAACCCTGATGCCGGCAGTGGAACGCGCGGTAAAGAGCGAGGTTTCCATCCGCAATGAAAAGCAAGAGGAAGCCAGCAATATCTTTATCCGTCGGATGAACGCGGACGCTAACTGTCAGGTGATTTTTGCCACCAACTACGATGAACACATGCGCACCGACGCGGAGATTTCGATTGACGGGGACAAGGATCTGTATTGCATGGACACCGATACCGGGCTTATCTGGTCCATCGATTCCGTCCGGAAAAACGACGCTACCGCCTTTACCTATCGGTTCCCCCCGTTCGGCTCGTTCATGCTGCTGGTCACGCCGGCGGGCGTTAAGCCCGAGGCGCTTCAGGTGGCCGGTGTGTACAATAACGAGCTGAACATGCTGGACAGCTCCAACACCACACCGGTGGTCTCTCTGGGAGAGGAAATGGCCTATACCTGCCATCAGCCCAATTCCATCACCCTGGACACCTGCGAATATACGCTGGGAGACGATGAAGCCTACACGGAGCCTCTTCCTGTCTTGGATCTGCATCAGCAGCTTCAGCGTCAGGGCAAAATCGTAAAGGTGCGGCAGCGGTTCCATTTCCGCGTGGCGGAAGGGGCCGATATTCGCCAGATGACCAATTTGCAGCTGGTGGTGGAGGACGCGGAAAACTTCCGCTACATCCTGAACGGCCGCCCCTACAACTTTGTGGACACCGGCTTCTGGCGGGACGTCTGTATGCGCACCAGTTCAATCGACGGGCTGGTTCAGACGGGCGATAACGTACTGGAGCTGGAGACCACCTACCATCCGGCCATCGATGCCAACGAGCGGGGAGAATTCCTGTCCAACGAGCTGGAAAGCATTTACATCATCGGCGATTTTGGCATAACCAGCCCCAAAGGCTATACACGGCCGGACGATCGGATGGTTTTCTGCGACGGCGCGTTCGAACTCACCAATCTGCCCCAAACGATGCGGGCCGCAGACATGGTCACGCAGGGCTTGACCTTCTATGCCGGCAATGTTACCTTCCATAAAACCGTCCGGCTGGAGAATGTGCGGGCCGCCGTGGCCTCCGGCAAGCGCTTCGCGCTGAATCCCGGAGAAAAGCCGCATGCCATTCTCTTCGGCGTAACGGTGAACGGCCAAAGCGTGCGCGATGTTGCCTGGGCGCCCTATATGGTGGATATCACCGATTATCTAACCGACGGAGACAACGACATTGAGGTCTGCCTGTACGGAAGCTGCCGCAACGCTTTCGGTCCTCACCATCATGTTCTGGGAGAACCGGCCGGCGTCGGCCCCTCCAGCTTTGAGAGAGAAAAGGGCTGGATCGAGGACTTCCTGGAGGATTCCAACATCTGGCGGGATCGGTATTGCTTCGTTCCCTATGGACTTCGCGGCCCCCTGGAAATTGTGTCCTATGAGGGATAACAGCAGACAAGAAAAGACTTTCATAATTCAATGACAAATACCTCGCCCTGGATCGCCTTGAAAAAGGCCTGGGGCGAGGTATTGTTATAAATATGAGCTGAAAAATGAGCTGAAAACGAGATGGCTTTGTGCCTTGGGCGGGTAGTACGCGCCGGCCGGCGCATACTAGAGCGGAAAGGATGTGATCCGCTTTGCGGTTTGACGCCGTCTATTACGAGCCGGACAGCCTGCATTACCCGCTGGGAAAGCAGCTTAAGGAGCAGTATGGAGATCTGCCCTGGTTCCCTATCGAAAATCACAACCGGATTGAGGAGATGCAGCAGCAGCCTAACAGCCGGTTCGCGCAGTTGAAGCGGCACCTGGTCGTGGGGGTGCGCAAGACGCATAAATATGTGGAAAATTTCAAAATTTCCGATTATCTGGTGCCCTATACCTCCTCGGGGTGCACGGCCATGTGCCTGTATTGCTATCTGGTGTGTCACTACAACAAATGCGCGTATCTGCGGCTGTTTGTCAACCGGGAGCAGATGCTCGACCGGCTGATCGCCGCCTCCCAAAAAGCGCCGCGGCCCATGACCTATGAAATCGGCAGCAACAGCGACTTGGTGCTGGAAAATCAGGTGACCGGCAATCTGACGTGGACGATCCCGGCTTTTGCAGAAAAGGGACGGGGCTTCTTGACCTTTCCCACTAAGTTTGCCGACGTGGGGCCGCTGCTCGGCCTGCGGCACGAGGGGAAAACCATTTTCCGCATGAGCGTCAATCCGCAGCCGGTCATCAGTCACATTGAACTGGGAACCGCGCCGCTGGAGCAGCGGGTGGAAGCTCTCAACCAAATGCGGCGGGCGGGGTATCCCTGCGGCATCCTCATCGCGCCGGTGATCCTGACGGATGGGTGGGAAGTGCCATATGGCGAGCTCATCGAGTATCTGGCCGACACGCTGGAGCCGGAAACCAAGCGAGGGCTGACGGTGGAAATTATCCTGATGACCTACAGCTATGTCCATCGTGCCATCAACAGCGAGGCGTTTCCGCAAGCCCCCGATCTGTACGATAAAGAGCGCATGACGGTACGGGGGCGCGGCAAATACGGCTATCGGAACGAGGAAAGGAAACGGGCTGAGGCGTTCTTGCGGGCGCAGCTGGCGGACAAACTGAGCGAAGCCACCATCGTCTATGTCTGTTAGCCGCCGCGCCGTATGTATCGGCGCGGCGGCTGTCCCGTACGCGAAAACAGGGGATCGCCTGGAAGATTTGCAACAACGTGTTGAATATTGGGCAAAAAAATGGTAGAATACAATATTATGTATATGGCGCAAAGCCGTGGAGAGGAACGGGGCGAGAGGGATTATGAGCGTGAAACGATGGACCGTAGCGCAGCCGGACGGCGATTTGGCGGCAAATCTGGCGGAAGAATGTGAGATTCATCCCTTTCTGGCCCTGCTGCTGACCACGCGGGGCGTCACCAACCTGGAAGAGGCCACCGATTTCCTGGTCAATGGGGAGATCGGGGACGACGTGTTCGCCTTTGCCGATATGGACGCGGCGGTGGAACGCATTCAAAGGGCCATCGACAGCTACGAGCGGATCGCGGTGTTCGGCGATTACGACGCCGACGGCGTGACCGCCACGGCGCTGCTGTACGACTTCCTGGCCAAGCGGGAAGCGGACGTGGTGTACTACATCCCGCAGCGAGAGGGCGAGGGCTACGGTCTGCACCGGGATTCGGTGGAAAAGCTCAAGGAGATGGGCGCCAAACTGCTGATAACGGTGGACAACGGCATCGCCGCGTTGGAGGAGGCCGCCTACGCGGCGGAACTGGGGATGGACGTGGTCATCACCGACCATCACCAGCCGCAGGAAGCCCTGCCGCAGGCGGTGGCGGTGGTGGATCCTCACCGGCCGGACTGCGGCAGCGCCTGCAAGGACTACGCCGGGGTGGGTGTGGCCTTCAAGCTGATTTGCGCGCTGGACGGTGATGCCGACCAGATGATGGAGGAATACGGCGATTTGGTGGCGCTGGGCACTCTGGCGGACGTGATGCAGCTGCGGGGGGAAAACCGCACGCTGGTGCGCCGAGGGCTGCAGGTGATGAACGAGCGCCGGCGGCCGGGACTGGCCAAGCTGATGGAGGTCGCGGGGGTGGGAGACAAGCGGGTGACCGCTTCCACAGCGGTGTTCACCCTGGCCCCCCGGATTAATGCGGCGGGCCGGATGGGCAGCCCCGAAACGGCGGCCAGGCTGCTGCTGACCGCCGATGGGGAGGAGGCCGCGGCGCTGGCGGAGGACATCCAGCAGCTCAACGTCGAGCGGCAGGCGGCGGAGGCGGCGATACTCGGCGAGGTGCTGGAACGCCTGAAGCAGCAGCCGGAACGGCTGGCGGCGCGGATTTTGGTGCTGGAAGGGGACAACTGGCATCCGGGCGTGGTGGGGATCATCGCCTCTCGTCTGATGGAAAGATTCGGCAAGCCCTGCATCGTGCTGTCGGTGCAGGACGGGGTGGCCAAGGGCTCGGGACGCAGCCTGCCCGGCTTCTCCCTGTTCGACGCGCTGACGGCCTGCAAAGAGGTGCTGACCGCCTACGGCGGGCATTCGCTGGCGGCGGGGGTGACGCTGGAGGCGGCGCGGATCGACGAATTCCGCGAAGCCGTCAACGCCTACGCGACGGCGGTGTGCCCCCGGATGCCGGTGCCGGAGCTGCACGTGGATTTCCGCATGCGGCCGTCCCAAATCGATGTGGAGAAGCTGGATCTGCTGGCGGCGCTGGAGCCCTGCGGAACGGGAAATCCCGCGCCGGTCTTCGGCCTGTTCCAGATGCGGCTGGACAATATTGTGCCGGTGGGCGGGGGCAAGCACCTGCGGCTGTCCCTGTCCCGGGAGGGGACGGCTGTGGCGGCCATGAAGTTTCACACCACGCCGGCGGATTTCCCCGTGCCCTGCGGAGAAACGCTGAATCTGGCGGTCACGCTGGAACGCAACGAATACCGCGGGACGGTATCCCCCTCCATCATCATCAAGGACGTGCGCTTTGCCGACACTCGGCAGGAGGAACTGCTGGAGGCGCTGGACAATTACGGCCGGGTCTGCCGGAGGGAGAAGCTGGGCGAGGGGGTCGAAGCCCTGCCCACCCGAGAAGGGATGAGCCGGGTCTACCGGCTGCTGCGGGCGGCCGGCAGGTGGAGCGGCACCCTGGAGCAGCTCCATCGTGCGGCGGGCGCGCAGACGCTGAATTACCTGCAGCTGCGGCTGGCGCTGGACGTGTTCCGGCAGGCAGGGCTTATCGACCTGGAAGATTTGGGAGACCGGCTGCATATCGCCGTCCGCCCGGCCGAGGGGAAGGCGGACTTGAACGCCACCCCCTTGATGCAATACCTGCAGAGCGGTACATAATCGACGACGACGCCCTTTCGGACGCGTCGCGTCTCTCCGGAAAGGGCAGGAAACCTGTATGAATCAGCAAATGGGCGCGGATTTGACGGTCGACGAGGTGGTCGTCGAGCTGAAACGGCGCATTATGAAAAGCGAAAAGCCGTACGATTTGGACGCGGTGGATCGGGCCATCCAGCTGGCCTGCAAGGCCCATGAGGGGCAGAAGCGATCGTCGGGGGAGGATTATGTTTGTCATCCCCTGCTGGTGGCCTGCATCCTGGTGGATTTGGGGATGGACAGCGAGACCATCGTGGCCTCCATCCTCCACGATGTGGTGGAGGATACCCCGGTGGAGCTGGCGGATGTGCAAAAGCAGTTCGGCGCCGATGTGGCCGCCCTGGTGGACGGGGTGACCAAGCTGAACAAAATCCCCTTTTCCACCAAGGAGGAGCAGCAGGCGGAGAATGTGCGCAAGATGCTGCTGGCCATGGCGCAGGACATCCGGGTCATCATCATCAAGCTGGCCGATCGGCTGCACAACATGCGCACCATCGGCGCCCGGCCGCCGCAGAAGCAGCGGGACAAGGCCAAGGAAACCATGGACATTTTCGCCCCGCTGGCCCACCGGCTGGGCATCCGCGCCGTCAAGGAGGAGCTGGAAGATTTGTCCCTGCGCATCCTGGATGGGGTGGCCTACCGGGAGATCGAGGACGCCCTCGCCCTGCGGGAGGGGGAGCGCAACGAGTTCCTCAACAGCATCCAGGATCGTATTAAAGAGCGGCTGGCGGAGTTTGATATGCACCCGTATGTGGCGGGGCGGATCAAAAGTATCACCGGCATCTACCGGAAAATGTTCATGCAGGGCAAATCCTTTGACGAAATTTACGATATTTACGCGGTGCGGGTGATTGTGGACACGGTCAACGACTGCTACAATGTGTTGGGCATCATCCACGACATGTTCCGCCCGCTGCCCAACCGCTTCAAGGACTACATTTCCACCCCGAAATCCAACATGTATCAGTCCCTGCACACCACGGTTATCAGCAAGGAAAAAATCCCCTTCGAGGTGCAGATCCGCACCTGGGAGATGCATTACACGGCAGAATACGGCATCGCGGCCCACTGGAAATACAAGCTGGGCATCCAGCGCAAGGATAAGCTGGAGGAACGGCTGGCTTGGGTGCGGCAGTTCATCGAGAACCAGAAGGACGTGGACGACGCCGAGGATATCGTGCGCAGCATCAAGACCGATTTGTCCAGTGACGACGTGTTCGTCTTCACGCCGAAGGGGGACGTGATCACCCTGCCAGTGGGGGCCACGGTGATCGATTTCGCCTATGCCATCCATTCCGCCGTGGGCAACCGGATGGTGGGGGCCAAGGTGGACGGACGGATCGTCCCTCTGGATTACCAGGTGAAGACCGGGGAAATCGTGGAGGTTCTTACCACCTCCGCACCGGGCAGGGGACCCAGCCGCGACTGGCTGAATATCGTCAAAACCGGGGAGGCCCGCAACAAAATCCGCGCCTGGTTCAAAAACGAGCGGCGGGAGGAAAATATTCAGCAGGGCAAAGCCGATCTGGAGCGGGAGCTCACCCGCAACTACATCCGCCTGCCCGAGGACAAGATGGAGGAGTTCCTCCTGGCCCAGAGCAAAAAGCAGCACTGCGCCACGCTGGACGATTTCTACGCCGCCATCGGCTACGGCGGGGTGCTGCTGTCCCGGATTATTCCCCGGATGAAAGAGGATTACCAGAAGCTGGCCAAGGTGGAGGAACCCGTTCACCCGGAACAGCTGATTACCGCCCCCCGCAAGCACCACAACAACGGGGGCGTCATTATCGATGGGATGGACAACTGCCTGGTGAAGTTCGCCCGGTGCTGCAACCCGGTGCCGGGGGATCCGATCATCGGCTTCATCACCCGGGGCTACGGGGTGTCCATCCACAAGCGGGACTGCATCAACGTGCCCCGCAACGTGACAGAGGCGGCCGAGCCCGATCGCTGGGTGCATGTCCACTGGGAGGAAAGCGTCCGGCAGGAGTTCAAAGCCACCCTGCACCTGACGGCGCGCAATCGGCACGCCCTGCTGGCGGATGTGACCACTCAGCTGGCCTCCATGCACGTGATGATCCACGCCATCAACGCCCGGGAGCCGCAGGACGGCTATGCCTCCATGAGCCTGACGGTGGGGGTCAACGGCCTCGATCATCTGCAAAGCGTCATCAACCGCCTGCTGAAAATCCCCGGCGTGGAGCAGGTGGATCGCAGCAGGGTGTAAGCCCCGCGGGAGGAACGATATGGACTGGGTAGTGGAATCGCAGCGTTTGGGCCTTCGTCCCATGACGGAGGACGACTTTGACAGCCTGTGCGTTTTCCTGCAGGATGCGGAGGTCATGGCCGCCTGGGAGCACGCCTTTTCCGACGACGAGGTGCGGGCGTGGATAGCGGAAAACCGCCGCCGGTACGCGGCGGGGGAGCCCAGCTATTATGTCGCCGTGGAGAAGGCGACCGGCGGGATTGTGGGGGCCATGGGGCCGCTTATCGAGACGATCGGTGACGAGCGCCACATGGGCGTCGCGTATATACTGGCCAAGGCCCACTGGGGCCGGGGATTGGCCGCGGAAGGGGCGGGCGCCTGCATGGCCTACGCTTTTTCCAGCCTGGGGGCCCGCCGGGTCATTGCGGAAATCCGGCCGGAAAACCGTCGATCCCGCCGGGTGGCGGAACGGCTGGGCATGCAGGTGACCGGCGAATTCGTCAAGCGGTATCACGGCAAGGATATGCTCCATTTGATTTACAGCCGGGAAAGGACTGTCTAGATGAAAGCGGTTTATCAGCGGGTGTCGTCCGCCTCGGTGACGGTGGACGGCCAGACGGTCGCGTCCATTGGCCCGGGGGTGCTGCTGCTGGTGGGCGTGACCGTGGAGGACACGCCGCGCCAGGCGGCGCTGCTGGCTCGCAAGGTGGCGGAGATGCGGCTGTTCACCGATGAACACGACAAGTTTCAGTATGCGGTGCGGGACACGGGCGGCAGCGTGCTGGCCGTGTCCCAGTTTACCTTATGCGCCAATACCCGCCATGGACGGCGGCCGGATTTTTTGGAGGCGGCTCGGCCGGAAAAGGCTCTGCCGCTGTTCGAGGAGCTGGTGGATCAACTGCGCAAAGCGGGGATTGCCGATGTGCAGACCGGCCGGTTCGGCGCGGATATGCAGGTGTCCCTGGTTAACGACGGGCCGGTAACGGTTACGCTGGACACGGATGTGTGGGGCTGAGGAGGAAGCATTCATGGAGATACGTACGCTGCCAGTGGGGCAGCTGGATACCAACTGTTATATCGTCTGGGAAGCGGACGGGCAGGCGGTGGTCATCGATCCGGGCGCGCAGGCGGGGCGGATTTTGGACGAGGCGGATGCCGCAGGCGTGCGGGTGCGGGCCGTGCTGCTCACCCACGTGCACTTTGATCACATTCTGGCGGCCCGGGAAATCATGAACGCCACGGGCGCCGAGCTGCTGGTGCCCGCGGGGGACGAGCCGGCGCTGACCTCACCGGCCCGTAGCCTGCTGGCCATGTTCCTGCCGGGCTGCCGGTATGATTTGCAGGCGGATCGTCTGCTGGCCGACGGCGACACGGTGACGGCGGGCGGGCTGACCCTGACGGTGATGCACACGCCCGGCCACACGCCGGGCAGCAGCTGCTACATCGGGGACGGGGTGATTTTCTCCGGGGACACCCTGTTTGCCGGGGGCGCCGGCCGCACCGATTTTCCCGGCGGAGACGAGGCGGCGCTGCGCCGCTCCCTCAAACGCCTGGCGGCCTTGGAAGGGGATTACCGGGTTTTTCCCGGCCATGAGGAGAGCACCACGCTCCAGAGGGAGCGGCTGGAAAACCCGTATGTCAACGGTTTTTTTGAGGAATAACACGCAGGACGGGACGGAATGAGGGCTGACCATGACATTATGGCTGCGCGGGCATGGGTACCGCTTTGAAATGGAGAATATCTGCCGGCTCTTTCTGCCCCAGGAAAAAATCCGGGCGGTGGAGGAGAGGCCGGAGGAAACCGAGGGCGTGACGGCCGAAACCGGCTTGGAACGGGGTGAAACCGCCACACGCATTGTCTGCCGGCTGCGGCTGGACGATTTCGACGAGACGCTCGTTGCCGAAGTAGATAATACCCGCGCAGACTATCGGGACGCCTGCGAGCTTCAGATGGCGACGCTGTTGTATCAGTTGTTTGTGCGGCTGTTCGGGTACGCCCAGGCGTGGGGGATTGTCACCGGCGTGAGGCCGGTGAAGCTGCTGCGCCGCCTGATTCTGCAGGACGGCGAAGAGGCCGCCCTGCGGTATTTCCGCGAGGCGCTGCTGGTGGACGAGAAGAAGACCGCGCTCTGCCGGGAGACCCTGTCCCAGGAGAACCAGATTCTCGATCTGTCCCGGCCGGACAGCTTCAGCCTGTATATATCCATCCCCTTCTGCCCCACCCGCTGCGATTACTGCTCCTTTGTGTCCCAGACCGTGGAAAAGGCAAAACGCCTGGTGCCCCGGTATGTGGAGCTGCTGGCGCAGGAAATCGCCCGCACCGGGGAGATTGCTAGGGCGCTGGGCCTGCGGCTGGAGACGGTGTATTTCGGCGGCGGAACCCCTACCACCCTGTCGGCCGAGCAGCTGACGACGCTGTTCCGGGCGGTGGAAAGCAGCTTTGATTTCTCCCATCTGCGGGAGTACACAGTGGAGGCCGGGCGGCCGGACACCGTGACCATGGACAAGCTGCGCGCCATCCGGGCGGCCGGAGCGACCCGGGTGAGCATCAACCCGCAGACCCTGCGGGACGACGTGCTGCAGGCGATCGGCCGCCGCCATACGGTGGCCCAGTTCCTGGAGGCCTTCGATATGGCCCGCCGCTGCGGGCTGGATAATATCAACACCGATCTCATCGCCGGGCTTCCGGGCGACGACTATGAAGGATTCACTCAGACGCTGGAAGGGATACTCCGGCTGGATCCGGAAAGCGTGACGGTCCATACTCTGTCCATGAAGCGGGCCTCCAACCTGGTCATTCACCGGCGGGCGGATTACCGGGTGAAGGACGACGCGGTGCGGATGGTGGGGCTGACCGCCGACCGGCTTCCGCGGGCGGGATACCGGCCCTATTATCTCTATCGGCAGAGCCGTACGGTGGGCAATCAGGAGAACGTCGGCTGGGCCAAGCCCGGCCGGGAGGGCCTGTACAACGTCTATATCATGGACGAAACCCACACCATCCTGGGGTGCGGCGCGGGGGCGGTGACCAAGCTCAAACAGTTCGGCACCGAGTACCTGGAGCGGATATTCAATTATAAATTCCCGTATGAGTATATCGATCGGTTTGAGGAAATGCTGCGGCGAAAAGAAGGGATCGCCGCGTTTTATGAGCAGTATATGCCGTCCATCCGTTAGGTAAGCGATGAGTAAGGCCCCCGCTCCTTTTGGCCGACAGAAAATTGTGGCAACGTACAAGTAACCCGTCGCGGCGCCGGGAAAACGGGCATACTATGCGGTAGAACCGGTTTTGGAATAGTTTCGGCTTTCGCCGCATTGTATAGAAGAAGCGCCCGGACGGACCGGGCCGGGGTTACAGGTGGAGAGAAGGCCGCCCGCGGGCGGCGGACTTAGGTGATTCATATGATCATGAAAAGAGCCATTCATAAACGGGTGCTGCTGCTGGAGGATATCAACAAGCAGGCAGCGGTGGACGCCGCCGCCTTCATTCGCCGGGAAAACCGCCGGTATTTCAGCGATTTGGAGGCCGTAGTGCGGGAGCTGGCCACCGGCATGCGGGATCGGTGCCTGGTGCTGCTGTCCGGGCCCTCCTCCTCGGGAAAGACCACCACCGCCCTGCTGCTGCGGGATCAGCTGCGGGATTTCGGGATAGACGCCCACACGGTGTCCCTCGATGATTTTTATCGGGGGCGGGAGCAGGCGCCCCGCCTGCCCAACGGCAGCTTCGACTACGAGTCCCCCGAAGCGCTCAACCTAGGGCAGCTCCAGACCTGTATGCGCTCCTTGATTAAGGACGGGCGCGCCGACCTTCCTCGGTTCGATTTCACGGTCGGCCGGCCATCCAAGGAGACCAAGGAACTGAAGCTCGCCCATGATTCGGTGGTGATTTTCGAAGGGATTCACGCCCTGAACCCGGTGTTTGAGCAGCATCTGCCGCAGGAAAATATTTTTAAGGTGTTCGTCAACACCATCTCGCCGATTTATGAGCAGGAGGGCAAGCTGATGGCCCGGCGGGATATCCGTCTGGTGCGGCGGCTGCTGCGGGATTTCCGGTTCCGCAACTCGTCGGTGGAAAATACGCTGGATATGTGGCCCCAGGTGATGCGGGGAGAAAATCTGTACCTGTTTCCCTACGTAGACACGGTGGATATCCTCATCGACACCACCCACGCCTATGAGCCCTGCGTGTTTGCGGGCGAGCTGCTGCCTCTGCTCCACCAGGTGGCGGAGGATAACCCGTATATCGAGACGGTGCGCCGGCTGATCCCCATTCTGGAGCGATTCGCCCCCTTGGCGGCGGAGGACGTGCCGAAGGAGACCCTGCTCCGGGAATTCCTGGGCGGCGGGCTGTACTGATTTTTCGGTTCAAAGTTTGTTCGCATATTCTTAAGAGATCCTTCACCTGGCCTTCTGTTGAAATTTTGACGCTGTTGGAGTATAATACTGGTAACACGAACAATCACCCACTTGAGTTTGAAAGGCAGGTAAGATCATGACCACGTTTGAAGATATTCTGTGCAAAGGCAAAAATGCGGCAGAGTGCGTCGGCAAGAAAGCCACCGATCTCGTCGAAGTGACCAAGCTGAAAATGGAAGCCGCCGAGACGGAGAAGGACATTGCCTCCACCCTGGAGGGCCTGGGCCGTCTGGTGTATGACGGGCGCAAATCCGGCCAGGACGTGACCGCACTGACGGAGGAATGCATCGCCAAAATCGACGAGATGAACGCCAAAGTCGCGGAGCTGCGCGGCAAAATCGACGAGTACAACAACGTCGTGCGCTGCCCCCAGTGCTCCGCGGTGAATACCGACGATTCCGCGTTCTGCAAAAAGTGCGGAACCAAGCTGGCGTAAAGCGCCGAGACAAACCGATACGAGAGGCAAGAACGGGAAACCCTTCTTGCCTCTTGTTATTGTATACGGGTATGGGAACCCCCCTCCGCTGGCCGCGCGGCAGGCCGGGAGACGGTTTTCGGCCTGATGAAAGGACTGTGATTGTTCATGGCCATCCCCATGGAGCATTATGAAGAAGCGGCGGCGTATATCCGCCTCCGGATGACCGAGAGGCCGGAGGTGTGCCTGGTGCTGGGCTCTGGGTTGGGCCGCCTGGCGGAGGAAGTGGAAGACGCGGTGTCCATCCCCTACGAGGACATCCCGCATTTTCCCCGTTCCACCGTGGCGTCCCACGCCGGCCGGCTGGTGCTGGGCCGCTTGAACGGCCGACCGGCGGCGGTCATGGCGGGGCGCTTCCACTACTACGAGGGCTATTCGATGGAGACCATTACCTTTTATGTGCGGGTGATGCACCTGCTGCAGGTGAAAAAGCTGCTGATCACCAATGCAGCCGGCGGGGTCAACGAAAGCTTCCGGGTGGGGGATTTCATGCTCATCACCGATCACCTCAAGTTCTTCACCGACAGCCCGGCCCGGGGCGCGGCGCTCCCCGCTTTTGGCGAGCGGTTCTTCGATCTCAGCCGGGCCTATACGCCCCGGCTGCAGCAGCTGGCCGCGGACACGGCGGAAAAACTTGGCATATCTTTGCGCCGCGGCGTATATTTTTATATGGCTGGTCCACAATTTGAAACACCGGCCGAAATCCGCGCCATCCGCCTGCTGGGCGGGGATGCGGTGGGCATGTCGACGGTGCCCGAGGTCTTGGCCGCGGCGCAGTGCGGCATGGAGGTGCTGGGAATTTCCTGCATCACCAACCTAGCCGCGGGGATGACGCCCGGCGGGGTGGTCAGCGACGACGAGGTCAAGGAAAGCGCCGGGGCGGCGGCAGACGCTTTCTGCGCGCTGATGCGCGCGCTGGCGGCGGCTGTCTGACGGATCGAAGGCGGGAAGGGGAGAAGCGCTTGGCGAAAAATAAACGGCAGAGTTTCCAGCAGGGGGCCATCATCCTGTCCCTGGCGGCGGTGCTGACCAAAATCATCGGCGCCCTGTTCAAAATTCCCATCCAGCGGGAGGAAATCGCGGGCATCACCGGGTTCGGCTATTTTGCCACCGCTTACGATATTTATCTGCCGGTATATACCATTGCCATTGCCGGTTTTCCCATCGCGGTGTCCCGCATGGTGTCCGCGAGCGTGTCGCTGCGCCGGTACCGGGATGTGCAGGTGATATACCGGGTGGCCCGCAAGGTGTTTTTCGTCACCGGCACGGTCGGGGCGCTGGTCATGCTGGGCGCGGCGTTTGTGTATCCCGGCTTTGTGGGCATTCCCGGCAGCTTCTGGCCCATGGTGATGATGGCCCCGGCGGTCTTCTTCTGCTGTATGGTGTCGGCCCACAGGGGCCTGTACGAGGGTCTGCGGAACATGACGCCCACCGCCGTCTCCCAGGTGATCGAGGCGCTGGGCAAGCTGGTTCTGGGCCTGGGGCTGGCCGTCGGCGCTCTGCGGTGGGGGCAGTGGCAGTATGCGCAGGGCAAGCCGGTGTTCGGTACAATGGCCTCCTCCGCTGCCCATGCACGGGAGCTGAGCCTGCCCTTCATCGCGGCGGGCGCTATGCTGGGAGTGACGGCGGGCTCCTTTTTCGCCCTGGTGTACATGGTGATCCGCCATCATCGACTCGGCACCGGCATCACCAAAGAGGAGCTGGCGGCGGCGCCTGTCCCGGATTCCAGCCGGACGGTTTTCCGGGAGCTGATGCGCATCGCCGTCCCGGTGGCCATGGGGGCCCTGGCCACCCAGCTGACCAATCTGATCGACGTGGCCTCCCTGCAGCGGTGCCTGAAAACCGTTTTGGAGCAGCACGGCGATGTGCTGCGCGGCATGTATGAGCCCTGGCTTACCGCCAGCGGCACCAAGGATATCCTCAGCTGGCTGATTGGCGGACGGGGCACCGCCATGACCTACGTCAATCTGATTCCCAATATCACCCTGACCTTCGGCATCAGCGCCCTGCCGGTCATTACCTCCGCCTGGGCGGTTAAAAACCGGGAACGCCTGGTGCGCACGGTGGAATCGGTCATTCGCCTCACCCTTCTCGTCGCGCTGCCGGCCAGCATCGGCCTGGCGGTGCTGGCAAAGCCCATCATCTTTTTGATTTACGGGCAGCAGCATGTGGCCGCGCTGGTGGGGCCGCTGCTCGCCGTGTTGGGCGCGGCGGTGGTCTTCATCTGCTTGACCGGCCCCATCAACGCCATGCTGCAGGCCGTGGGCCGGGCGGACATCCCCATGAAGATCATCCTGGCGGGGGGCCTTATCAAGCTGGGCCTCAACGTGATTCTGGTTCTCCAGCCCCGGATCAACATCATGGGTTCCGCCTACAGCACCCTTGTTTGTTACGTGTTCATGGTGACAGCCAGCCTGTTCAGCCTGAAAAAAGCCACCGGCGTACGTCTACGGATCGGCCGGGTGTTCCTGCGGCCGCTGACCGCCGCGCTCTGCTGCGGGGCGGCCGCCTGGGCGGCGAACGGGCTGCTGGGACGGGTGATTTCCGTCAAGGCCGCCACCGTGGCGGCCATTGGTTTGGCGGCGCTGGTGTATCTGGCGGTCCTGCTTTTGGTGCGCGCTTTTACGAAAGAAGATATTTTAAGTCTTCCAAAAGGCGAAAAAATCGCGCAAACACTTGAAAAACGCGGATGGATAGGGTAATATAGTACTGTTCCGTCGAGAAAATGGCTTGTAGGAAGGGTTTTATGCCACGGATATTTCAGGTTAAGGAAAAATATGGCATACAGGATCTGCTGGAAATCATGCGGATTCTGCGTTCCCCCGAGGGCTGTCCCTGGGATCGGGAGCAAACCCATCAAAGCATCCGCACCGATTTTCTCGAAGAAACCCACGAGGCGCTGGAAGCCATCAACAACGGCGACGCCGAGGCCCTGAAAGAGGAGCTGGGCGATGTGCTGCTGCAGGTGGTGTTTCACGCCCGCATTGAGGAAGAACAGGGTGTGTTCGCCTTCGACGATGTGGTGGACGGCATCTGCAAAAAACTGGTGGTGCGGCATCCGCACGTGTTCGGGCAGGAAACCGCCGACAGCACCGGCCAGGTGCTGCGCAACTGGGACGCCATCAAGAGGCAGACCAAGGGCGGCAAAACCCAGGCCGACCTGCTGCAGAGCGTGCCGCGCACCCTGCCGGCCCTAATGCGCGCCGCCAAGGTGCAGAACCGGGCCCGCCGTGTGGGGTTTGACTGGCCGGATGTGTCCGGCGCGCTGGAAGCGCTGGACAGCGAGACGGCCGAACTCAAGGAAGCCATTGCCGGCGGTGACGCCGCCATGGTGGAGGAGGAGCTGGGCGACCTGCTTTTTTCCGCCGTCAATGTGTCCCGTTTCGTTAAAACCGACGCGGAGCAGGCACTGACCGGCGCCACCGATAAGTTCATCCGCCGGTTTGCGCGGGTGGAACAGTTGGCGCGGGAGCGGGGCCTGGACATGAGCGCCTCCTCTCTGGAAGAACTGGATGCTCTCTGGAAAGAAGCCAAGCGGGAGCAAGCCGCACCCCCAGGCAAATAGACCCATAATTTCTTTATCCATGCGCGGTCTAACCCGCTGGTGTATAAAATCTAGGAGGTACAATTGTATGAACAAGGTTGAACTCATCGCTGCCGTTGCTGAAAAGGCCGAGCTGTCCAAGAAAGATGCTGAAAAGGCTGTAGCCGCTTTTCTGGAGTCCGTTGAAGAGGCCGTTGCTTCCGGCGACAAAGTGCAGCTGGTAGGTTTCGGTACCTTTGAAGTCCGCGCCCGCGAGGCGAGAACCGGCCGCAATCCCCGCACGAAGGAGACCATCACCATTCCTGCTTCCAAGCAGCCTGTCTTCAAGGCCGGCAAGGCTTTCAAGGACGCTGTCGCGAAATAAGCACGTATTAAAGATGGAAGCCGCTCCGAAAGGAGCGGCTTTCTCTCTTCCAGTGAAAATGGGATGGGGACGCTGATAAAATCCCCGTTCGCGAAAGGATGAACGGTTTATGAGACTGGATAAATATTTGAAGGTGTCCCGCCTGATCAAGCGGCGCACCGTGGCCAACGAGGCCTGCGACGCGGGGCGGGTTGTGGTCAACGGCAAACCCGCCCGCGCCTCCTATGATGTGAAGGAGGGCGACGTGCTGGAAATCGGCCTGGGTGCCCGAAGCGTCAAGGTGCAGGTGGTGTCGGTGCAGGAGGTGGCCGCTAAAAACGATGCGGCGCTGCTCTACCGGGTGCTGGAGGGATAAACGGCCCGCCGGCGGATTTCGGACATATTTTCCTCCCTTCCCTCATAAACTGGAGGTGCAAGGGGGTGTAAGCGTGACAGAAGACAAGAAGATACTGCAGATGCCGCATCAGCTGATTCTGGAGGATCGGCGGGCGCTGACCGTGTCCGGCGTGTCCGACGTGGACAGCTTCGACGAGCTGACCGTGGTGGTGTATACCGATCTCGGGGAACTGACCGTGAAAGGGGAAAACCTCCACATCAACCGGCTGAATCTCGAAAGCGGCGAGCTGATGCTCGAAGGCCATATACAGTCCCTTGTGTACACGGAGGTACACTCCCGTTCCGGCGGTTTCTTTGGCCGATTGTTCAAGTAAAGGCGGAAGAAAAAGCGGAGAGGTACGCGCGCGGTGCGTGCGCCTGCGAAAGAATGGGATGATGGGATGGGACTGACCAACGGCGGACAGCTTACCGGGCTGTTCCTTTCCTGCGGCCTGGGCTTCCTGCTCGGGCTGTATTATGATGGGTTCCGGGTGGCGCGCTTGGTGATGCGCTCCTCCAAACGGGTGATCTTTTTTCAGGATTTGTTCTTTTTTGTTTCGGCCGCGATACTCACCTTTTTCTTTGCCCTGACCGTGACCGGCGGCGAGCTGAGGTTCTATCTGTTCCTGGGGCTCGGCATCGGCTTCACCGCGTATTATTTTACCATCGGCCGGGTGGTCATGGCGTTTGCTGAAACAGCGGTGCGGGCGGTTCTGGCCGTTTGGCACTGGTTCTGGCGCCTGGTTTTCGCGCCGTTCCGGCTTTTGGGCCGTCTGCTGCGCCGCCCGTTGGGATTCCTGCAAAAGCTTTGCGGCGCGGCGCTCGAAAAAGTTTGCCTTTTTTTGAAAAAGGGCTTGAAACGGGCTGTACATCTAGTGTATAATCAAAAAAAGAGACCTGAAGAGGAATAATTACCGGAAGCGGAAATAGCCGGCGAAAATCGCCAGCATTTTACGGAAGTGTGTATACAAAAGCGGCGGTAGATTTGTAACCGCCGGGTTTTTTAACATAGAGGAGTACAACTGAAAAGATGAAATCCGCGAAAAAGAAAAAGAAAAGCATTTTTCTTCGGATTGCCCTGTTGGCCTTTTCGGTATACGTGGTGGTGACGCTGGTGCAGCTTCAGCTGGAAATCCGCGACCGCCGCGAGGAACTCAGCACCAAGGCTAGCGAAATTGAAAGGCAGCGGCGGGTAAACGAGGATTTGGAAAATAAAAATCAGAATACCGACGAAGCACTTGATCAGCAAGCCCGGGAAAACGGGAAAGCCCGCCCCGGTGAGCAGATATATCAGGAGATACCAGGCGATTGATAGAAAAAATAGGGGGAAAACAAGCGTTTATGCAGCTGGAAGTTGGAGCGATTTTAGAGGGTAAAGTCACGGGAATCACCAAGTTTGGTGCGTTTGTGGAGCTGCCGGGCGGCAAAACCGGCATGGTACACATCTCCGAGGTGGCCCCTACCTATGTCAAGGAGATCCGCGATTATGTCACGGAAAATCAGATGGTGAAGGTCAAGGTGCTGAGCATCAGCGAGGACGGCAAAGTCAGCCTGTCGATGAAGAAGGCTGTGGAGCCGACCGCTCGTCCTGCCCGCGCTGTCTCGCCCGGCCGTCCGGGCGGCTTCGAGTGGCAGCCCTCCCGCGGCGATTCCGGCAGCTTTGAGGACATGATGTCCAAGTTCAAGCAGGCGAGCGACGAGAAAATCTCCGACCTGAAGCGCTCCTTGGACGGTAAGCACGGCGGCTTTTCCCGCCGTGGCCGATAAACACACAGCATTCAGCAGGGAATCGCGTCCGGCGGCCGCCATGGCGGCTGGGCGTGGTTCCCTGTATCTTTTGTCGGGGAAAGGTATCCCCTCCGGGAAAGGCGGGTTCGGCACGATGAGAATCATACATGCGCGGATATATACCATGGAAGCGGCCGGGGTGATCCCCGATGGCTATCTGGATGTGCAGGATGGCAGGATTGCCGCCGTAGGGGCGTGGCCGCCGGCGGACGATGCGGCCGGCGAGGTGCTGGACGCGAAGGGCGGCTGGCTGCTGCCGGGCTTTGTGGACGCCCATACCCATTTGGGTATGTGGGAGGATGGCCTCGGCTTCGAGGGGGACGACGGCAACGAGGACACCGATCCCTGCACCCCCCAGCTGCGGGCGGTGGACGCGATTAATCCGCTGGATCGCTGCTTCGAGGAGGCGCGGGAAGCCGGCGTGACCACCGTGGTGACCGGCCCGGGCAGCGCCAACCCCATCGGCGGCCAGCTCTGCGCGCTCAAGACGTGGGGGCGGCGGGTGGACGACATGGTGGTCAAGGCGCCGGTGGCCATGAAAATGGCCTTGGGGGAAAACCCCAAGACCGTCTACCATGGGAAATCCCAGGCTCCGGTGACCCGGATGGCCACAGCCGCCATCATCCGGGAGGCGCTGGCCCAGGCGGCTCGGTACGGCGCGGATAAGAAGCGGGCCGCCGAGGACGAGGACGTGGACGAGCCGGAATACGACATCAAATGCGAGGCGCTTCTCCCCGTGGTCGAGGGCCGCCTGCCGGTGCATTTCCACGCGCACCGGGCCGACGATATCTTCACCGCCCAGCGGCTGGCAAAGGAATTTGGCCTGCGCTATGTGATCGTTCACGGCACGGAGGCCCACCTCTGTGCCGACCTGCTGGCCCAGGACGGGGTGCCGGTGCTGTGCGGTCCCCTGCTCTGCGATCGTTCCAAGCCGGAGCTGCGGCAGCTGACCCCCGCCAACCCGGGCATCGTGCGCCGGGCGGGCGCCGCCATCGGCATCATCACCGATCACCCGGTCATCCCCCTGCAATATCTGGGGGTGTGCGCCGGCCTGGCGGTGCGGGAAGGGCTGCCCCACGAGGAGGCGCTGCGGGCGATCACCATCGGCCCGGCACAAATCTGCGGCATCGACGATCGGGTGGGATCCATCCGGGTGGGGAAGGACGCGGATCTCGTCCTGTTCCCCGGCGATCCGCTGACTGTGGCCGCCCGGCCGCGGGCGGTGTTCGTCGGCGGTCACCGGATTTAAAAGGAAAGGGCGGATAGCCATGCGGGAAATTTCAGCGGCGCAGATCGAGGAAACGGTCTGCCGCCTGTGTATCGAAGCCAACCGGCACCTGCCGGCGGATGTATGTGCCGCCGTGCGCGGCGCCGGGGCGCGGGAGACGCAGCCTCTGGCGAAAAACATCATGAAGGATTTGGCCCATAACCTGGACGCGGCGGAAGAGCTCCAGCTGCCGGTCTGCCAGGATACCGGCATGGCGGTGGTTTTCGCCCGGCTGGGGCAGGAGGCGCACATCACCGGCGGCCTTTTGGCCGACGCGGTCAACCGGGGCGTGGCGCGGGGCTATACCGAGGGGTATCTGCGCTGCTCGGTGGTGGCCGATCCTCTTCGCCGGGTGAACACCGGCAACAATACTCCGGCCGTGCTGCATGTCACGCTGACCGAGGGGGACGCGCTGGAGCTGATGGTGGCCCCCAAGGGCTTTGGCAGCGAGAATATGAGCCGGATATATATGCTGACCCCCGCCGCGGATCGGGAAAAGGTCATCGGCTGCATCGTCGACGCCGTCCGGCAGGCGGGAAGCAATCCCTGCCCGCCCATGGTGCTGGGGGTGGGCATCGGAGGGGACTTCGAGCTTTGCGCTCTGCTGGCCAAGCGGGCCCTCTGCCGCCCGCTGGATCAGCCGAGCGGCGATCCCTTCTACGCCCGCATGGAGCAGGACGCGCTGGAGGCGGTCAATCGGCTGGGCATCGGGCCGCAGGGCTTCGGCGGCGTTACCACCGCCCTCGGGGTTGCCATCGAGACCTATCCCACCCATATCGCCGGTCTCCCGGTGGCCGTCAACGTGGGCTGCCACGTGACCCGGCACGCTTCCGCCATACTCTAAACACAGGATGTTCGTATAAAGTTCATAAATACTCTTTATTTTTACATTCTTATATGGTATACTATATGCATACCATTCCTCTGGTGAGGAAGACGGAATGTCTGCTTCATCGGGGGCCGGCGGGGGATTCTCCCGCCGTGTAAAGATAGGAGCTGATTGTATGAAGATTACGACTACTGGAAGGAAATGCACCCTGCGGCCGGCTTTTGTGGAACGAACGGAGACCAAGCTGTCCAAGATGGACAAGTTTTTTGACTCCGCCGCCTCTGCCGACGTCACCGTTTCCAACGAGCGGAACAAGCAGCGGGTGGAGATTACGATTCGATGCAATGGGCTGCTATTCCGCGCCGAAGAGGCCGCCGAGGATCCCAACGAAGCGGTGGATAAGCTGGTGGACGTGCTGCTGCGGCAGATCCGGCGGAACAAAACCCGGCTGGAGAAGCGGCTGCGCGAGGGCGCTTTCGCTCCGGATCCGCTGTTCAGCGAGCCGGTGGAGGAAGAATCCGATTTCCAGGTGGTCAAATCCAAGACGTTTCCGGTCAAGCCTCTGGATGTGGAAGAGGCGATTTTGCAGATGAATATGATTGGGCATCAGTTTTATATGTTCCGCAACATGGCGACCAACGAGGTCAACGTGGTGTATCGCCGCAACGACGGGAACTACGGCCTGCTTGAGCCGGACGCGGACGAATAACCTCAATATCTTTCAATGGGGGCGGGCAGGCTTGCCCGCCCCCATTGGTTTGCCCGGAGCGGCCGGGTGACGGAAAGGACAGAAAAACATGGCTAACGTGGAATTTTGCGCCCCTTGCCTGTTCGGCATCGAGGGGATTTTGGGCGACGAGCTGCGGCGGATGGGGGCGGAAAATGTCCGGCCGGAAAACGGCCGGGTGCTGTTCGCCGGCGATATGGAGCTGCTGGCCCGGGCCAATATCGGCTCCCGCTATGCCGAACGGATTCAAATCCATCTCGGCAGCTTCCCCGCCCGTTCCTTTGAGGAGCTGTTCCAGGGGGTCAAGGCCCTGCCCTGGGAAGTCTGGATCGGCCAGAAAAACGCCTTCCCGGTGAAGGGCTGGGCGCTGAATTCCGCGCTGCACAGCGTTCCCGACTGTCAGTCCATCATCAAGAAAGCGGTGGTGGATCGCCTGTCGCAGACCTATGGCCTGCGCTGGTTTGAGGAAACGGGGCCGGTGTGTCAGATTCAGTTCACCATTCTGAAGGATGAGGCCACTCTGCTGCTGGACACCAGCGGCGCGGGCCTGCACAAGCGGGGCTATCGGGCCAACGCGGGCGGCGCCCCCATCAAGGAAACCCTGGCCGCGGCCATCGGGGATGTGATGCGGGTGCGCCGGGCCGCCCAGGTCTGCGATCCCTGCTGCGGCTCCGGCACCATGCTCATCGAGGCGGCGCTGGCCGCCAAGGGGATCGCCCCCGGCGTCCGCCGCCGGTTCGCCGCCATGGATTGGGGCAGCGTGCCCGGATCCATCTGGAAGGAGGAACGGCAGCGCGCCCGGGAGCGGGAACGGCCGGACGCCGTTTTCCAGGCCCATGGCGGAGACATCGACGAGGCGTGCCTGCGGCTGACCGAGGAGAACGCGGCCAAGGCCGGCGTGGCCGGCTGCGTGACGGCCAAGCGGGCGGATCTGCGGCAGTTCCAGCCGGAAGGGGACACCGGCGTGGTGCTCTGCAACCCGCCCTATGGCGAGCGGCTGCTGGATGTAAAGGCGGCGGAGGAGCTTTACCGGGTCATGGGCCGGGTGTTCCGCCCCAAGCCCGGCTGGAGCTATGGGATTATCAGTCCCCATGAGAATTTCGAGACCCTGTTCGGCCGCCAAGCGGATAAGCGGCGCAAGCTGTATAACGGCATGCTCAAATGCCAGCTGTATATGTACTTTAGATAACTGGAGGAGAGAGGAGCGAGAAACCATGCGGCATGTGTTTATCGTCAATCCCGCGGCGGGGAAAAAACGGGGGGCGCTGGAGCTGCTCCCTCGCATTCACGCGGCGTTTGCCGGGGCGGAGGAGGGCGCCTACGCCATCCGGGTGACCCGGGGAGCGGGGGATGCTACCGCCATCGCCCGGGAGGAGTGCGCCGGGGAGGGGTCGGTGCGCTTGTACGCCTGCGGCGGAGATGGCACCCTGACCGAAACAGCCACCGGTGCCGCCGGCTGCCCCCGCGCTCAAATCGCGGCCGTTCCCTGCGGATCCGCCAACGACTATGTCCGGTCCTACGGGGGAACCGCGGCTTTTCTGGACATTCCCGCCCAGGTGCATGGCCGGGCCGTCCCGGTGGACGCGGTGGACTGCGGCGACCGAGTTTCTATGAACAGCGCGTCCATGGGGATGGACGCCGCCGTGGCACAGAAGATGGTGCGGTATAAGAATTTGCCGCTGGTTTCCGGCCCCATGTCCTACAACCTGGCTATCGCGGACGTGTTCTGCCACCGGATCGGCGTGGATCTGCACGTCGTCATGGATACCCCCGACGGGCCGGTGGAGCGCCGCGGCCGCTATTTCTTCGCCCTGGCCGCCTGCGCCCGGTTTTACGGCGGCGGTTACTGCGGCGCTCCCGGCGCGCTGGTGGACGACGGCCTGCTGGACTTTGTGCTGGTAAAGGTCATGCCGCGGCTGAAAATTCCCGGTTTCCTCTCCCGCTACAAGGCGGGCCGCCACATGGATATGGCCTGCTGCGAAGCCTTCCGGGGCACGCGGATGCGGGTCAGCTCCCTCTCGCCGGTCGTCTGCAACATCGACGGCGAATGCTTCAGCGCGCCGGATATTCATTTCCAGGCGCTGCCCGGCGCGCTCTCCTTCGTGCTGCCGGAAGGCGTGCGCCTGCCCGGCCGGGCTCCCGCTGTTTCCGCCAGTTTGTAAAAAAATTGTGAAGTTTGAAAAATTTCCAGTGAACCCTCTTGATTTTTCTGAAAATCCGATTACAATAGATTTAGCACTCGAGGAAACGGAGTGCTAAAATTATCAATACTCTTCAAGGAGGATTATTCTTATGTCTATTAAACCGCTTGCTGACCGTGTTGTCATCAAAATGGTAGAGGCTGAGGAAACCACTAAGAGCGGCATCATCCTCGCCGGTTCCGCCAAAGAGAAACCCCAGATGGCCGAAGTGGTGGCCGTCGGCCCCGGCGGCAACGTCGACGGCAAAGAGATCACCATGTATATCAAGGTGGGCGATAAGGTTCTGACCAGCAAGTATTCCGGCACTGAGGTCAAGCTTGACGGCACGGAATACACCATCGTGCGGCAGAGCGATATCCTGGCCATTGTGGAATAAGAAATCCTTTCCGGTAAGATTTTTATACTATACGAAATAACAGGAGGAACCAATCATGGCAAAACAGATTCTGTTTGGCGAGGACGCCCGCAAGGCTCTGCAGTCCGGCGTGGACCAGCTGGCCAATACCGTAAAAATCACCCTGGGCCCGCGGGGCCGCAACGTGGTGCTCGACAAGAAGTTCGGCGCCCCCCTCATCACCAATGACGGCGTGACCATCGCCAAGGAAATCGAGCTGGACGACGCGTTTGAGAACATGGGCGCCCAGCTGGTTAAGGAAGTCTCCACCAAGACCAACGACGTGGCCGGCGACGGTACCACCACCGCCACCCTCCTGGCGCAGGCCCTCATTCGTGAAGGCATGAAGAACGTGGCCGCCGGCGCCAACCCCATGGGCGTCAAGCGGGGCATTCAGAAGGCTGTCGACGCGGTCGTGGAAGCGGTCGTCTCCAACTCCAAGAAAGTCAGCGGTTCCGAGGATATCGCCAGCGCTGCCACCATCTCGGCCGGCGACGAGGTCATCGGCAAGCTGATCGCCGAGGCCATGGAGAAGGTCTCCGCCGACGGCGTCATCACCGTGGAAGAGTCCAAGACCGCCGACACCTACACCGAAGTGGTGGAAGGCATGCAGTTCGACCGGGGCTACATCACCCCCTACATGGTCACCGACACCGATAAGATGGAGGCCATCATCGACGATGCCTACCTCCTGATCACCGATAAGAAAATCTCCAACATTCAGGACATCCTGCCCCTGCTCGAGCAGATCCTGCAGGCCGGCAAAAAGCTGGTGATCATTGCCGAGGACGTGGAGGGCGAGGCCCTGTCCACCCTGATTGTCAACAAACTGCGCGGTACCTTCACCTGCGTGGCCGTCAAAGCCCCTGGCTTCGGCGATCGCCGCAAGGAAATGCTGCAGGATATCGCCATCCTCACCGGCGGCCAGGTCATCTCCGACGAGCTGGGCCTGGATCTGAAGGAAACCACCATGGATCAGCTGGGCCGTGCCCGCCAGATTAAGGTGCAGAAAGAAAACACCATCATTGTGGACGGCGCCGGCGATCCCGCGGCTATCAAGAGCCGCGTGAGCCAGATCCGCGTCCAGATTGAAAACACCACCTCCGATTTCGATCGGGAGAAGCTGCAGGAGCGGCTGGCCAAGCTGGCCGGCGGCGTGGCGGTCATCAAAGTCGGCGCTGCGACCGAGATCGAAATGAAGGAAAAGAAACTGCGCATCGAGGACGCCCTGTCCGCCACCAAGGCGGCTGTGGAAGAGGGCCTGGTCGCCGGCGGCGGCGTGGCGCTCATTACCGCCTCCGCTGTGCTGGATCCCATGCTGGCCGCCGCCGAGGGCGACGAGAAGACCGGCATCCAGATTGTGCTCAAGGCTCTGGAGGAGCCGGTGCGCCAGATCGCTCTGAACGCCGGCCTGGAGGGCAGCGTCATCATCGACAAGATCCGTTCCGCCGGCAAGGTCAACTATGGCTTTGACTTTGCCAAGGAAGAGTATGTGGATATGTTCACGGCCGGTATTGTCGACCCCACCAAGGTCACCCGGTCTGCTCTGCAGAACGCGGCTTCCGTCGCGGCCATGGTGCTGACCACCGAATCCCTGGTGGCCGACAAGAAAGAGTCCGCCCCGGCGGCTCCGGCTGCGCCCGGCGGCATGGACGGCATGTATTAATCGGTAAAGAATAAAGCAAACAAGCGGCGGGAGATTTTTTCTCCCGCCGCTTGCTCTATTTCGGGGCCGGTTCCGCCAGGTTGCGCACGGGAATGCCCCGCCGCCGGCAAAGGCCCACCGTGTAAAAAGTGCCGCCGCTGTTTTCCGTCAGGTAGCATAGGCAGCAGTCGCTGTGCTCTGCCAGATGGCGGTTGCGCTTGTACATGCAGCCGCTGGTGTAGCGTTCGGCGGTATACACCACCTTGTCCGCCCGTTTCAGGATCGCCTGATACCGCTTCACGTCCTCCTTCGCCCAGCCCCGCGTCTGATCCCGGCAGGGCAGCACGAGGATCAGGCGGATGAACGGGTATACCGCCTTTAAGTCCAGCACCGCTTCCGCCGCCAGGGTGTCGAAGCCCAGGGCGCCGCCCGCGCCGAAATACCGCACCCCCTGGCGGATAAGGCTCTCGATTTCCGCTTCCAGCCGCTCCCGCAACGGCGCGACAACCTCCGGCGGAATTCGTCGATGGCCGGTAAAGCAGCAGGTCGTCATAGAATACCTCCCATATATAATGTGCTTATTACTTGATTATACCATTTAAAAATGTATAATCAAGTAATATAACACTTTTTGAATGGGAATACTGCCACTAAAAAAGGTGTACCCTATCTTGTGATAGGAGTGGTAGTATGGATGCCCAGTTTATTCGTGATCGCATTACTGGTTTGCGTCTTAACAAAGGCGTTTCGGAATACACACTTAGTTATGAGCTGGGTCATAGTAAAAACTATATACAGAACATCACCTCCGGCCGGGCACTGCCTTCCATGAAAGAATTCCTCTATATCTGTGACTATTTCGGCATTACGCCCCGCCAGTTTTTCGACGAGGAAATCGCCAACCCGATTTTGGTGCAGAAGGCGCTGGACAGCATGAAAGCCATGAAGGACAAGGATCTTTTGACGCTCATCGGCCTGATTGACCGCCTGAACGAACAGGCGGTGGGGACGCCGCTGGACTCACCCGCAAAATAAACAAAAACCCCTTTGACCCGCCGATCTTCCCATGGTATCCCTACAAATTTCCACCGGGCGGGATTTTGCGCTTGAATTCGACCGGAAATTGCAATACAATAGTAGTAGCGAACCCTGTCTGTTATGGGGTGGAAAACGCAGGGAGGTTGTGAATATGCAGGACTATGGAATGTCCGGCTGTGGAATGTCCGGTTACGGGAGCATTCTGCGCAGGAAATGCCGTGTTCACAATACCGGTGCGGGCAAAATTTGACAAGTGCAGGCTGTGGCGCGTTCGGCGTCCCAGCCTGTTTTTATTGCCGGGACAAGCTCCCGGCGGGAAAGGGTAGGTGGTTTGTACTATGAAAAAAGTGGCGGTTATCATGGGCAGCGACAGCGATCTGCCGGTGGTCGGCAAAGCCATCGATAAGCTGGGGGACTTCGGCGTGCCCGTGGAGGTTCATGTCATGTCGGCGCACCGCACGCCCGAAGCCGCGGCGGCGTTTTCAGCTTCGGCGGCGGATAAGGGCTTCGGCGTCATCATCGCGGCGGCGGGCAAGGCGGCCCATCTGGCGGGCGTGCTGGCGGCCCACACGGTGCTGCCGGTCATCGGCATTCCGGTAAAATCCTCCACCCTGGACGGGCTGGACGCCCTGCTTTCCACGGTGCAGATGCCCTCCGGCATCCCGGTGGCAACGGTGGCCATCGACGGCGCGGAAAACGCCGCCCTGCTGGCCGTGCAGATGCTGGCGCTCAGCGACGAGACGCTGAAAAACCGGCTGATCGCCATGAAGAAAACCATGGCCGAAGGGGTTCTCGCCAAGGATAAGGCCCTGGCGGACAAGCTAAATCAGGCGTAATGCTTATACGATAGGAGACGAGTATATGAACAAGCTGGAACAACTGTACGAGGGCAAAGCCAAAAAGGTATTCGCCACCGAGGATCCGGAACTGGTGATCGTCGATTACAAGGACGATGCCACGGCTTTCAACGGCGAGAAAAAGGGCACCATCATGGGCAAGGGCGTTATCAACAACCGGGTGACCAATTTCCTGATGCAGAAGCTGGAAAAGGAAGGCGTGCCCACCCATTTTGTCAAGGAGCTGTCCGAGCGGGAAACCGTGGTCAAAAAGGTGTCCATCGTTCCCCTGGAGGTCATCGTCCGCAACATCGCCGCCGGTTCCTTCTCTAAGCGCTTCGGCGTGGAGGAAGGCACGGTGCTGAAAACCCCGTCCCTCGAGTTCAGCTATAAGGACGACGCCCTGGGCGATCCGCTGATCAACGAGTATCACGCACTGGCCCTTGGCATCGCCACGAGAGAGGAAATGGATTGCATCGCCAAATACGCGTTCAAGGTCAACGAAGTGCTCAAGGCCTTCTTCCTGACGCTGGACATCGAGCTGGTGGACTTTAAGCTGGAGTTCGGCAAGCTGGCTGATGGCACCATTGTGCTGGCCGACGAAATCTCCCCCGATACCTGCCGCTTCTGGGATGTGCACACCCATGAGAAGCTGGACAAGGATCGGTTCCGCCGCAACCTGGGCGGGGAAGTGGAAGCCTATCAGGAGATCATGCGCCGCATGATGGGTGAATAATAGCAGGGACTACAGGTTTTGTACCAAGGAGGAACTATATGGGCGGCGTATTCGGCGTAGCCTCGCATGACAATTGTATCACCGATTTATTCTTTGGGGTGGATTATCACTCGCACCTGGGCACCCGCCGGGGCGGCATGGCCGTCTACAGCGCGGACAAGGGGTTCGAGCGGGCCATCCACAACATCGAGAATTCTCCCTTCCGCACCAAGTTCGAGCGGGACGTGGACGACATGTCCGGGCCGCTGGGCATCGGCTGCATCAGCGACACCGATCCCCAGCCCCTCATTGTCCGGTCGCATCTGGGCAACTACGCCATCACCACCGTGGGGCGGATCAACAACCTGGAGGAGCTGGTGGGACAGGCCTTTGCCAACGGCAGCTCTCACTTCCTGGAAATGAGCGGCGGCAAGGTCAACGCTACTGAGCTGACAGCCTGCCTCATCAATCAGAAGGACTCGATAACCGAGGGGATCCGCCACGCGCAGGAGCTGATCGACGGCTCTATGACTTTGCTGCTCCTGACCAAGGACGGCCTGTACGCCGCCCGGGACCGGATGGGCCGCACCCCGCTGATTCTCGGTAAAAAGGACGGCGCCATGTGCGTGTCCTTCGAATCCTTCGCCTACCTCAACCTGGGGTATAAGGACGAGCACAGCCTCGGCCCGGGGGAAATCGTCCGCGTCACGGCGGACGGGTACGAGGTGCTGCAGGCTCCCGGGAAAAAGATGAAAATCTGCGCGTTCCTGTGGACGTATTTCGGCTATCCCCCCTCCTCCTACGAGGGGGTCAGCGTGGAGCAGATGCGGTATAACTGCGGCCGGATCCTGGCCCAGAACGACAAGGACACCGAGGCGGACTTCGTGGCCGGGGTGCCCGATTCCGGCACCGCCCACGCCGTCGGCTACGCCAACGAATCGGGGATTCCCTTCGCCCGCCCCTTTATCAAATACACCCCCACATGGCCCCGCAGCTTCATGCCGCAGAATCAGTCGGTGCGCAACCAGGTTGCCCACATGAAGCTCATCCCCGTGGACGCCCTCATCCGGGACAAGCGGCTGCTGTTCATCGACGACTCGGTGGTGCGGGGTACCCAGATGCGGGAAACGGTGGATTTTCTCTATGACAGCGGCGCCAAAGAGGTGCATATCCGGCCCGCCTGCCCCCCCATCATGTTCGGCTGCAAATACCTCAATTTTTCCCGTTCCACCTCCGACCGGGATCTCATCACCCACACGGTGATCCAAGAGCTGGAGGGGGAGGAGGGCTTCCGCCATCTGGAGGAGTATATCGATGCCCACACCGAGCGGTACGCCCGCATGGTGGACGGCATTTGCAAAAATCTGCGGGTCACCTCCCTGCGGTATCAAACCCTGGAGGGGATGCTGGCTTCTATCGGCATCGACCCGGAGCAGGTTTGCACATATTGTTGGACGGGCCGTGAATAAGCCCGAAAGGTTCAAAGAAAGGCTGGAACTCAAACGATGAATAACAGCGTAAGCGAAAGCTATGCGGCCGCCGGCGTGGACGTCACCGCCGGGTATAAGGCCGTGGAACTGATGAAGGCCCATGTGGCCCGCACCGCCGTGCCCGGCGTGCTGTCCGGCATCGGCGGCTTCGGCGGCCTGTTTGAGCCGGATTTCAGCGGCATGAAGCGCCCGGTGCTGGTTTCCGGCACCGACGGCGTGGGCACCAAGCTGAAGCTGGCCTTCCTGATGGACAAGCACGATACCGTGGGTATCGACTGCGTGGCCATGTGCGTCAACGACGTGGCCTGCTCGGGCGCGCAGCCTCTGTTCTTCCTGGATTATATTGCCTGCGGCAAGAATTTCCCGGAGAAAATCGCCGCCATCGTCTCCGGCGTGGCGGAGGGCTGCGTCCAGTCCGGCTGCGCCCTCATCGGCGGCGAAACCGCTGAAATGCCCGGCTTCTATCCGGAGGATGAATACGATTTGGCGGGCTTCAGCGTCGGCATGGCCGATTATGACAGCATCGTCGATTCCAAGAATGTGCAGGCGGGGGACGCTCTCATCGGCGTGGCCTCCAGCGGCGTGCATTCCAACGGCTTTTCCTTGGTGCGTAAGGTCTTCGACGTGAACGAAAAAACGCTGGCCGTCCATTACGACGAGCTGGGCGCCACCCTGGGGGAAACCCTGCTCACCCCGACCAAAATCTACGTCAAGCCCCTGCTGGCCCTGATGAAGCAGGTGAAGGTGCACGGCATTTCCCATATCACCGGCGGCGGCTATTATGAGAACATCCCCCGGATGCTGCCCGAAGGGCTGACGGCGGTCATCGAGAAAAGGAACGTCCCGGTGCTGCCGGTGTTCCAGCTGCTGCAGAAGGTGGGCGGCATTCCCGAGCGGGATATGTTCAACACCTTCAACATGGGCACCGGCCTGGTGCTGGCCGTGGCGCCGGAGCAGGCGGACGAGGCGGTGCGCCTCCTGAACGCCCACGGCGAAAAGGCCATGATGCTGGGCGAGGTTCGCTCTGGCGGCGCCGGGGTCGAGCTGGTCGGCTAAACGGGGAAAGGCGGATTTTATCATGGTACATATTGCCGTTCTGGTGTCCGGCGGCGGCACCAACCTGCAGGCCCTGCTGGACGCGCAGGAGGCGGGAGCGATCCGGAACGGCCGGATCGTCAAGGTCATCGCCTCGCGGCCGGACGCCTATGCGCTGGAGCGGGCGGCCGCGAAGCGGGTGCCCACGGCGGTGGTCAGCCGGAAGGCTTACGCCACCCCCGAAGCCTTTGACGAGGCCCTTTTGGCCGAGCTGGAGGCTTGCGGGGCGGAGCTGGTGGTGCTCGCGGGCTTCCTCTCCATTTTGGGGGAGAAGGTGATCGCCCGGTACCGCAACCGGATTCTCAATGTCCACCCGTCTCTGATTCCGGCCTTCTGCGGCAAGGGCTTTTATGGCCTCAAGGTGCATGAGGCGGCACTGGCTTACGGGGTCAAGGTGACCGGCGCGACGGTGCATCTCGTCAACGAAATCCCCGACGGAGGGGCCATCGTCCTGCAAAAAGCGGTGGCCGTGCAGCCCGCCGATACTCCGGAAACCCTGCAGCTGCGCGTCATGCGGCAGGCGGAATGGGAACTGCTGCCGAAGGCGGTTTCCCTGTTCTGCGAAGGGAAAATCCGCGTGGAAGGCAACATCGCCGTCGTTGACGAATAAAACCCGGCCCCGTTTTCTATGGAGGATGGGGCCGCTTTTTCAAGAGTAAGGGAGAGAATGCTATGCAGATACAATCGCTGTCCAAAGAACTGAGCGCCACCACCTATCCGGGCCGCGGCATCGTCCTGGGCAAAAGCGCGGACGCCCGCTGCTTCTATATCGCCTACTTCATCATGGGCCGGAGCGAGAACTCCCGCAACCGTATTTTTGAAATCGACGGCCGCGGCATCCGCACCAAAGCCTTCGACGAAAGCAAAATGGTGGATCCGTCCCTCATCATCTACGCGCCGGTGCGGGTCTGCGGCGATGTCACCATCGTCACCAACGGCGATCAGACCGACACGATTTATGACGCGCTCGAAGCGGGGAAAACCTTCGAAGAGGCGCTGCGCTCCCGCACCTTCGAGCCGGACGCCCCCAATTTTACCCCCCGCATTTCCGGCGTGGTGGAGCCGAAGGCCGATCGCTACCGCCTGTCCATCCTCAAATCCGCCGACGGCGATCCCGCATCCACCCGGAGGTATTTCTTTGATTATGACGCGCCCCGCCCCGGCGAAGGCCATTTCATCCACACCTACCAGCAGGACGGGAACCCCCTGCCCTCTTTCGAGGGAGAGCCGGTTCCCGTGACCATCGAAGGGGATCTGGAGACCTTTTCCTGGACGGTATGGGACAACCTGAACGCGGACAATAAGGTCTCCCTCTTCACCCGGTCCATCGATTTGGAAACCGGTGCGGTAACGAGCCTGCTTTTTAACAAACACCAGGGACAATGAACGGGAATTGCGCTGCGAAAGGAATGTGAAGTATCATGAACGAACTGCCGCTGAAATACGGCTGCAACCCCAACCAGAAGCCCTCCCGCATTTTTATGCAGGATGGCCGCGAGCTGCCCATCGAGGTGCTGAACGGCCGCCCCGGCTTCATCAATTTTTTGGACGCCTTCAATAGCTGGCAGCTGGTCAAGGAGCTGAAAGAGGCGACCGGCCTGCCGGCGGCCGCTTCCTTCAAGCATGTCAGCCCCGCCGGCGCGGCGGTGGCCCTGCCCCTGTCCGATACCCTCAAAAAGATCTACTTCGTGGACGATCTGGAGCTGTCGGATATGGCCTGCGCCTATGCCCGCGCCCGCGGCGCCGACCGGATGAGCTCCTATGGCGACTGGGTGGCCCTGTCCGACACCTGTGACAAGCAGACGGCCGCCCTCCTCGCCCGGGAAGTGTCCGACGGCATCATCGCCCCCGACTACACCCCGGAGGCTCTCGAAATTCTGAAAACCAAGCGCAAGGGCTCCTACAACGTGGTGAAGATCGATCCGGCCTACACCCCCGCGCCCATCGAGCATAAAGACGTGTTCGGCATCACCTTCGAGCAGGGACGCAACGAAGTGAAAATCGACGAGGACATGCTGCGCAACCTCGTGACCGACAACACCGATCTGCCCGAGTCTGCCAAGCGGGATCTGCTCATTGCCCTGATCGCGCTGAAGTATACCCAGTCCAATTCCGTCTGCTACGCCAAGGACGGCCAGGTCATCGGCGTCGGCGCGGGGCAGCAGAGCCGGATCCACTGCACCCGTCTGGCGGGCAACAAGGCGGACGTCTGGTATCTGCGGCAGCATCCCAAGGTGCTGGCCCTGCCCTTCCGGAGCGATATCCGCCGCCCGGATCGGGACAACACCATCGATGTATATATATCCGACGAATACGAGGACGTGCTGGCCGACGGCGCGTGGCAGCAGTTCTTCACCGCCCGGCCGGAACCCTTGACCCGCGAGGAACGGCGGGCCTGGCTGGACACCCTCACCGGCGTGTCCCTGGGCTCCGACGCCTTCTTCCCCTTCGGGGACAACATCGAGCGGGCGCATAAGTCCGGCGTCAGCTTTATCGCCGAGCCGGGCGGATCCATCCGGGACGATCACGTGATCGAAACCTGCAATAAATACGGCATCGCCATGGCCTTCACCGGCCTGCGGCTGTTCCATCATTGAGGAAAGGCGGGCGGCCTGTGGAAAAAAAGGATATTCTGGTGGTGGGCGGCGGCGGCCGTGAACACGCCATCATACGCAAGCTGAAGGAAAGCCCCCGCTGCGGGAAGCTCTACTGCACCCCCGGCAACGGCGGCATCGCCCGGGACGCCAAATGCTTCGATGTGCCCGCCACCGACGTGGCCGGCGTGGTGGAGCTGGCGACCCGTCTGATGGTGGATCTGGTCTTTGTGGCGCCGGACGATCCGCTGGTGGCCGGCATGGTGGATGCGCTGGAGGAAGCGGGTATCTCCGCCTTCGGCCCCCGCGCCAACGCCGCCATTCTCGAAGGCAGCAAGGTCTTCTCCAAAGACCTTATGAAAAAATACGGCATCCCCACCGCCGGCTACGAGGTGTTCGACAAGCCGGCGGACGCGCTCAATTATATTCGTCTGCAGGACAGCTATCCGGCGGTGGTCAAGGCCGACGGCCTGGCCCTGGGAAAAGGCGTTATCCTCTGCGACGGGTATGAGGAAGCCAAACAGGCCGTCAAGGAGATCATGGAGGATCGGGTGTTCGGCGCGTCGGGCAGCCGGGTGGTGGTGGAGGAATTCCTCACCGGCCCGGAAGTCTCGGTGCTGGCCTTTACCGACGGCAAAACCGTCAAGCCCATGGTTTCCTCCAAGGATCACAAGCGGGCCTTTGACGGCGATATGGGCCCGAATACCGGCGGCATGGGCACCATCAGCCCCAACCCCTATTACACGGCCGAAGACGCCGCTTTCTGCATGGAGCATATTTTCCAGCCCACCGTGGACGCTATGGCCAAGGAAGGCCGCCCCTTCAAGGGCTGCTTGTTCTTCGGCCTGATGCTCACCCCCAAGGGTCCGAAGGTGATCGAATACAACTGCCGCTTCGGCGACCCGGAAACCCAGGTGGTGCTGCCTCGGCTGCAAACCGATTTGCTGGATATTGTGGACGCCATCCGGGAAGAACGACTGGCGGAGCTGGATATCCGCTGGAAGGAAGAAGCCTGCGCCTGCGTGGTCATGGCCTCCGGCGGGTACCCTGCCGCTTACCGCAAGGGTCTGCCCATCGCCGGTCTCGACCAGGACGGGCAGCTGCAAGAGGCCTACGCGGTCTACCATGCCGGCACCGCGTGGAAGGACGGTCGCTTTTATACCAACGGCGGCCGGGTGCTGGGCGTGACCGCCGTGGCGGATACCGTTGCCGCCGCCCTGGACAAGGCCTATGAGGCCGTGCAGCACATCGAGTTCGAAAACGCCCACTACCGCAAAGACATCGGAAAATAAAAAAACCGGCATGCAGCGCGCTGCATGCCGGTTTTTCTATACCTTCGAGTATCCGAAGCTGTTGACGATGGCGTCGATTTTCTGCTTGGCCCCACATTGGGGACACTCGTGGGAGATGGAGGTCTGGTATCCCGGAATGTCTTTCTCCCCGAATATCGCGTGCACCGGCAGGCCGTGGGATTCCTGGATGGCGCTGAATATGGCGGCGATACCCACCAGACGTCCGCTGTAATACTGTAAGCACTCCAGCGACCGGTTGATGGTCTTGCCGGTGGAGGCGGAGGAGATCAGCAGCAGAATATTCTGATTCCAAATCATCTTCTGGGTGTTGTCCCGGAAAATCATCTGATTGTTGGCGTTCAGCTCCGGTGTGATGACGCAGATGTCCCGCCCCGCGCTCATGGACGGGCCGGACTGGGACAGCTCCCGCGCCAGAAAGGCCCCCAGCATCTCGGTGCCCTCCAGGCAGATGATGGTGTCCACCGGCGTGACCGTGCGATAGTGCTCCGCCAGGACGGCCGCACCGCTCTCCGCCATCTTATGCTGGCTCTTGATGGCGGTCATGTCGATGTAATAATTGACATGCGAGTGGTTGGTGGCGAAATGGCCGGGGATCACACCGATTTTAACAGACTTGTTTTCCCGGGACACGATGCTTTGCACACGGTTTTCCATAAGCTCCTCCTTGAAACGGCCGGAATATAAAATGGCCGTTTTTATTATTGTAACACATTGAATAGGTTCTATCAAGAATTATTAAAAAAATAGTGGATTTTTTTAAAATGCGCGTGAAAAAGCAAAACAAAATGCCACCCTTTCATAACCACCAAAGTTTTCAGCGGCCGTCTGTGCAGCCTGCTGAAAAGCCGAGGCTTGTTCATGTAAAATTCATGGGTTTTTCCGCCCAGTTCCTTGCATTGTCCGGGAAGGGTATGCTATAATGACACCATAAGAATAAGGAGTGGAAGAACCGATGGATACTTTTGTGGAGCAAATTGTCGCCAAGAAAAAGGGCGGTAAGGAATATGGCATCATCTTTCTGGTGATTCTGGCGGCCCTGGTTCTGACGGCGGCCCTGTTTTTGCTGTTTCCGCCGCTGATGGTGCTGGTGGTCGGCATCGGCTACGGGGCCTGGTGGCTGATCACCAGCCAGAATGTGGAGTATGAGTACAGCGTCACCAACGGCGACATTGATATTGATCAGATTATCGCCCAGCGCAAGCGCAAGCGCATCGTGTCCGTGAGCGGCTCGAAAATCGAAAGCCTAGTGCCCTACAACGCGGCGGAATATGCCAACCGTCACTTTGATCGGACGGTGATGGCGGCGCCGTCCATGGAGGCGGCGACCTGGTGCTTCACCTATCACAGCAAGAAGAACGGCCACACCCTGGTGGTGTTTTCTCCCGAGGAGCGGGTGCTGAACGCGCTGAAATCCGGCCTGACCAAGCTGGTGGAGCTGGAGATGAAAAGGAAATCGATGTGATCCGGATGTCGTGCAACATGGAACATGTTGCACGACATTCTAGTTCCTGCGCTCGATGTGCCTTGTGCGGGACCTCTGGAAAAACCGCATGCGGGCCATGAATGGTGGCCCGCATTTCTTGTCTCCTGCGCTTACATTCTTAAAAATTCGGAAAGGATGAACACCATGAAAGTGCTGACAGCCAGAGGCATGCGTCTGCTGGAAGCGGCGGCGGTGGAGGAAGGCCTGGATTACCGCCGGCTGATGGAAAACGCGGGAAGCGCCGCCGCCCGGCGGATCCGCACCTTGGACGGCCTGACGGGCCGCACCGCCGTCGTTCTCTGCGGCAGCGGCAACAACGGCGGCGACGGCTTTGTCGTGGCCCGTAAGCTGGCGGAGGAAAGCTTCGCGGTGACCGCCGTACTGCTGTGCGGTCAGCCAAAGTCCGCCCAGGCCCGGGAGATGTACAGCCGCATGGAAGGCCTTGGCGTTTCCGTTCTCAATCTGGAGACCGAGCCATATATGGCAGCCAGCGCTGTGCGGGAAGCGCAGCTGGTGGTAGACGCAGTATACGGTATCGGCTTTCACGGAGATTTGCCCGATTATATGCGCCCCCTGTTCCGCCAGGTCAACGCCGCCGAGGCGATCACCATCGCCATTGACGTGCCCAGCGGCATGGACTGCGATACCGGCCTGTGCGATCCCGATACTCTGGCCGCCGACCGCACCATTACCTTCACCGCCATGAAGCCGGGCCTGCTGTCCGCCAAATCCTCCGCCGTCTGCGGCGCGGTGGAGGTGGTGGGCATCGGCATCGACGAGCGGCTCATCGATCAGTTCACCTCCGATCAGTCGATTATCGATTGGGATATGGTGGCCCATTGCTTCCAGCCCCGTCCGGCGGACAGCCACAAGGGCACCTATGGCCACCTGCTGTCGGTCTGCGGCAGCTATGGTATGGCGGGCGCCGCCATCCTGGCCGCACGGGCCGCTCTGCGCTGCGGCGCCGGTCTCGTGACGGCGGCCATGCCCGCCTCGGTGTATCCTCTGGCCGCCGGCAGCGTGCCGGAAGCGCTGTTTTTGCCCTTGCCTGAAACCGGCGACGGCCTTCTGGCCATGGCGGCGCGGGAGAAGCTGCGGGAGCGGCTGGCCCGCTGCACCGCCGTCCTGGTTGGCTGCGGCCTGGGCTGCGGCGGCCAGGTGCCGGCGGTGGTGGAGGACGTTCTGCGTCACGCCTCCTGTCCAGTGGTGTTGGACGCGGATGGTATAAATTGCGTCGCCCAGCATATAGATATAAGGAAAACGACCCAGGTTCCGCTGGTCCTCACGCCCCATCCCGGGGAAATGGCCCGCCTGCTCGGCTGTTCCATCGAACAGGTGCAGGATAACCGGCTGGAGACAGCCCGCCGCTTCGCGGAGGAGCAGCAGGTGATTCTCGTCCTCAAGGGCAGTAAAACCGTTGTCGCCGCACCCGGGCAGACCCTACTGGTGAATACCACCGGCAATCCGGGCATGGCCACCGGCGGCAGCGGCGATGTTCTGGCGGGCATGATCGCTTCCTTTATCGCGCAGGGGATGGAGCCCTATCGCGCGGCCATGTGCGGCGTGTATCTGCACGGACTGGCCGGGGACGCGGCGGCGCATCGGATTTCGCAGCACGCGATGCTGCCTTCCGATTTGCTGGAGGAACTGGGCGGGTTGTTTTTGCGCCTGGAATAAACGCGGGGAGCCGATGGGCCGCCGCCGTCCGGGCGGAGACTCATCGGCTCCGTTTCGCCGGCGGAAAGGGAGCGGCCAACTCTGTGCAGCCGGAGAAATGGAGTAGTTCTATGACCCGCCGTTTTTTCGGCCTGTGCCTGGCGCTGCTGATGGCGCTGCTGCTCTGCACAGCCTGCAACTCGCAAAATAAGAATCCCGAGAAGCCGGTGACCACCGGCTTTGCCTGCGATGTGGATATGACGTATCAGGATATGCGGGTGAAGGGACATTTGACCCGGATGTCCGCCGGCACGCTGAAAATGGAATTCACCGAACCCGCCACCCTGAACGGCATGTCCATGGAGTGGGACGGGGAGACCATCTCGGTCAAATATGCCGGCCTGTCCTTCGGCGTGGATCCGGCCGCCGTGCCGGAAAGCGCCCTGGGCAAGGGGCTTCTGGACGCACTGGACGCCGGCTTTCGCAGTGGGGGAGAGGGGCAGATGACCGATAAGGGGCTGTCTGTCACCGGTCAGTCGGTCAACGGCCAGTTCGAGATGCTGTCCGATCCGCAGACCGGCCAGCTGCTGTCCCTGAAGATCCCCGAATTGAAGGTGGCCGCCACCTTCTCCAATTTTCAGATCGCCGAAGAACCCGCCAAATAAGCCAAGCGCCGGCTGTGTACGCAGCCGGCGCTTTTTCTATCCGGTTTTGTCAGACTGGCGTGACCGCATAGGTAACATAGGCTCCCGCCGGCCGGTATCCAAGCTTTTCCGCCAGTGCTGCTGAAGTCGGGTTGGCGGCATCCCAGCTGGGATACAAGCCGCGATCCAGGCAGGTAAGAATTAGCCGGGCGGCGCAGGCCGTGGCCAGTCCCCGCTGCCGATGCTCCGGCGCCGTGTCGATTTCAATCTCGATGCCGCCTTCATAATACGCGTAGGTGGACGCGCCGCAGACTGGTTCGTCCGCGCACAGGGCCGCCGTCCCCACGGCGTGGGCCCGGTAATCCTCCCAGGTCGGAAACTGGCTGACCAAATCCCGGCTCCATTCTTTGGCTTTCAGCTGTTCATACAGCTCCCGGCCGATGGGAAGCTCCTGGTATCCTGCCGGAACGGCGGCCAGCCTGGCCAAATACGCCCGATCGAAGGCCGATGGCTCCTTCTCAAAGGCGTATCGCTCGACGCGCTCGAACCGCCCCGGGTTTCTCTGCTCGATGAGGGCCTCCCAAGCTGCGTCGGGCGGTACCGCCAGCAGCCAGCGAGGGATGTGCCCCGCCAGCTCCGCCGCCCCGGCCGCCCTGGCGTCCCCGCCGAAAAAGCAGAAATCGCCGAGCAGCAGCTGGGCGCAGGCGGGCGGGGTTTCCTCTGCGGCGTACGCTTCCCCCATCAGCCCTTGCAGGCAGGACCAGACCATGGTTTCCTGCACGCCCTCGAACAGTGGGGCGATGGCGGGCAGCTCCTCTTTTGTCAGCTTATGCATGTGCGCCCTCCTGTCTACTCCGTTTCAGCTTCGCTTTCGCCAGTGGGAGGCTCTTCCTGTATCACCGGCTCCCCGGCCCGGCGCAGCGCCTTGTGGGTGTAGATGCCGCCGCCCAGAAGCACCAGCAGCAGCCCGGTCGCCAGCAGTAGAACCTCGATGGGTATCGCGTCCCCCAGCGGGCCGAACAGCACCATGCCCAGCGGCATGGCGGCGGTCACCACAATCTGCAGCAGGCTGAATATCCGCCCCTGCATGTCGGACTGGATACGCTCCTGCAGCAGTACGGTGAGCGCCGAACTGAAAAAAGGCACAAACACACCGGTCACCAGGATCACCGCGAGATAGACCCAGAAGTTCAGCGGGATCCCCAGCAGCGCGGTGCAGAATCCGAAGCACGAGCAGGCAAAGGCGATGGTGGCGATGCGGTTGCGGAAACCGCCCCAGGCGGCGATGATAACGCCACCCGCCACCGAGCCGATGCTGAACAGCATCTCCACCAGGGTCAGGCGCCATACGTCGTCCCCGAAGGTGCGGGTCACTTGCAACGGCGTCATCTGCGCGGCGGGCACCAGCAGGAAGAAAAACACCGCGTAGAAAATCAGCAGCTCGCGGATAAATCCGCTTCTTTTCACATACCGCAGCCCGGCCTTCAGGTCGTCCAGGTAGCCGCCCTTCTGTTTTTCCCGCGCCTTTTGGTGCAGCGGGATTCGCTGCACGGAGAGGATGCTGATGCCGATGACGGCCGTGATTACGTCGATTAGAAAGATGAATCCGAGAGGGGCCACCGCCATCAGCCAACCGCTGACCGCGGGGGACAGCAGGGTCATCATGGACGTGACGCTGCCATTGATGCCGTTGACCTTCATCAGTTTGTCCTGTGGCACCAGCAGCGGAATAACCGCCTGAACCGCCGGCGTCTGGATTCCCTGCCCGATGGAGCGGATGCCCGACACCAGGAATATCAGCCACAGGCTGCCCTGTCCCGCCAGGAACAGGATGGCCAGGATCAGCGTAGAAACCGCGGTCAGGGTGTCGGCGCAGATGATCAGCCGCTTGCGATGATAGCGATCCGCCCACACCCCTGCGAACAAGGAAATCAGTACCTGCGGCAGAAAACCGCATAGGGTGGAGATCATCATCATGATCCCCGATTGGGTGGTCAGGGTGATATACCAGACGATGGCGTACTGCACTAGGCAGGAGCCAAACAGGGAGATGGTCTGCCCGGTCAGAAACAGGGCGATTTTGGTCTTCCAGTTGGACGGGGGTGCCTGCTGCGCCTGCGTTTCCATAACACTCCAATTCTCCGCCGCGGTGATGGTGTCCGGCAGCTCCTTCTTGCGGCGGAACAAGGAGGGCCGGGCGGGCGAGCGGGCGGTTTCACTCCGCCGTCCCCATACAAGAGGCTTTGTCACCGCCGGCTTCCGGCGGGAGGCTCATTATACCAGACCGCGGGCGTCCCGCGCAAGCGAAACCGCAAAAAACGGAAAAAGCCGGGCAAATGGGGGACTTTCCCGCATTTGCCCGGCTTTGATCAGTGCGATTCGCGCCGCCTTATTCGTACGCCACGACGTCGATCCATTTCATCAGCAGCTCTTTTTCCTCCGGACGGTTCTCCGTCAGGCGGGCGGCCGCCACGATGGGCAGCCATTCCTGGACATACTTTTTCGACGTATGGGTCTTTTCGCAGAACAGGTTCATGTACTTCTCCGCCATCTCGGGGGACTGGAGGGACAGCAACAGATAGGTCTTGGCCACGTCCGCGCTGGCGTTGCCCTGGCGGGCGGCGATCCAGTCCACGATGTAGGTGCCCTTGTCGTTGATGATGATGTTAGCGGGGACGAAGTTGCCGTGGCACAGCTTGACATGCTTGGGCATGCTGTCCAGCCGGGTCAGCAGCTCGTATTTGATGGAATCGCTGATGGTGTCCAGGCTGTTGATGAGCCGGGTCAGCTTATCCTTCAGCTTGCTCAGCTTGGGCATTTTCTCCTGATGCACCTTCAGCTGGAGATCCACCATATCCTCCAGATACCTGTCGGCGTTCTCCGGATGCTTCTTCATCAGATCCTCCAGGGTGTCTCCCTCGATGAGATCCATGGTGATGGCCCAGTGCCCGTCGATGACCGATACTTCGTGAATGGTGGGAACCAGCAGGTCGGTATACTCGATGCGGGCATGGGTCAGCGCTTCATACAAAGCGTCGGTCTTCCGCCCGGTTTTGAAGATCTTAACCGCTTTGTCTCCCTCCCGGTAGATGTCGACGGTTTCGCTCGAGGCAATCAGATTTTTCAGTTCCATGTGGTAAGACTCCTTTCCGTTTGCAGCCTTGGCAATTAAAAATCGCCTGAAACTATATGTATTATACAACTTTAAAAAGGACTCTGTAAAGAGTTTCTTGTAGATTTAACAAACAATTTGCATTTATCGGCCTTTTGATGCAAACTGCTTGGGAACTTATGTGCATAGTGGATATTTTTCATAAGAATGCCGCCCGCTTCCAAGGGGATTTTGTCGTTCTCTGCATGGCTGTCAGGTAATTGGTCGATTTACATAATTTGCCCTTCTGCATTTTGGTTAAAGCCGGGGAAATGATGAGTTGACAGAGAGGGATACACCTGATATAATTAAATTGTTAAAAAAATAACAACTATCCTTGTGGGAAATAGGAACTGGAGGAACAAAGCAGATGAGCAAGAAAGAACTGACGACCCCCGCCGCCGAAACCGCGAACACCGGCCTGGTGGATACGGTGGACGCCTTGGTGGCCAAGATGAATGAGGTTCGCGAAGCCCAGCGTATTTTCGCCACCTATACCCAGGAGCAGGTGGATAAGATTTTCTTCGCCGCCGCTATGGCTGCCAACCAGCAGCGCCTGCCGCTCGCCAAGATGGCGGTGGAGGAAACTGGCATGGGCATCGTGGAAGACAAGGTCATCAAGAACCACTACGCCTCCGAGTATATCTATAATCAGTATAAAGATACGAAAACCTGCGGTGTGTTAGAAGTAGATTCCGTGGCCGGCATCCAGAAGATCGCCGAGCCCATCGGCGTGGTGGCGGCGGTCATCCCCACCACCAACCCCACCTCCACCGCGATTTTCAAAACCCTGATTTGCCTGAAGACTCGCAACGGCATCGTTATCAGCCCCCATCCCCGCGCCAAGAAGAGCACCATCGCCGCCGCGAAGGTGGTGCTGGACGCCGCCGTGGCGGCCGGCGCGCCCAAGGGCATCATCGCCTGGATCGACGTGCCCTCCCTGGAGCTGACCAACGAGGTCATGCGCAGCGCGGATATCATTCTGGCCACCGGTGGCCCCGGCATGGTCAAGGCGGCGTATTCTTCTGGCAAACCTGCCCTGGGCGTCGGCGCGGGCAATACCCCGGCCGTCATCGATGACACGGCGGACGTCACCCTGGCTGTCAACTCTATCATCCATTCCAAGACCTTCGACAACGGCATGATCTGCGCCTCCGAGCAGTCGGTCATCGTTCTCGACAAGGTCTATGACAAGGTGCGCAAGGAATTCGAGGCTAGGGGCTGCTATCTGCTGAAGCCCGACGAAATCGAAAAGGTGCGCAAGACAATTCTCATCAACGGCGCGCTCAACGCGAAAATCGTCGGCCAGTCCGCCCACACCATCGCGAAGCTCGCCGGTGTGGATGTGCCCGAAACCGCCAAGATCCTCATCGGCCAGGTGGAGAGCGTGGACATCGAGGAGGAATTCGCTCACGAAAAGCTGTCCCCCGTGCTGGCCATGTACCGGGCCAAGGATTTCGCCGACGCGGTGAACAAAGCGGATCAGCTGGTGGCGGACGGCGGCTACGGCCACACCTCCTCCCTGTACGTCAACGCCGTGACCGAAAAAGACAAGATCGATGCCTTTGCGGCCCGGATGAAAACCTGCCGCATCCTGGTCAACACCCCCTCCTCCCACGGCGGCATCGGCGATTTGTATAACTTCAGCATGGCGCCGTCCCTCACTTTGGGCTGCGGCTCCTGGGGCGGCAACTCCGTGTCCGAGAACGTGGGCGTCAAGCACCTGATCAATATCAAGACCGTCGCCGAGAGGAGAGAGAACATGCTGTGGTTCCGCGCGCCGGAAAAGGTCTATTTCAAGAAAGGCTGCCTGCCGGTGGCCCTGGCTGAGCTGAAGGCCGTTATGGGCAAAAAGCGGGCTTTCATCGTGACCGACTCCTTCCTCTACAAGAACGGCTATACCAAGACCATCACCGATAAGCTCGACGAGATGGGCATCACCCATACCACCTTCTACGATGTGGCGCCCGATCCCACCCTGGCCTGCGCCAAGGAAGGCGCCAAGGCCATGGCCTCTTTCGAGCCCGACTGCATCATCGCCATCGGCGGCGGATCCGCCATGGACGCCGGCAAGATCATGTGGGTGATGTACGAGCATCCGGACGTGGACTTCATGGATATGGCTATGCGCTTCATGGATATCCGCAAGCGCGTGTACACCTTCCCGAAGATGGGTGAAAAGGCCTACTTCATCGCGGTGCCTACCTCTGCCGGCACCGGCTCCGAGGTGACCCCCTTCGCGGTCATCACCGACGAGACCTCCGGCGTGAAATACCCGCTGGCCGACTATGAGCTGCTGCCCAAGATGGCGATTATCGACGCCGATATGATGATGTCCATGCCCAAGGGCCTGACGTCTGCCTCCGGCATTGACGCCATGACCCATGCTCTGGAAGCCTACGCCTCCATGATGGCCACCGACTATACCGACGGCCTGGCGCTGAAAGCGCTGAAAAACATCTTCACCTATCTGCCCCGCGCCTATAACGACGGCGCCAACGATCCGGTGGCCCGGGAGCGGATGGCCGACGCCTCCACCATGGCCGGCATGGCCTTTGCCAATGCCTTCCTGGGTGTGTGCCATTCCATGGCCCATAAGCTCGGCGCGTTCCACCACCTGCCCCACGGTGTGGCCAACGCCCTGCTCATCAATGAAGTGATGAAGTTTAACGCTGTGGATTGCCCGACCAAGATGGGCACCTTCCCGCAGTACCAGTATCCCCATACCCTGGAGCGGTACTGTGAGTGTGCCGACTTCCTGGGTATCAAAGGCAAGACCAACCAGGAAAAATTCGATAATCTGCTGGCGGCTATTGACGAGCTGAAGGCTAAGGTGGGCATCAAGAAGACCATCAAGGAATACGGCGTGGACGAGAAGTACTTCCTCGATACCCTGGACGAGATGGTAGAGCAGGCTTTCGACGACCAGTGCACCGGCGCCAACCCCCGCTATCCTCTGATGAAGGAAATCAAGGAGATGTATCTGCGGGTTTACTACGGCAAATAATTTTCTTTCCCCATAAACGAAACAGGCGGGAGGCACCGGATGCCTCCCGCCTGTTTCGTTAAGCTCGTCGCCGCTTGTTCTGGTCCTTGCTCCGGCTCTCAACCGGGAAAGCGGCTAATTCGTTGCGCCTCTGGGAACCGACAATCACCGGCGGCAGGAATTCTGACCGCTTTTTCGGGTTAAGGGTGTACGGATACGGCATCATCATGGCGTCGCCTCCTTTCCTTTGCGCCGTTCTCGCTCATAGTTTCTCACCGGCGTGCAAAACTATGAGTTTCTTAAAAACTCGATCTATTTATCTTAAGGTCTATACGAATCCCCCTGTTATACGGTATAATAGGGGTACTCGAATTGAGGGAGGGACACACACATGGGCTTGACCGTGCGTCATGTCAGCAAATCTTTTGGAACGAAAAAAGCGGTGGATTCCATCAGCTTTTCCATGGACGAACCGGGGGTTTTCGGCCTTATCGGCACCAACGGGGCGGGGAAAACCACCACCATCCGCATGATCCTCGGCGTCATGAACAAGGACGAGGGCGACATCCTCTGGAACGGCCAGCCGCTGGATAGAAATCGGGTGCGTGTGGGCTATATGCCCGAGGAACGGGGAATTTATCCCAAAAACAAGGTCCTCGAGCAGCTGGTCTATTTCGGCGAACTGCGGGGCATGAGCCGCCGCGCCGCTACCGAGTCGGCCGAGCGCTGGCTGACCCGCCTGCAGCTTACGGAATACCGCGACATGCTGGCCGAAAAGCTGTCCAAGGGCAATCAACAGAAAGTGCAGCTCATCGCCACCGTCATCCATGACCCGGAGCTGATTTTCCTGGACGAACCCTTCAGCGGTCTGGATCCCATTAATGTGGATGTCTTCAAAAGCGTCCTGGCCGAGCTGATCGCGGCGGGAAAATACATCGTCATGTCCAGCCACCAGATGGCCACCGTCGAGGAATACTGCAAAGATCTGGTGCTGCTCACCCAAGGAAAAACCGTGCTGCAGGGCAACCTGAAGGAGATCAAGGCCGGCTACGGCCATACCAATCTGAGCGTGTCCTGCCATGAGGACGTGACCGCCCTGGCCGAGAGTCTGGGCCTGCGCCTGCTGGAGCGGCGGCCCGACGGCTGCGACTTCAAAATTGAAGGCGACGCCATGGCCAAAGCCTTCCTGAACGCGCTGGTGGCGGCCGGTATCTTTCCCGAGCGTTTCGAAATCCGGGAACCGTCGCTGCATGAAATCTTTGTGGAGAAAGTAGGGGCTGTGCAATGAGAGACGTACTGACGGTGTTCCGCTTCACCCTGCGGGACGCCTTGCGGAAAAAAGCCTTTATTCTCACCACCGTCATCGTGCTGGTGCTTATCGTGGCGGGCTGCACGGTGCTGCGTGTCGTGGACATGAATAAAAGCGCGCCGGATACCGGCACGGCGGAGCCCGCTCCCGCGGAAAAATCCGACACCTGTTATCTTATCGACGACGCCTCCCTGATTCCTGGCGCCTTGGAGGCCTTGACCGCGGCTCAGCCCACGGTCGACTTCGTGGCCGGCCAGTCGAATAAGCTGAACGACTATAAGGCCGAGGTGGAAACCGATAAAAGTAAATCCATCCTGGTGATTGCCGCCGGGAAGACCGGCCAGCCGGAGCTGACCTTCTACTCCACCGATTTCATGAGCGGGCTGCCCGCCGAAACCCTCACCCGGGTGGTGCAGAACGTGTACGTGGCAGGTCTGCTCTCGCAGGCCGGTGTCTCCGCCGATGTCCAGCAGGCCGCCTTGACGGATTTGAGCTATTCGAGCCAGATCGTCGGCAAAATGGATGTTTCCGGCTACGCCATCGGCATCCTGCTGACCATTATCGTCTTTTTCGCTGTCTACTATTACGGCTACGGCGTGGCTATGTCGGTGGCCTCGGAGAAAACCTCCCGCGTGATGGAAACCCTGGTGGTCTCCGCGAAGCCCTCCCGCATCCTGTTGGGCAAATGCCTGGCCATGGGTGTGCTCGGCCTGGTGCAGCTGCTGGCCTTCCTGGTGGTGGGGGCCGTCTGCTTCGCCACCATCGTGCCCGCCGGCTTCACCATTATGGGCATGCCGCTGGCACTGTCCTCCTTCACCTTCGGCTCCGCCCTGCTGGTGCTGGTCTACTTCCTGCTGGGCTACGCGCTGTACGCCGTGATGAACTCGGTCTGCGGCGCGACGGTCAGCCGCGCGGAAGATCTCAACTCCGCTATGATGCCGGTGGTTCTGGTCAGCCTCATCTCCTTCTATGCGGCTTACGCCACCATGTTCCTGCCCAGCGAGGGCATTAAGCGTCTGGTGACCTATATCCCGTTCACCTCGCCCTTCGTCATGCCCTTCCGTCTGCTCAACGAGCAGGTGCCCGTCATGGATATTCTCATTTCCCTGGCCCTGCTGCTGGTGTCCATCGTCCTGGTGGCGGCGGTGTCGGTGCGGATTTACACCGCCTCGGTGCTTCATTATGGCCAGCGCCTGAAGCTGAAGGACGCCATGAAATTGAAAACCTGACCCCTTGACAAACGTCGCCCGGCGTTGTATCATTATCCTAATAATCATATGGATAAAGGTGACGACGGGGAACCAGTACCCGGAAACCTCCTGCAGAGAGCTGCCGGTCGGTGCGAGGCGGCGGAGGGACCCGGCGAATTCTCATCCCCCGAGCTGTCCGCTGAACCCGGTCCCGGCCGGTCAGTAGGCGGGAACGGTTTCCCCCCGTTAGAAGGGACGGCATTCGGACGGCCGGACGACATCTGTAAGGATGCCCGCCGCCGCTGATGCGCGGAGCGGCCCGCCCGGCGGGCAATGAGAGTGGTACCGCGGAGGAACACAGGCCTTCGTCTCTTTATCAAAGAGGCGAAGGCTTTTCTATACCCCATGAGCGTCTGCGGAAGAAAGGATGACAACGATGCAGAAAAACGGTTCGGAAATCCTGGTGGAATGCCTGCTCGAACAGGGAGTGGACACCGTGTTCGGCTATCCCGGCGGATCGGTGCTGAATATTTACGACGCGCTGTACAAATACAGCGATCGCATCACCCATGTGCTGACGGCCCATGAGCAGGGGGCGGCCCACGCGGCGGACGGCTACGCCCGCGCCACCGGGCGTGTCGGCGTCTGCATCGCCACCTCCGGCCCCGGCGCTACCAACCTGGTGACCGGCATCGCCACCGCCTACATGGATTCCATCCCCATGGTAGCCATCACCGGCAACGTGGCTGTGCCCCTCCTGGGCCGGGATTCGTTTCAGGAGGTGGATATCACCGGCATCACCATGCCGGTGACCAAATACAATTTCATCGTCAAGCGAGTGGAGGACTTGGCGGATACCGTCCGCAAAGCCTTTATCATTGCGAAAAGCGGCCGCCCCGGCCCGGTGCTGGTGGATATCCCCAAGGACGTCACTGCCGCCCTGACGGAATACGAGCCGGTACCCGCCGCGCCTGCCCGCCCCGCCGAACCTCCCAAGGAGGAGCGGCTGGCCATGACGAAGGAACGGCTGGCCTCCTGCCGGCAGCCCCTGATCTATTTTGGCGGCGGCGTCATCTCCTCCGGCGCCGAGGCGGAGCTGCTGGCCCTGGCGGAATCCCAGGATATTCCGGTCTGTGCCTCCATGATGGGTCTGGGCGGTTTCCCGGCGCGTCATCGGCTGTGGCTGGGCATGGTGGGGATGCACGGCACCCTGGCGGCCAACCGGGCGGCGAGGGAATGCGACCTGCTGCTGGTCTGCGGCGCCCGGTTTTCCGACCGGGTGGCGGGCAGCCGCACCGGCTTCGCCCCCCATGCCGAAGTGGTGCATATCGATGTCGATCACGCGGAATTTGATAAGAATATTCCCGCTGCCGTGCGGGTGGCGGGCGATTTGAAGGAGGTGCTGGCCCGTCTGGCCGACGGCCTGCCTTCCCGCCGCCATGAGGCGTGGAACCAGGGCCTGGAGGCCTGCCGCCGTCCGGTCGTCCCCGACCTGTCGGATCCGGACGCCGTCCCCGATCCTCTGGCGATTCTTCAGACGCTCCGCCGCCTCACCCCCGATGATACAGTGGTGGCCACCGACGTGGGCCAGCATCAAATGTGGACGGCTCAGCACTTCGAGATGCGCGCCCCCCGCACCTTCCTGACCTCTGGGGGCCTGGGCACCATGGGCTACGGCCTGGGCGCCGCCATCGGCGGCCAGTTCGGCTGCCCCGATAAGCGGGTGGTTCTGATTTCCGGGGACGGCAGCTTTCATATGAACCTCAATGAACTGACCACCCTGGCCTCCTATAATCTGCCCATCGTGGTGCTGGTGATGAACAACCGGGTGCTGGGCATGGTGCGGCAGTGGCAGAAGGTGTTCTACGGCCGCCGCTTCTCAGCCACCGATCCCCACCGGAAAACCGATTTGGTCAAGCTGGCCGAGGCCTTCGGCTGCACCGGGATGCGGATCGCCCGTACCGGGGATATCGAGCCGGTGCTGCGCGCCGCGCTGGCGGCCGGCGGCCCCGTGGTGGTGGACTGCCAGATTTCTCCCGACGCCAATGTGCTGCCCATGATCCCTCCCGGCGGCACGGTGGAAAACATCCTGCTGGAAATGGAGGAGGATTGAGGTTGAGAGATAGGCCGCTTCCTCTTTCAAAAATCGGTTTTATGGGCCATACCGCCCGGAAAGGATAGGATTCGGATGCAGGAAAATAAAGTGGTGTTTTCCGTCCTGACGGTGAACCATCCCGGTGTGCTGCTGCGGGTGACCGGCCTGTTTTCCCGCCGGGGCTTCAATATCGATTCCATCGTCGCCTGCAAAACCCAGACGCCGGAGTTCTCCCGCTGGACCCTGGTGGTCACCGGCGACGAGGCCACCTTTATCCAGCTCAACCGGCAGCTCCTCAAGATGGAGGACGTCCTCACTGTGGAGGTGCTGGAACCCGACAGCTGTACCTGCAGCGAGCTGCTGCTGCTCAAGCTGGATACCGAGAAGGCGGGCCGCAGCGCCGTGCTGCGCATGGCCCAGACCTACGGCGGCCGGGTGCTGGACATCGGAGAGAAAACCGTCACCCTGGAAATGACCGGCCGTCCGGGCCAGGTGGATCACTTCCTGGCCCAGCTGGAAGGCTTCGGCATTGTGGAAATGGCCCGCACCGGCATCACTGCCCTGGAACGGGGCGACGGCACCATTCACACCGGCGATATCTGACGAACCATACAGGAGGTATTGAAACCATGGGTATGACAATGACACAGAAAATTCTGGCCGCCCACGCGGGCCTGCCGGAGGTGGGGGCCGGGCAGCTCATCGAGGCGAAGCTCGATCTCTGCCTGGGCAACGACATCACCGCCCCTGTGGCCATCAACGAGTTCGAACGCTGCGGCGCCTGCCGGGTGTACGACAAAAGCCGGGTGGCCCTGGTGATGGATCACTTCACCCCTAATAAGGACATCAAGGCGGCCGAGCAGGTCAAAAAGACGCGGGAATTCGCCGGTAAAATGGGCATCGAGCACTTCTACGACGTGGGCCGCATGGGCATCGAGCACGCCCTGCTGCCCGAGCAGGGCCTGGTGGGACCCGGCGACTGCGTCATCGGCGCCGACAGCCATACCTGCACCTACGGCGCCCTGGGTGCCTTCTCCACCGGCGTGGGATCCACTGATTTGGCCGCCGGCATGGCCACCGGCAAGGCGTGGTTCAAGGTGCCCTCCGCCATTCAGGTGGTGCTGACCGGCCGGCTGGGCCGGTTCGTGTCCGGCAAGGACGTTATTCTCCACCTCATCGGGGAAATCGGCGTGGACGGCGCGCTCTACCGCTCGCTGGAATTTACCGGCGAGGGCGTGGCCAGCCTGTCCATGGACGATCGCCTCTGCATTGCCAACATGGCGATCGAGGCCGGGGCGAAAAACGGCGTGTTCCCGGTGGACGACGTGACCATGACCTATGTGGAGGGCCGTTTCAAGCGCACGCCCGTGGTGTACGAGGCCGATCCCGATGCGGTCTACGATCAGGTCGTGACCATCGACCTGTCCGCTCTGCGCCCCACTGTGTCTTTCCCCCACCTGCCGGAGAACACCAAAACCATCGACGAGTGCCGCACCGCCGGGGAAAATGGCGGCCCGGTACGCATCGACCAGGTGGTTATCGGCTCCTGCACCAACGGCCGCATGGAGGACATGCGGGCGGCCGCGGAAATCCTCAAGGATCGCAAGGTGGCCGACGGCGTGCGGTGCATCATCATTCCCGCCACGCAGGAAATCTGGCGGCAGAGCATGCACGAGGGACTGTTTGATATTTTTGTGGAGGCGGGCGCCGTGGTGTCCACCCCCACCTGCGGCCCCTGCCTGGGCGGCCATATGGGGATCCTGGCCGCCGGTGAGCGCGCTGTGTCCACCACCAACCGGAACTTCGTGGGCCGCATGGGCCATGTGGACAGCGAGGTTTATCTGGCCAGCCCCTATGTGGCGGCGGCCTCCGCCGTCGCGGGCGTCATCGCCGACCCCGCGTCGCTGTAAATGAAAGGAGGAATACCCATGACCGCACAAGGACGGGTACATACCTACGGGGATAACGTGGATACCGACGTCATTATCCCCGCCCGCTATCTCAACACCTCCAGCCATGAAGAACTGGCCGCCCACTGCATGGAGGATATCGACAAGGACTTTGTTTCTCGCGTCCGGCCGGGTGACATCCTGGTGGCGCGTAAGAATTTCGGCTGCGGCTCCTCCCGCGAGCATGCGCCCATCGCCATCAAGGCCAGCGGCATTTCCTGCGTCATCGCCTCCACCTTTGCCCGGATTTTTTACCGCAACGCCATCAACATCGGCCTGGCCATCTTGGAATGTGACGAGGCCGCTCGGGATATTCAGGCCGGGGACGAGGTCAAGGTGGATTTCGACACCGGCCTCATCACCAATCTGACCACCGGGAAAACCTACCAGGCAGAGCCTTTCCCGCCCTTTATTCAGAATATTATTCAAAAAGGCGGCCTTCTCGCCTCTATCCAGGATCGGCTGTAATTTCAGCCGTCGCACACATCCCCGGCGGAAATATTCCGTCGGGGATGTGTGCCGTCCGGGACAAAATTGCGGCGGTAAAATGTCGGAAGATTATAACAGATCGATCTGTGGTGAATTTTCACGCGAAAAAACGAAAATTAAGTTGACAAAGAGACATTTTTCCCCTATAATAATACACGTTAAAAAAGTAAATATTTGGCAAAACTGGCGAAAGCCAGCGACGCAAAGCGATGAGTCTAAGGCGAAGGTTCGCTATGATTGTCAGGCTGCATGATGAACGTACAGAGTTGATACGTGTCGTTATGCAGCCTTTTTTTATTGGCCGCGGTTCCGGACGGCTTCTTCCGGACACGAAACAAGCCCCCCCATAAGCAGTCCCCTGCCGCCCGCGCTTCTTTCCAGAGCCGGTACGACAGGGGACTTTTTATGTGGCGGCTGCCGTGTCCGGGCGGATCCCCAGGCGCAGCCGGTAGCTGAAGGTCATGGGGCAGGGCCGATCGCCCAGAGCGGCCCGCACCGCTTTCTCGAACGCCTCCAGCTGTGGCAGGACGGCCTGCGGGGCGGTGCGGATCAGCGCTTGCACCCCGCCTTGGCTGAGGGCCAGCGCGAGCAGCCGATCGGCGCTCCCATCCTCCGTATGGGCGAAGACCAGCTCCCGGGAGAATGGGAACCAACCGCTGTCCCGGATGCGGGACAAATGCCTATCCTTGTCCCAGCGGCGAAAGGTGCCGCGCACCGCCGGGTGCGTGTCCTCCATACGGCGGATATAGGCCAGCAGGACCTGGTAGGCCGTCTCCGCCCGCCTGTTGCAAAGCGGGATGGTGTCGTAATCGTAGGCCATGAACAGCCCGCCAGGCTGGAGAATCCGGGCCGCCTCCTTCAGGGTAGAGGCCGGTTCCATCCAGTGGAAGGACTGGGAGCAGGCGACGACATCGGCCCATCCGTCCGGCAGGCCGGTGTCGTCGCCATAGCCCGGCTGAATGCGAACGCTCGGGCAGCCGGCCGCTGCGCGCTCGGCCGCCGCGCGCATGTCGGGGCTAGGCTCTATGCCCACAACCTCCCGGGCCGCCTCCGCCCACGCTAGGGTAGACAGCCCGGTGCCGCACCCCACGTCCGCCACCGTCCGCGGCGGAAAGCCGCGGTATACGCGGGCAATCTCCAGAATTTGCGGCGGGCATGCGGGCCGCGCCTTGTCATAGGCGTCGGCGAAGCCGAGAAATCGGGCGGCGTTTAATTGTCGGCTGTTCATAAGCGTTCATCCTTTCCAATAGATATAGTATACCGGTGAAAAAAGGAATTGGCAATCCCCGGTCCGGTATGTACCATGGGGAAGCTTGACAACCCAAAACAGGTGCGGTACTATTTATCTGCATGATGGAGATTGATAAGAGAAAGGTATGAATCAAATTGATCAAACGGGCTACAGCCGTTCTTTTCGCGGTAGTGTTTGCGGCTTCCCTGGCTTCCTGTGCAGAGCCGAAGCCGACCCCCGCTTCCACCACCGGATCTTCGGCCTCGGATACGGAGCCGGGGCCGACGACACAAAGCACGGGCGAATCCAGCGGCGTATCTTCCACAGCGTCGGCTGAAAGTCCATCCTCCGCAACGCGGACAACCGCGCGTCCGGCTTCGACCAAAACCACCGCGGAGAAAACTACCGCGAAGAAAACCACGTTGGCCCCACCGACGTCTGCTCCCACAACCTCAAGCGCGATAAAAGCAGCCGCTTTTACCTTTTCGCAGACCTTTCCTCTGGAAATCACCGCCTATGGTGCGCGTTTTCAGATTCTGGACGCGGCCATATCCGGCGTAAAAATGGACGCGGACGGCGGCTGCACATTTAACTTTAGCTGCAGTGCAAAACGGCTGGAGGACGGGATTGCGGGGAAAAAGACCTGTGCTGTCCGGGTGAAATGGTTCAACGAGAACGGGGAACAGGTCAAGGCGACCGGGCCGGCTATCGGCAGTCTCGATGAGGGGGAAACCGGCCGCTGCAATACCGTCATGGGCATGAAAGCCTCGGAGATGCAGGGCTCGCCGAACAGCCGCTTTACCGTGTTTTTGGAAGGCTATGGCGAGGCCGGATAAGACGAGAAGGGAAGACGCAGAGAATATCTGTTGACGACGATCGTCCTGCCGGCGGGTCCGTAGAAAAAGGGATTGACAATCCCCGGCGGCTTGCAATCGACGGGGGATTGCGCTATACTGTTGAAAGCGGTACAGCCGTTTCAAGAAAGGCGGAAAAGGGATGAAAGCAGTCGATATTTCCCGGGAAATGTTGAGCGCTCCGGTCTATCCCGGCGACCCCAGCCCTTCGCTGGAAGCCCTCTGCCGCCTGGAGTTCGGCGACGTGTGCAATACCTCCTCATTGCATGCCTGCCTGCATAACGGCACCCATATGGACGCTCCCCGGCACTTTGTTCCCGACGGGACGGACGCCGCCCATGTGCCGTTGGACGCCTGCATCGGGGAATGCAGCGTGGTTAATTTCGACGGCCTTCTTCTGGGGGCCCAGGCGGAGGCGCTCCTGCCTGGCCTGCGCTCCCGGGTGTTGTTCAAGGGAAAGATGGAGCTCAGTCCCAGCGCGGCTTTTGTGCTGGCGGACAGCGGCCTGCGGCTGCTGGGGGTGGAGGGCCAGTCGGTGGCCCCGGCGGAATGCACCGTGGCGGTGCACCGGCAACTGCTGAGCAGCGGCATGGTGCTGCTGGAGGGCCTCGATTTGTCCGGCGTGGAGGAGGGCATCTATTTTCTGATGGCCGCCCCGTTGAAAATCGACGGCGCGGACGGTTCCCCCGTGCGGGCCATCTTGTTGGAACGGCAAACCTAATCTCGGGAAGTGTTGGACGGTGTCCGTCGGCCGGGATCTGATAACCGAAAGGACGAATGTGAATATGCATCCGATTTTGGCGGCGGGGGCCGCGTGGGATTCCTGGTCGAACGTGGCGTTCATTCTGCCGTGCATGGTGCCGGCCCTGGTGCTTCTGGGCTTTTGCATTTATAACGACGCCCGCCTGCGGGGGGAGAAGCGGCCAGTGCTTTGGGGCGTGCTGTCCGGGGTGATGTTCCCGGCCGCGCTGGTGTATTTCCTGGTCACCCGGCTGGCCAAACCCATTGAACTGACGTGTAAATTCTGCGGCTATTCCTTGTCCCGGTGGCATACCGTCTGTTCCTCCTGTGGCCGTCTGCTGGTGGGGCCTGGGAAGAAGGTTAAGAAGTTCCGCCGCCGGCGCAAAGCCTTTTTTATCCTCTTTATTCTGCTGCTGATCGCCGGCTGCGTGACGGCGTCTGTTATTGGAATCAATATGTCTTGAGGGAGGGCTTGTTTTGTACGGATTTGAAACGCAGTTGGTGGACACGATTGTCCGCTTTCTTCTCGGGTTGCTCGGGTTGATCCTGCTGGAGGCCGCCGCTGGGGTGTTCCTGGGGCTGTGCGTCTATAACGACGCCTGTTACCGGGGGGACAGCAATCCGGTGCTCTGGGGGGTTCTTTCCGGCTTTTTCAATATTGTCGCTCTGGTGTATATCATCGTGCAGCTGAGCAGTAAGAACAAGACGGCGTTCTGCGTGCAGTGCCGCGCCCCCATCCCCCAGGGATATACCGTTTGCCCGGCCTGCGGGATGCCGCTGTTTCTGCGGGGCAAGCCGGTGTCCGCGGAGCAGATGGAAGGCTTTCGTCGGCGCCGGAAGCTGTTTCTCATCCTGTTCATCGTCTTTTTCGCCGTGGCCCTCATTTTGGGCGTCTTGGTGATAGTGGATTATATCACCAATATCTTTCAAACGGTGACCTCCTTCGGCGATTATTGGGAAACCGCCCTATAAGCCTTACGGACATACGAAAACCCCCTCCAGGCGCTTTGGCGCCTGGAGGGGGTTCGTTTTGCTTATACGAATCGGTTTTGCAGGGTGCCGATGCCCTGGATGTCGGCCTCCACCACGTCCCCCGGGCGCAGCCAGTGCTGCTCCTCTGGCGGCCGCCCCTGCATGACGCCGCCCGGCGTGCCGGTGAACAGGATGTCCCCCGGCTCCAGGGTGATGTAACAGGACACATAGGCCAGAACGGCGGCGGGCGTGAAGAGCATATCCCGGGTATTGGCCCGCTGGCGCACCTCGCCGTTGACCCGGCAGGCGATGTCCAGATTGCCCGCGTCCACCTCGTCGGCCGTGACCACATAGGGCCCGATGGGGGCAAAATGATCCCAGCTCTTGCCCATCAGCCATTGGGTGGACTGAAACTGGAGCACCCGTTCGGACACGTCGTTGCCCACGGTGTAGCCGAAGATGTGCGCCGGGGCGTCCTCCTCGGCAATGTGACTGCCGCCCCGGCCCACCACGGCCACCAGCTCGGCCTCATAGTCCAGTTTGGCCGCCTCCTCGGGGAAGGGGATATCCTGCTGATGGGCGGCGATGGTATTGCTAAATTTGGAAAACAGCACCGGCTGATCCGGCTTGTCCATGGCGATTTCCGCCGTGTGATCCCGATAGTTGAGGCCCACGCATAGGATTTTTCCCGGCCGGGGCACCGCCGGCGCGTACCGTACCGGCTGGGCGACCGGCACGGTTTTGCCGGCCAGCAGCCGCTCCACTTGGGCGAGGGCATCGTCCCCGCCCGCCAGCAGCTCATGCAGGTCGGCCGGCGCAGCCAGATGCCGTCGGGCCGCCGTGGCGGCGATATTCACCGGCCCGCCCAGCGTCTGCACACCCAGCCGTATCCGGCCATTCTCATAAAAATGGAACCATTTCAAAATAAGCGCTCCTTTCTGTTCGAAAACATGTAGGTCGACTGCTTTCATCATACCCGGGTTCCCCGCCGAAATCAACGAACAGACCATGAACATTTTCTTTAGATTCCCGGTAGACTGCTGTCCGGCAGGTACGGCCCGGCCCTGTGCTGCATACATTGTAATGGAACGATAGGCTCAATACCCGGTCATTTGCGGATGAGCGGACAGAAAGGAACGGTCGACGACTATGGACAGCGTCTATTTTAACGTCAGTTCCATCACCAATGCCATGCGGGGGAAGAACCTGCTGGAGCGTAACGGGATTCACGGTTATATCAACCGGACCGTTGATGAAGAGGGGAACAACGGCTGCGGCTACAGCCTGCTGGTCAGCGGGGATACCGCCAAGGCGGAAAGCCTGCTGCGGGCGTCGGGCATCCGGATTACCGGCAAGGTCCCGGCGGATAGATAAAACAGGAAAGGAGTGATCAAGTTTGATATATTGGGACAATGCCGCCACCACCTGGCCCAAGCCCATGGCCGTGACCGAAGCCATGAGCCGGGCGCTCACGCGCTACGGCGCCAATCCGGGCCGGGGCGGCCATACGATGGGCATGGCCGCCTCCCGCGAGGTGTACCGCTGCCGGGAAACGGCGGCGGAATTTTTCCATCTGGACAATCCGGGCCAAGTGGTGTTTACCCTGAACTGCACCATGGCCATGAATATGGCTCTCAAAGGCATTTTAAGGACAAGCGGACGGGTGGTGGTCTCCGACCTGGAGCATAACGCCGTCATGCGCCCCCTTCACGTGCTGTCCCCAGGCCGGCCCATTTATGACGTGGCCCAGGTGACGCCGGGGGACGACGACCAGACGGTGGAGGCCTTTCGTCGCTGCATCACCCCATTCACCCGCGCGATTGTCTGCACCCATGCCTCCAACGTGTTCGGCGTGCAACTTCCCATCCGGCGTCTCGGGGAGCTTGCGCGGGAACACGATTTGCTTTTTGTGGTGGACGCCGCCCAGACGGCGGGGGTGCTGCCCCTGGACATGGAGGCCGATCACATCGACTTTCTGTGCGTGGCTGGGCACAAGGGCCTGTACGGCCCCATGGGGACCGGCATGCTGCTGTGTGGCGATCGGTTCCAGCTGCCCTCCTTCGTGGAAGGGGGGACGGGGAGCCAGTCTCTGCTGTATGAGCAGCCGGATGAGCTGCCCGACCGCCTGGAGAGCGGCACCCCCAACACCCCCGGCATCTGCGGCCTGCGGGCGGGGATGGAGTGGGTGAAGGCCCGGGGAATTGACGCCATCCGGCAGCAGGAGCTGCGGGACGTGCAGATGCTGTACGATGCCGCAGCCCGAATCCCCGGCGTTACGCTGTATACGCCGCGGCCCGAGGACGGATACGGCGTCCCCGTGCTGTCGCTGAACATCGAGGGGCGCGCGAGCACCGACGTGGCGGAGGAACTCAACCGCTACGGTGTGGCGGTGCGGGCCGGCCTGCACTGCGCGCCGAGCGCGCACAAAAAATTTGGGACGCTGCCGGGGGGGACGGTGCGGCTGGCGCCGTCTCTGTTTACCTCCAGGGCGGAGGTGGCGGAAACCTGCCGGATTTTGCGGGCTTGCGCCGCTTCCGGCGGCCGCCAGGGCGTCAAATAGGCCGGCTGTATCACAGATTGTCGCTGAAAATCCCGAAGAATTTCGCATTCTTCGGGATTTTTTCGCACAAAAGCCGCCTGGAACCGCCCCGCTCGGCGGCGGTTTCGCCCAAAAACGCACGGAAAAGCAGCGGCGGCCAAATCTGAAAATTCTCTTTCATTCGCGGCAAACCCATTGCAATAATCCGATAGTATGGTAAAATATAAAGGATAGAGGCGAAGGGGAAACTTTCGCTCCCCGCGGAAGGATGAAAAGCAGCATGGCAGACTTTTTTACAGACGTCTGGAAATCCATCGTCGGGTTTCTGGGATCGTTCAACTGGATAGTGGACACGCTGGATATCCTTCTGGTGGCGTTTATCATTTACAGCGCGATCAAGCTGGTGCGGGATTCCCGCGCCGAGCAGCTGCTCAAGGGTATCATCCTGTTGCTGGTGATGTTCGGGGTGGCCAAGCTGCTGCATATGAAGGCGCTGGATTTTCTGCTGCAGACGGTATTCAACAGCAGCCTGTTGCTGCTGGCCATCATATTCCAGCCGGAAATCCGGCGGGCGCTGGAGCAGGCGGGGCATTCCCGTCTGGGGCTGCGCAGCATTTTCGGCGTCAACGGCGAGCAGAACGAGGAGAGTATCAAGCAGTGGCAGAAGGCCATCTCCGCCGCCTGCGCGGCCTGCGAGACGCTGCAGCGCCAGAAGATGGGCGCCCTCATCGTCTTCGAGCGGGACACCAAGCTGGGGGAAATCGCCAAATCGGGCACCCTGGTCAACGCCGACCCCACCAGGGAGCTCATCGGCAATGTGTTTTTCAACAAGGCCCCCCTGCACGACGGGGCCATGATCATCCGGGACGGGCGGGTGTACGCCGCGGGCTGCATCCTGCCGCTGTCCGATAACCTGCAAATCAGCCGGGATCTGGGCACCCGCCACCGCGCGGCGGTGGGGATGAGCGAAAATTCCGACGCTATCGTGGTGGTGGTTTCGGAGGAAACCGGCACCATCTCCACCGCTGTGGCCGGGGAGCTCAAGCGCAATTTCAGCCCCGAGGCGCTGCGGGTGGCGCTGGAAAACGGCATCATCTGGGATCGCTCCCGTCAGGATAAGGACGGCGAGCCGAAGGGCGGCCTGTTCCGCCGGGGAAAATCCCGTGACAAATAGGGCTATTCCGCGGGAATTGGTTCTGGCCGGCTGCCGCAGCCGGCGTTTCGGCCGCAGCGGGCGCGGCTGAAACCGGCCACTTCCATTTTTGCGAAAGTATGGGTGTACAACATGAAGAAGCTGTCGTTTAACAAGGTGCTGCACAATAAAAAGTTCATGATGGTATTTTCCCTGGTGGCGGCTGTCGCGATCTGGGCGGCGGTGGCCTACGGGCCGAGCAGCACCATCACCAAGACCATCAAGGGCGTGCCCATCAACGTCTCGCTGACCAACCCGCTGGCCTTGGAGGAAAACCTCCAGCTGACGGGGCAGAAGGAATTCACCGCGGATATACAGATTCAGGGCCCCCGCTCCAAGGTGGAGCGGCTGACTGGCAGCGACATCATCCTGACGGCGGACACCGCCGACGTGGTCAAGCCGGATAAGTACACCGTGGCGGTGAAGGCAAGCAACCTGCCGGATGGCTGCGAAATCAAGGACACCACCAAGCAGACCATCACGCTGACCTGCGACAAGTGGGTGGGCAATTCCTTCCCGGTGGAGGCGGATATTTCGGGCGTCAAGGTGACGGACGAGACCATATACCGGCTGGGCACCCCGATGCTGGCGGCTGATTTCCTCACAGAAGGCAAGGCCCAGGTGAAGGGGCCGTCCGGCGTGATCAGCAAAATCGACAAGCTGGTGGCCAAGGTGACGGCCGGGGAGCCCATTGCCGACGCGCAGGTGTTTTCCACCGAGCTGACGGCGGTGGACAGCGAGGGGAAGGATGTGGATTTGTCCGAATGCACCTTCCCTGACGCGGCGGAGGGCAAGGGCACCGTCAACGTCACGGTGCCGGTCCAAGTGTACCGGAAGGTGAATTTCACCTATCAGCTCGAGAACGTGCCGGAATATTACCAGGGGGTGACCAACTTTTTCACCCTGTCGCCCACCTATATCGAATTCTGGGGATCGCCCACGGCGGTGGAGAGCTTCGCCGCCCAGGTGGCCGATTTGGGCAAATTCGATTTTGACAACATGAAGGCCACCGACAACGAAAAGGTTATCCCGCTGACCATCCCGGACGGCATCACCGTGCTGGGCGATGTGCGGGAGGTCAAGGCCGCCTTCAAGCTGAGCAACGTCTCCTCCAAAACTATGGACTTGACACTGGAGATGGGGTCGAAGGGGAACGTGGTCATCCAGAACCAGCCCGCGGGCCGCAGCGTGACAGTGCAGGATAAGCTGACGGGGATCGTGCTGTGCGGCCCGAAATCCGCCCTGAACCGCGTCAGGGCCTCCGACTTGGTGGTGACCATCGACATGGCCAACAACGCCACCACCGGCCCCAGCCTGTTCCAGGCACGGATTACGGTCAAGAACCGGAAGGATATCTGGGTGTATTACGGCGATAACAAGCACGGCATCGACGTGGGAGTCACGGTGGACGTGGCCTGACGCGAAAAGTGACCGGATAGAAAAGCCCCCTGCCGCGCGGCGCCGCGACAGGGGGCAATTGATAGGCGGCCCTCCGGGAGCAGGGGGCGGAGGCCTGTGGAAAAAGAGAGAACGGAAGCGGAGGGAAACAGCCTCGTGGATCTGGAGACGGCAAGACTGGTGCTGACGCCTGTGACGGAGGAACACATCGATCCTATCTGCGCTCATTTCACCAAAGAGGTCGTCACCTATATGGTTCCAGGCCCGGCGAAGGAGCGGGGCGACATGGAGGCGGTCGTCCGCCGGTTTATGGAGCAGCGGCGGGCCGGCACGGATTTTGTATATGCCATCACGCTGAAGGGGAGCAGCGAATTTATCGGCGTTGCCAGCCTGCACCATGTGCCGGCTCCAGTGCCGGAGCTTGGCATTTGGACAAAGATGGAGGCGCACGGGCATCATTATGGAAGGGAAGCCATTGGGGCGATGCTTCGGCTGGCCGCTTCCATGGGGATAGGCCGGCTGTGTTATCCTGTCGACCGGCGGAATGTGCCGAGTCGAAAAATCCCGCTGTATTACGGCGGGAGGCGGACAGACGCGTTCCGTCTGGTGCGTACGCCGGACGGCAGGACGCTCGAAGAGGAACGATACGAAATCGAAACCGGAAGCTGGCCGCCCGTCCTGCGTTGAACAGAGACGGGCGGCCGGCCTTTTTTATGGAAAAGTAGAGCGATTTTATTCTTTTTTTCGTGTTAAGAAAATTCCAGCGATTGCTCCAATAAGAACAATAGGTGCTAACCGCACAAATAGCCATTCAAATATATGAAAACCTGCTCCAAAAACAGCCGTTTCAGGGTCGTTATAGTTCAAACTTAAATAGGGACTATTTAAAGCAATTAAGGCCGCCGAAATGATTACTATAATAGAACACAGTGCAATAAGCAATCCTTGCATGATTTTTCGTCTGGCAATCTTTTTTTGTGCGAGCTGTAAATTTATAATCTCTAGTTTTTCCGAAAGTACTTTTAAATCATCGACCTTCGTTTCAACAACCGTTTCCCCAAGCAAAGTGCTCACCGGGACTTCCAACACCTCAGATATAGAAATTAACATATCTGAGTCAGGAACCGACAATCCTTGCTCCCATTTCGAGATGGTTTGTCGTACAACATTCAATTGAATAGCAAGTTCTTGTTGTGAAAGCCCTTTGGATTTTCTGATTGATTGAATGTTTTTACTTAACATTATACATGTCCTCCTTTTGATTTTCTCACCAATAGTATATGAGAAATTGTCCGTGGCCACAAGCAACGCATGTTAACATTCCGGTTACTCGTATGATATCAATCCCAGAGCCTTCTCATCATCAAAATCATAATTGCCAGTGTTTGTGGTAAATTCAACTATAAAATCTTAAGATAAATTGTCACAAATGTTCTCTTATTTGTGTTATAGTTAGAGAAGAGGTTCTCGATTAACCAGGCGCGCATCAACCGGGAATTCGCCTTTTCCACGGCGTATGTGTCGGACGACGGGCTGACGATTTATCCGATGAAATGGTTTTTTGAAAGGCCGGTCTCGGCCTGGGAGGCCGCGGGCATCCGCCGGGAAGGTATACAGGCCTTGGAGGAGGCGTGGCTGTACGCCATCGGCGACGCCTATAAAAACGCGCCGCTGTATGACAAAGTGAACAGCTTCCTCGGCCGGACGGTGACTTCCGGCTGACGGAGGAAGCAAAAAGGGGCGGTTGCTCGCGGCTTTTCAGCCCGGAGCGACCGCCCTTTTATCCATATGCAAAATGAGGGGGAGGAGGTTACAGGGTGGCACCCGGTATGATTTTATGGGGGAGGACGGGGGGCGGGGTGCCGTGGACGACGGCGTCCACGGCGTCGGCGCTGATCCGGTCGATGGAGCAGCCCACGGTGGTCAGCCGCTCGGACAGGTAGCGGAGCATATCGATGTCGTCGAACCCCATGACCCCGACCCGGGCGGGGACGGGGACGCCCTCCTCCCGCAGGGCGAGCAGCATGTGCAGGGCCTGGTAGTCGCTGGGAAACAGCAGGGCGGTGCGGGCCGTCGAGGCCCCGATCAGGGCGCGGACGGCGGGAATATAGTCCGGCTGGGCCACCACATGGGTTTCGAGACGAGGAAGGGCGGCGGCCGCGGCCCGGAAGCCCTCATACCGCCGCCGCTGGGCGTCGATATTGACGCGGGACTCCTGCTCCTTGGCGGTATAGACGTAGACGAGGCGGCGGTAATCCCGGCCGGCGGCGTAGCGGACAGCGTCGCCCATGGCGGCCTCCTCCCACACCCCGGCGTGGGGGAAACCGGACAGGCGGTTGCCCACCGTGACCAGGGGGACGCGCAGCCCCCGCAGCCACTGCTCATACGCCTCTCCCCGGCCGGCGGGGCAGAGCAGGATGCCGTCGGCCCCCAGGCCGCACAGCCGGCGGACGCTGTCCCGTTCCCGCGCAGGATCCCGGTCGGTGAGCAGGAGGACGACGGTGTAGCCGAGTGCGCGGGCGCGGGCCTCCACCGCGCTGGCCAGCTGGGCGAAATACTCGTTGCGCAAATCGAAGAGGACCAGGCCGATAAGCCAGGAAGCGCCCCGCACCAGGCCGCTGGCCCGCATATCCTTGACATAGCCCAGCTCCTCGGCCTTTTGCAGGATGCGGCGGCGGGTTTCTTCCTTGATTCCAGGCCGGCCGTTCAGGGCGCGATCCACCGTGCCCTGGGACACGCCGCAGATCGCGGCGAGGCGGGTGCTGGTGATTTTATCCGGCATGAGGGAGGTTCATCCTTTCGTTTCGGCGGATGGTTCCACCGTGAGGATCAGGCGGGCTCCCGCCGACAGGCGGCAGCCCTCCAAGACGACGTCGTCCCCGTCGCGGCGGCAGGAAAGGGGCCGTCCGTCCACTGACGCGGCGGGGCGGCCGGCGGGCAGCCAGGGCAGCGCCAGGCGGAGAAGGGACAGCGCGCCCTCCTCGACGTTTAGCTCCAGCCGGTTGTCCGTGATGTCCACGGTGCCCCAGGCGGCGTCCACGCTCCACAGGCAGCGAAAGCGCTCGCCCGGCGCGCGCAGCGGGTCGAAGCCGAGGCGGCCCCGAGGCAGGTCGAAGAGAAAGCCGCTGTATACGAGAAGCAGGGAAAAGCTGGCCATGGAGCGGGCGTAGTTGCTGCCGCACTCCATCTCGTTGAACGGATTGCGCTTATCCCCGTCGTACCGATCCCGGACGGCCCGGACGACGGCGAGGCCTTCTTCCCGCAGCCCTTCCCGGATCAGCAGGGCGGCCGCCTGGTATTCCATACCGGTCATGCATTCCTGACAGTAGGGCACAGGCACCGCCGGCCGGTGCGCGCCGGCCGGATATTCGCAGATGACCATGCCGCTCTCCCCGTTGAGGCAGTAAACGCGGCAGGGATTGCAGTAGGCGCGCATGTCGGGCTTGAAATTGTTCCGGAACAGGCTTTGCAGGGCGGTGCGGGTCTGTTCCCGGTCGAACAGATCGCCCAGGCCGCAGAGATCGGCGTGCCACTGGCCGCAGAGCTGGTCGATTTCGCAGCCATGGCCTATCTGGTATTTCAGTTCCCCGGCCTCCTCGTTCCAGTACCGGGAGCGGGTCTCCTCGTCGTAGGGGTCGAGCAGCTGCCGATCGGTCAGGCCGATGGGCTGGTCGAAGTAGGCGCCGTTGAACAGGTGCTCTTTTGTCCAGGCCTTTCCCTTTTCAAACAGGGCGCGGTACGCGGCCGCTGTTTCCGCCTCGCCCAGGTAGGCGGCCATTTCCTCGCCGGCCCGCAGGGCGGCGAGATAAAAGCCCTGGAGCCAGGCATTGGGGCCGTACAGCTCCATATCCAGGGTGTGGTGCTGCCGCCCCTCCAGCACGCCGTCCTTGTTCCCGTCCCAGCGGTAGGGGTTGGCGGGGCTCCAGGCGTATTCGAGGGCCAGCTTGACCTGCGGCCACAGGGAGCGGAGCCAATCGTCGTCCCCGCACAGCTTCCATTCGCGGTAGGTCTTGATAACGCCGCCCATCTGGCCGTCCACGCAGGGGTGGAAGCCGTCCCGGCCGCGGCCCAGGGGAAGCTGGAGGCGAAAGGACATCCGCCCGTCCTCCCACAGGTTATAGCGGACATCCAGTTCGCGCATGGATCGCTCCAGCTTGGGGAACAGGAAGGGGAGGGCGTAGGCGTAGTTCCAGACATGGGTGCAGCTGCCCTCGCAGCTGCCGGCGGTTTCGTGCAGGCCCTCCCAGCCGTAGAAGGAGCCGTCCTCCAGCCGCATGACGGTGGGGGTTTTGAGCACAGCCAGGTTGGCCGACACCGCCTCGCTCACCTCCGGGGGGAGGGTGGAGGCGAACAGGGCCCTTTGAAAGCGGCGTGTCCGCTCGTACAGAGACGTCCAGTTTGCCAGGGCGTAGGCGGCGGTATCCTGCGACGTGGGGAAGAGGGTGCTGTCGTAGGTTTTCCATACCACGTCCCGCTCCCCCTGGGGCGTCTGCTCCCGGCAGGGGTTCCAGTAATTGACGCGGTTGGGATACCGCCAGGCGAGCAGGAAGCGCACTGTCCGCGTTTCTCCCGGCTCGAGGGAGAAGGGAACGGCCAGGGTGGCCACGTCGCCGCCGCCGGGCTCGTCATAGCGCCGCGGGGGGAGGGGGCCATCCTGGGCGAAGTCGCGCCAGTACACCGTCGGGCCGTCGAACCACTCGCCCCGGTACCAGGCCTCCTGGGCCTGGACGTCCCGAGCGTCGGTAGCCAGGGTCAGCTCGCCGTATTCCGGCGCGTCCTCTCCGCAGGCTTCCTGCCAGAAGGCCAGGCCCGACCAGCCGTCCCGGCGGACGAAGCGGTTGTGCGTTTGCCGGGAGAAGGGGTTGCGCACTGAGAAGGCGGCGGTATAATCGATGGGGAAGGCGGCGGTGTTTTCCATCGCCACCTCAAAGAAAGCCGCCGGCAGGCTGGAATTCTTATCGTCCAGGGGAATGAAGGGGTTGAAGGCCGTCAGGGACACCCGGCCCGGAAAGGCGGGATCCGCGAATTCCAGCCGGGCGATGGGAAACTCCCCGATAAAGGTATGCTCCCGGAAATGGGGGAAGCCGGCCAGGCTCTCCCGCTGGGGGCCGTAGCCGTACCCGGCGAAGTTTCCCTTGCCATAGGCGCCGGCCAAATCCTTGTACAGATCGCCGGCCAGAACCTTGGCGCACAGCAGACGGCCGCCGGCCGCCGCCTTGACGGCCAGATGGCTGTAGTCGTTTATCGCCCCCTTATGGGGGCGGCCGTCGATTTCCCAGTCCGTGAGGCGGCCGTTGCCGCCCAGGCCGATGCTGCCGGTGCCGATGCCGCCCAGAGGAAACACGATTTCCCGGGTGCTGGCGCCGGTATACACGCAGCGCGGGTTGACGTTGTCCGTGGTCATGCGTATCACGCGTCCTTTCCATCAGCGGGTGTCCAGGGGCTTTCCGTGTACGTACACGTTATAGCACGAAAGGCGGGGGGTGTCAACCTATCCGATGGAGAAAAACGAAAAAAAGCCCCCGCCGCGAGCGGCAGGGGCAAAGGCTGCAGACAAAGAGGCAACCGGCAGAGGGTTAAGAGGCGGAGACCAGGCGGTTTTGCCGCAGAAAGGCGACCAGGCTGTCGGCCATGGAGCGATGCTGTTCGACGGTGGGATGGCCGTTGCCGCCCTTGTTGGGTCCGCAGGGCAGGGGACAGACGTAATAGTTCTTCGCGGCCCCGCCCAGGCGGTTCACCGCGTCGGCGGCCTCGTCCAGATAATCGGCCATGATGCCGCCCGCTGCCCAGACGATGGCGGCCCGCGGATTCTTCCGCCGCACCTGCCGCATGAAGTCCTGCATCGCCTGGGTCAGCGCCGAGGAGGAGCCGCCGGTCCACAGGTCGTTGGTGCCCAGGTTGATGACCACGATGTCCGCCTGGCGGGAGAAAGCCCAGGGGGCGGTTTTGTCCCGGTAATAACTGATAGACTCGTACATGGGAGGCAGGGCGGGGTTGCCGCCGTCCCAGCCGTGATACGCGCCGATGCCGCTGCGGGCCAGGACGCTGATGTCCGCGCCTAGGGCTTGCGCGGTCAAATAGGCGTAGCTTTGCGTGCCGTCCTGGTTCTCTGAATAGTCGCTGGCCGGCTGGGGGAGGCCCAGGCAGAGATTCCCGAGGCCCACAGTGATGGAATCGCCCAGGAATTCCATGTAGAGGGGCCGGTCGGCGGGGCGGCTTTTCAATTGGCCTGTCAGTTCAATGGCGCAGAGAGTCGCTTGGCCATAAAAGCTCTCCGTCTGGCGGACGACCTGGAAGGTGTGGTCGCCTTGGGGAAGATTTTCCGCAAGGAACAGGCGGGAGCCGGTTCTATGCGCGCGCTTTTGCTCTTTTCCGTCCACGAGAACGGTATAATACAAGGTCTGTGAGGCATTTTCCTTCAAGGTCAGGCTCACGCTGCCCGCGCAGGCGGCCTGAAATTCCAGGGTGTTGGCCGACCAGTCGAAGCTGACGCCGGAGGAGACGGGGCCGCTGCGGCCCTGGATTTTCACCTTGGACAACACGGCTGTATCGGCCAGGGAGAAAACGGAGACGGCGGCGTTATTCGAGGTGGGGGCCGAGGAGACGTACCCGGAAGAAGCGGTCGTCCGATCGACGGAGGCGTTTCCACCAGCCGATGTGGAGCTGCCGGAGGGAGCGGGCGCCCGGTTTCCCGTCGTGGTTTCGATCCGGTCCGCGTCTTCGCTTTGACCGGAGGAGGTGGAAGCAGCGGTCACTTCCGCGGCGGAGGTTGATTCCGCGGCCCCGGGGGTTACATTCCAGCTCAGGCTTTCAGAGGGGGCGGGAGGCGAATTTCCGCAGGCGGCGGAAAGAAAACAGAGGACGCCGCCCAGGACGATGCCGAGGATCCGTACAGCCGATTTGTCACACGGGCACATAGTGGCCAAGTCCTTTCCGATTTGATATTCGCACGACCCGATCCGCCGGACGCGGCGTATTGGACGAAGCAAAAAACCGGCGGGGCCTCGTTTAAAAGCCCAAGCCGGTTCGCATGGTTTGTCATCGGGTGGCCACCTGCATAGTACCGCAAGAAAAGGCTGGCTGCAATCCTTCATTTTCTACTGATGGATCGTTTTCCGAAAAAGGGGGCAGGGACGCATGAGTTTAGGCGGCGGGAACCAGGTGGTTCCGCCGCAGGAAGGCGACCAGGCTGTCGGCCATGGATTGGTGCTGTTCGGCGGTGGGGTGACCGTTGCCGCCCTTGTTGGGGCCGCAGGGCAGGGGACAGACATAATAGCCCTTCTGCGGGCCGCCCAGGCTGTCCACCGCGTCGTCAGCCTCGTCCAGGTAATCGGCCATGATGCCGCCCGCTGCCCAGACAATCTTGGCCTGCGGATTCTTCTGGCGCACCTGCCGCATAAAATCCTGCATGGCCTGGGTCAGCGCCCGGGAGGAGCCGCCGGTCCACAGGTCGTTGGTGCCCAGGTTGATGACCACGATGTCCGCCTGGCGGGAAAAATCCCAGCGGGCGGTTTTGTCCCGGTAATAGCTGATATAGTCATACATGGGGGGCAGAGCGGGATTGCCGGAATCCCAGCCCTGATACGCGCCGATGCCGCTGCGGGCCAGGACACTGATATCCGCGCCCAAGGCCTGTGCGGCGTAATAGGCATAGCTTTTGGTGCCGTCCTGGTTCACCGAGTAGAAGCTGGCCGGCGCGGGAAGGCCCAGGCAGAGGTTACCCATTCCCACTGTAATGGAATCGCCCAGGAATTCCATGTAGAGGGGCCGATCGGCGGGGCGGCTTTTCAGCTGCCCTTTCAATTCAATGGAGCAGAGGGTTACCTGGCCGAAAAAGCTCTCCGTTTGGCGGACAACCTGAAAGGTATGGTCGCCTTTGGGCAGATTCTCCGCGAGAAGCAGCCGGGAACCGGAGCTGCGCGCCCGCGCCTGCTCTTTTCCGTCCACGAGGACGGTGTAATACATGGTATCCGAGGCCTTTTCCTTTAAGTTCAGGCTCACGCTGCCCTCGCAGACGGCCTGAAATTCCAGGGTGTTGGCCGACCAGTCGAAGCTGATGCCGGACGAAACGGGGCCGCTGCGGCCTTGAATTTTCACCTTGGCCAGCACAGCTTTATCGGTCAGGGAGAGAACGGACATGGCGGGCTCTTTTGGCGTGGTGACGGTAGGCGAGGAGGTGGGGGCTTCGGTCGAGGCAGTGGTTATCCGGCTGGTGGGGGTGTTCCCGCGCGTTGGCGCGGCGTTTTTGGACGACGGGGACGGCCGATTCCCCGTCGTGGAACCATCGGAAGAGGTTTGGTTCTCCGGCACGGCTACGGATTGGCTTGGGTTTTCACTTTGGTCGGAGGAGGATGCCGTTCCTGTATCCCAGCTGCTTTCCGGAGAGGAGGAAGGCGTTTTTCCGCAGGCGGTGGACAGAAAACAGAGGGCACCGCTCAAGACGATGCAGAGGATTCGCACGGCAAATTTGGCGCGTTGGTACATGCTTGACAAGTCCTTTCCTATTTTTTGTTTTGTCCACGGCTAGTTTGGAGTGCTTTTGTTTTGTATACAGTTATCTTCATTATAAAAACAAAAGAGCGCTAACTGAATGGAATATATATTACGAAAACGTGAGGAATTTTAGCTTTTTGTATGACGCTTTATTCGTTTTTGTTTTTGACTTATGGGAACCACTCCGGTATAATACTTACTGCCAAGACCTAAAAAAGCAACGGGGAGAATGAAGAATATGGATAAGAAAATGCCGAAGTTTGCCAAAAGACTGCTGGTTATCGTCCCCTGCGCCATCGCGGCGCTGATTGTTGTCGCCGGCTGTTTCGACATTGTGCCGGCCGGGTACAAGGGCGTCAAGCTGACTATGGGGGCGGTGGGCGACACCGTGCTGAATGAGGGGCTGGCGTTCAAACTGCCCTTTGCGCAGCGGATCGTGCATGTGGACGCCCGGGTCAAAAAATACACGGTGGAGGGCGAGACCTCCGCGAGCAAAGACATGCAGTCCATCACCACCAACGTGGCCGTGAACTACCGGGTGGACGGGGCCAACGTGGACGAGCTGTATAAAAATCTGAGCCTCAACTATGAGGACACCATTATCGCGCCGGCCGTGTCCGAATGCATCAAGTCGGTCACGTCCCAGTACACGGCCGAGGAGACCATCACCCGCCGCAGCGAGATTTCCTCGCAGATCAAGGATATGCTCAAGGAGCGGCTGGAGGACAAGTACATATTCGTGGACAGCCTCAACATCACCGACCTGACCTTCAGCGCGGCGTTTGATAAGGCCATCGAGGAAAAACAGGTGGCGGAGCAGAACGCCCTCAAGGCGAAGTACGATCTGGAGAGGATCAAGACCGAGGCCGAGCAGGCGGTCATCAAGGCCAAGGGCGAGGCGGAGGCCATGGAAATCAAGAACAAGGCGCTGACCGAAAGCATCATTGAGCTGGAGTTCCTGGAGAAATGGGACGGGAAGATGCCCACCTATTACGGCGGGGACGCGGATTTGCTTCTGTCTCTCAACCCGGACAAGGAAAAGGCGGCGGAATAAATACAGACAGAACCGCCGGCGGGTCATGGAATGTGGCCCGCCGGCGGTTCTGCTTGTATTTATGCGCCTTCGCAGCGCTGCTGCCGGCTGCGCATGCGGCGCCAGTTATAGAAGCCGTAGAGATCGTTGCAGAAAAACATGGCGAAGCAGACCACCATGGGCAGATACGACAGGCTGTCCATAGCGGCCAGCACCCAGAGGACGATCAGAACCAGATCGTTGGCTGCGTATGCCAGCGCGTAGGCCGGGCTGCGGCAGAACATCAGGTAGGATGCGAGAAAGCTGGTCAGGATGGACACCGTGCTGACGAGAAGGTTAGCGGTTTCGAAATAGGCGAGGATGAAGTAGAACAGGACGGTGACGATAAGGCCGAGGCCGCTCATCCAGGCGATTTGTCCGGCGGTCAGGCGGGCGACGGCCACCTCGCTTTTACCGGCCTGATACGGGTGCTTGAGCCAGGACACCACCGACATGACGGCGATGGGCGCGGTCATGCCGAGGTAGGTGATCATTTCGCCGTAGTAGCGGAACCGCAGGGAGACGGCGGCGTAGGCCAGGCTGAACACCACGGTGAGAATTTGGCCAAGGACCTCGCCCTTGGCGACGAAGATGAGGGCGGTCACGCCGATGAGGGAGGCGGCCAGAGTCAGGGGATGGCCGCCGCCGAAGAGGAAGGACAGCGTCACCATCGCCAGAGAGAACAGCCACAGGCCCCATTCGAAGCCGGTCAATTTGCGGAAAGGATTCCATGCTTGCATACGAGAAACCTCCATAAAAAATAAGCACCCGTGGCGCACATCTTCAAAGACCTAACGATGTGCGACGAATGCTTAACAGCATACACTACCCGGTGGCAGTTCCTATAATAAGAGTTCTGTGACCGTATTATATCCGAGGAAGCGGGAAAAGTCAAGGGGGAACCGGCGCGGGCTTATGCTTCCAGAATTTTGGCGCGATACAGGCCTTGCTGCTTCAGCCGCTCCGCGATGGTATACACGTCTACGCCGTCAATGGAGATACGCCGACACTCGCCGGGCGCTTTTCGGGAAAAGGTATCCCATGGCGTTACGAGATGATCGGTTTCGGTCAGCCCATAGCGCTGCAGCAGGGGGATAAAGCGACGTGGCGACGGAGAATACAAATCTGTCAGCTTGTACTTTTGAATAAATATTTCTTCATGATTGACGTGGGAGGAAACGGCAAATTGAGACATGCCGTCTTCCAGGAGGATTTGTCCGTATTCCTGCAGGATGGCGTCTATCTGATCACGCGTCTGCCCATCAAGATAGCAGACCTCATCATGCCAACCTTTTTGCTCCAGCTGTTGTTCTTCCTGTTCAGTCAGCGGCAGCTGCAGCACGAAAAACAGCGGCTCGGGAAGGCCCTGGTAAAATTCGGTAAGCAAAGGCTGCAGCTTTTCAAAGCTGATGTTGGCCTGGATCGCTCGGCCCTCGTACACTTGAAACTGTTCTTGGAATTGTTCTGGAAAGGGCAGGGTCACCCCTGGCGCGATTTGAAACATGTGCATTCCTCCATCCAGCTTATGAAAGGCTCCTTTTAACCGACTGCAGGCCTGGTGCCGCAGGCGGGACTTGTAACCCGGGCGGGTTCAACTCTCGGCGGCTCCAGCGAACATAAAGGACGCACATCCCTGACGGGACGCACGTCCTTTATGTTGGTGCCGCAGGCGGGACTTGAACCCGCATGATGTTGCCACCGAGGGATTTTAAGTCCCTTGTGTCTGCCGATTCCACCACTGCGGCGTGGGGCACACCTATCATAGACGTTTTTTCGTCCGCTGTCAAGACAGGGCGGCCGAAATATCGGCCGCCCTGTTCTAGAACGTTACCATTCGATGCCGGGACGGGCGGCCTGACCGCGCTGGTAGGGGTGGCGGACAACCCGCATTTCGGTGATGTAATCGGCCAGTTCCAGGAGTTCGGGAGAGGGATCCCGGCCGGTGAGGACCAGCTCCAGGCTGTCGGGCCGGTTCTTTACGAAGGCCAGCAGGGATTCCTCCGGCAGGATGCCGGTGTTCACCGCATCGAGCACCTCATCAAGCACCAGCAGATCCAGGCCGGACGCGGCCGATTCGCAGGCGCGCAGGAGAGACGCGTAGAAATCCCGGGCTTCCTCCCGCTCCTCCGGCGTCATGGAGAAGGTGAACGGGACATGAGGCAGGGCATCGAAAACCGTGACGCCCGGCAGGACTTTCAGCGCCGCGCATTCGCCGGAGGATCCATCCTTGAGAAACTGGGCGAAGCCGACACGAAGGCCGTGGCCCGCGGCCCGCAGGCAGAGACCCGCGGCGGCGGTGGTTTTCCCCTTGCCGCCGCCATGATAGATATGCAGCAATCCAGCGCGCATGATGCAACCGTTCCTTTCGTTATGGGGGGCTCAGCGGCCGAGGGCGGCCAGCGCCCGGTCGGGAACATTGGTGATGATGCCGTCCACCTCAAGGGCGATGGCTTTTTCGATGGCCTCGGGGGCGTCCACCGTCCAGGCGTTGATGAGAATGCCCCGTTCGCGGCAGGCGGCCACTATCGCGGGGGTCAGGCCGCCCAGCTCCGGATGGATAGCGTCGGCGTGACAGCGTTCCACGAGGGCGAGGGTTTCCTCCACGGAATAATGCTCGCCATAGAGCAGGCCGAGGCGCAGGTCGGGATGCAGCTCCTTCAGCCGGCGGCCCCAGCCGTGCCAGAAGGTGGAGATGATGGTGCGCTCGACGCAGCCGAACTTGGCGATATTGGCGTAGAGGAGGTGGAGGGCCTCGTCCAGATCCTGGCCGGCGGCCAAGGGGCCTTTCAGCTCGATGTTGACCACGTCCATATGGTGGGTCAGCTCCAGCAGTTCGTCCAGGGTGGGGATGGGGGTGCCGGCGAATTTCGGGTTGAATTTCACGCCGAAATCGAAGGCTTTCAGCTCGGCCATGGTCATGTCCTGGATATGGCCGGCGCCGGTGGAGGTACGGCTGATGTCATCGTCGTGGCAGACGGCGTACTGCTTGTCGGCGGTCAGATGGACGTCGGTTTCGAAGCCGTCGGCGTGCATATCCAGCGCGAGCTGGAAGGCGGGCAGGGTGTTTTCCGGCGCGTATGCACTCGCGCCGCGGTGGGCTTGAACCTGAATCATGCGATGACCCCTTTTCTGCACAAGATATGTCTCATTATACAACCGGGCCGCGGGGGATGACAAGCCTGAATCGACGGGGTCTCGTTTGAATTTTCTATAGGGCGATAAAAAACAGGAATAGTAATAGGGGAAATTCGATTCTTTACGGGATACTATCCCGTGTAGTATACTGTTAGACAGAAAACGAGATTGCCGGAAAGGAATGGGCGCGGCCATGAGTGAAAAACGGGCGGGCAAGGTCGTCAGCGTGACGGACATCGGCTCCAATTTTGTGCGCATGGGGGTATATCAGGCGGGCAAGGGAGGCGTACAGCGGTTGGACTATCTGGAAGTTCCGCTGCGGCTGGGGCACGAGGTATTCGCCACCGGCCGGATCAGCGTCTCCACGGTGCGGCAGCTGTCCTCCATTTTGCGGGGATACGCCCAGGTGATGAGGGAATACGGGGTCACCGAATACCGGGCCATCGCCACCACGGCCATGAGGGAAGCGAAAAACCGGGCCTATGTGCTCGATCAGCTGCGGATACAGAACAATCTGGTGGTGGAGGTGCTGGAGGACGGAGAGGAAAGCTCCCTGGTGTACAGCGCGCTGTGCCGCTCGCCGCTGCTGCGGGAGGAATCGCTGCTGTCCTACGTGGGGACGGGCAGCGTGGGGCTGGCGGTCTGGCGGCAGGGGGCCGTGGATCTTAGCTGCAATCTAACCATCGGGTTCCTCAAGCTCAGCGAAATGCTGCGGGGCCAGGAGGAGCTGACGGCCCGGTTCTACAGGGTGCTGGAGGAATATGTGGAGAACTATTTCCAGCGGGTGGCCCTGCGGCTGGATGGGCAGACCTTTTCGCGCATTCTGCTGTCTGGGCGGCAGCTGGATTCCATCGCGGCCCTATGCGGCGGCCGAGAGGAGAAGGGGGCGCTGGTGGTGGAACGCCGCCAGCTCGAGGAAATGTATGCCCTGCTCAAGGGGATGAACGCCTCCACGGTGGCCCGGGAAATGCAGCTAAGCGAGGAGGTGGCGGACCAAATCGCGCCCATGCTGGCCATTTACCGGCGGATGTTGGATATTACCCAGGCGAAAAAGCTGGTGGCGCCGCCGGTCAACCTGATGGAAATCCTGGCCGCCCAGCTGCTGCTTCCGGCGGAAAAGGCCGCCTTCGAGCAGGCGCAGCGGGCGGGGGCCGTGGCCTCCAGCCGCCGGCTGGCCCTGCGGGAGGGGGCGGACGCCGCCCATGCCGAGAGGGTGCGCAGCGTCAGCGTCCTGCTGTTCGGCAAGCTCAAAAAGCTCCACGGCATCAACGCGAAACGGCTGGTCCTGCTGGAATGCGCGGCGCTGCTGCACGAACTGGGGCACCGGGCCAACGTCAAAGACGAGGCGCAGGCGGCCTATGATTTGATCAAATCCTCTTACATTTACGGACTGGATGACGAGGAGACCATGTTGGTGGCGGAAATCGCCCGGTATGGCAACCCTCACCGGACGCCCGACGCGGATCGGCCCCTGCCCGAAAAGCAGCGGCTGCTTGTCGACAAGCTGGCGGCCATCATGGGCCTGGCGGACGCCCTGGATATCACCCGGAAGGGGCGGATAAGCGACCTGAAGGTGCGCCTGGAGGAGGATAAGCTGGCGGTAACCGCCGCGGCCCGGGACGATCTGCTGCTGGAGAAGTGGGCGTTCCAGGAGGGGGGCGCGTTCTTTGAGGACGCGTTCGGCATCCGGCCGGTACTGACGCACAAGAGTCTGCTGCTGTGACAGCGTGACGGGAAGGAGCGGGAATACGCATATGAAAACCGAGAAAAAGGGACCGGGCGTCCCGTATATCAACCGAGAGCTCAGCTGGCTGGACTTCAACGCGCGGGTGCTGGAGGAGGCCTACGAAAAGGAGAATCCGCCGCTGGAGCGATGCAAATTCCTGGGAATCACGGCCTCCAATCTGGACGAATTTTTCATGGTGCGGGTGGCCGGCGTCAAGGAGCAGGTGCGCTCCGGGTACAAGGAGACGGATCCCGCCGGGCTGACGCCCGACCGGCAGCTGCGGCTGCTGGCGGAGAAGATCCACGCCTTTGTGGAGAAGCAGTACAGCTGCCTGACCCGCTCGCTGCTGCCCCTGCTGCGGCAGAACGGGATCGCCCTGCTCAAGGGGGACGACCTGACCGCCGAGCAGGAGCGGTTTGCGGACGATTATTTCGAAAACGTGCTGTTCCCGGTGCTGACGCCGCTGGCGGTGGATCGCAGCCGGCCCTTTCCGATGCTGTCCAACAAGAGCCTGAACCTGGGCGTCCGGCTGCGCAAGGAAGGGGAAACGGCCTTTGCGGTGGTGCAGGTGCCGGCCATCCTGCCCCGGCTGGTGGAGGCGCCGGCGGAGGAGGGACGGGCGTTCCTGCTGCTGGAGAGCCTCATTGCCCGGCATTTCGGGGATTTGTTCGAGCTGCACGACATTGTGGCGTACACGGCGTTCCGGGTGACCCGGAATTCCGACCTGGACATCGACGAGGAGTCGGAGGATCTGCTCATCGAAATCCAGGAATCGATTAAGAAGCGAAAGCGGGGGCGGCCGGTGCGCCTGGAGCTGTCCCGTCACTGCGACGCCGAGCTCAAGGAGTTCCTCACCGAGATGCTGGAGGTGGAGGAGTCCGAAATTTACGAGACGGCGGGGCCGCTGGATCTGACCTTCTGTTTCCGGCTCAGCGGGCTGGACGACCGGCTGCGCCTGCCGCCCATCGTGCCGGCGGCCCCGGCGGATTTCTTCGGGTACGACGACATGTTCGAGGCCATCCGGGAGGGGGATCGGTTCGTCCATCACCCCTATGAGAGCTTCGACTGCGTGGTGGATTTCGTGCGGGCGGCGGCAGAGGACCCGAATGTCTTGGCCATCAAGCAGACCCTGTACCGGGTCAGCGGCCATTCCCCTATCATCGCCGCCTTGATGCGGGCCGCTGACAACGGCAAGCAGGTGACGGTGCTGGTGGAGCTTAAGGCGCGGTTCGACGAGGAGAACAACATTCACTGGGCCCTCAAGCTGGAGGAAGCGGGGTGCCATGTGATTTACGGGCTGGCGGGGCTGAAAACCCATTGCAAGATTCTGCTGGTGGTGCGCCGAGAGGAGGACGGGCTGCGGCGGTACGTCCATCTGGGGACAGGCAACTACAACGACAGCACTGCCCGGCAGTACACCGACATGGGGATGTTCACCTGCAGGGAGAGCTTTGGGGCGGACGCGTCCTCTCTGTTCAACGTGCTCACCGGGTATTCCCGGCCGCCCCGGTACAACCGTTTCATCACGGCGCCGGACAACATGCGGCCCTTCTTCGAGCGGATGATCGATCAGGAGACGGCCAACGCGGAGCAGGGGCTGCCCAGCGGCATTTTCGCAAAGGTAAATTCCCTGGTGGATCCGGACATCATCGCGCGGCTGTACCGCGCGTCCCAGGCGGGGGTGCCGATTACGCTGGTGGTGCGGGGGATCTGCTGCCTGGTGGCCGGGCTGCCGGGGGTGAGCGAGACCGTCACGGTGTACAGCGTGGTGGGGCAGCTGCTCGAGCACAGCCGGATTTTCCGCTTTGAAAACGGGGGAAGCCCGCGGCTGTATCTGGGCAGCGCCGACTGGATGCAGCGCAACCTGGATCGGCGGGTGGAGCTGGTGTTCCCGGTGGAGGACGAGGGCATTGTCCGCCGGGTGGAGGAGGTCATCTCTCTGACCACCGAGGACACGGTCAACGCCCGAGTGCAGCTGCCGGACGGAAGCTATGAGCTGCAGGATCGGCGGGGACGGCCCGTGCTTAACTGCCAGACCGAGCTGGCCGCGCGGGCGCGCCGGGCACTCCAGCAAAAGGAGAAGAACATTAACGAAGGATTAATATAACGAATGTTAATTAAAATGAGGATTCGGGAACCGTTTCGATTTCTGCGAAAAGGGATGTTATAATTATGAAAAAAGTGGGGATATTAACCAGCGGCGGCGATTGTCAGGGATTGAATGCGGCGATCCGCGGCGTGGCCAAGGCGTTGTATGAGGCGTTCGACGAGGTGGAGATTTACGGGATCCTGGAGGGCTACAAGGGGCTGATCGAGGGAAACTGGCGGAGGATGAAGCCGGAGGATTTTTCCGGGATTCTGACGCTGGGCGGCACGGTGCTGGGCACCTCCCGGCGGCCCTTCAAGCTCATGCGGGTCATCGAGGACGACAGCGTCGACAAGGTGGCGGCCATGAAAAAGACGGTGGCGGATTTGGGGCTCGACTGCCTGGCGATTCTGGGCGGGAACGGCACCCACAAGACGGCCAACCTCCTGCGGGAGGAAGGGGTGCATGTGGTGACGCTGCCCAAGACCATCGACAACGATTTGTGGGGCACCGACATGACCTTCGGGTTTCAAAGTGCGGTGGACATCGCCACCCAGGTCATCGACTGCATCCACACCACCGCCACCTCCCACGGGCGGGTGTTCATCGTGGAGGTCATGGGCCACAAGGTGGGGTGGCTGACCCTGCACGCGGGCATCGCGGGCGGCGCAGACATCGTGCTGCTGCCGGAAATCCCCTACGACATCCAGAAGGTGGGCAAGGCCTTGGACAAGCGGAGGCGGCAGGGCAAAACCTTCTCCATCCTGGCGGTGGCGGAGGGCGCCCTGTCCAAGGAAGAGGCGAAGCTGGGCAAAAAGGCGCTGGCGGCCAAGCGGGCGGCGGAAGGGGATCCGTCCATCGCCTACCGGATCGCCAAGGAGCTGGAGCCCTTTGTAGGCACGGAGACACGGGTATGCGTACCGGGGCATTTCCAGAGGGGCGGCAGCCCCTGCGCCTACGATCGGGTGCTGGCCACCCGGCTGGGCGCGGCGGCGGCGCGGCTGATCGCCGAGGAAAAATACGGGTACATGTGCGCCGTCATCCATGATGAAATCGTGCCCGTTCCCTTAGAAGAGGTGGCCGGCAAGCTCAAGAAGGTGCCGGCGGACTGCCCGGCCATTCAGGCGGCCAAGGAAATCGGGATGAGCTTCGGTAATTGATTTTCAGCGCTTATGCCCGCACGATAACGGAATTTTTGTGAAAAACAGAAATTGTTTTCCATTCGGCACGGATTTACTGGACAGACGGCTGTTTGTCCGGAGAAAAACGGCAGCGAAGGAATAAATACCAAGGGATAGCAGCATTTTATGTTTGATTTTTTCCCTTTTGGTGATATAATAGGAATGTTAAAATTCCGGAGGAGTGGGGCCGATTGGAAAAATATAGAGTATATGGCGGCCATCGGCTGGTCGGCGACGTGGAAATCAGCGGCGCCAAGAACGCGGTGGTGGCCATTCTTCCTGCTGTGATCCTTGCCGACGGCGTCTGCCGTATTGAAAATATACCGAACATTATGGATGTGGCTACATCCCTTGAAATTCTGTCTTCCATCGGCGCGCAGGTGCGCCGGCTGAATAAAAACACGGTGGAGATCGATCCCCGGCCGATTTCCACTCATGTGGTGCCGCACGATTTGGCGCGGCACATGCGGGCTTCTTATTATTTCATCGGCGCGCTGCTGGGCCGGTTCGGCACGGCGCGGGTTTCCATGCCGGGCGGCTGCTATTTCGGCGTGCGGCCCATCGATCAGCATCTGAAGGGCTTCACGGCGCTGGGAGCGACGGTGGCGCCCATGGAGCATGGCATGATCGATGTAGTGGCCGAGCGTTTGGTGGGCAACTCCATTTATCTCGACATGGTGTCGGTGGGCGCGACGGTCAACATCATGCTGGCCGCCGTGAAGGCCCGGGGAATTACGGTCATTGAAAACGCGGCCAAGGAGCCGCATATCGTGGATCTCGCCAACTTTTTGAACTCCATGGGCGCGGATGTGCGGGGCGCGGGCACCGACGTCATCAAGGTGCGGGGCGTGGAGCATCTCTACGGCGCGTCCTATTCCATCATCCCCGATCAAATCGAGGCGGGGACCTATATGGCGGCGGCCATGGCCACCGGCGGCGACATCGTGGTGCGCAACGTCATCCCGAAGCATCTCGAATCCATCACCGCGAAGCTGATGGAAATGGGGGCCGTGGTGGAGGAATACGACGACGCGGTGCGGGTGCGCCGGGACGGGCCGATCCTCCACTGCAACGTCAAGACCATGCCGCATCCCGGATTCCCTACCGATATGCAGCCGCAGATTGGCGCATTGCTGACCATGGCGGAGGGCACGAGCATTGTCACCGAGGGCATCTGGGACAACCGGTTCCGGTATGTGGACGAGCTGCGGCGCATGGGCGCGCAGGTGCAGGTGGACGGCAAGGTCGCCGTGTTCCAGGGCATCGATCAGCTGACGGCGGCCCCGGTCAAGGCGGTGGATCTGCGGGCGGGCGCGGCGATGGTGATCGCCGGGCTGGCGGCCAGAGGCTGCACCGAAATCGAAGAAATCCAGTATATCGAGCGCGGCTACGAGGATATCGTGGAGAAGCTGCAGAGCCTGGGAGCGGATATCCGGCAGGTAACCATTCCCGACACGGTACTGCGGCAGGCGCTTTAAGAGGTTGAGGTAAATACATGGCGCGTTATTGTCCCCTATTCAGCGGCAGCAGCGGCAACTGCTGCTACATAGGTTCCGCCGCGGGCGGGGTCCTGGTGGATGCCGGGGTGAGCGCGAGACGGATCGAAACCGCCCTGCGGGAGCGGGAGATCGATCCCGGTAGCATCCGGGCCATCTGCGTCACCCACGAGCACAGCGATCACGTGGCGGGGCTGCGGGTGCTGACCCGGCGGTACGGGATGCCGGTCTTTGCCTCCCGGGGAACGCTTGAGGAGCTTTTGCACGCCGGTATTTTGGGGGAGCGGGACGCCTTCGCCGTCATCGACGAGGAGGGCATCGAGGTGGCGGACATGGAAATCACCGCGTTTCCAACGCCCCACGACAGCGCCGAAAGCCTGGGGTTCCGGATACATACTGCCGACGACCGGCGGATTGCGGTGGCCACCGACATGGGCTATATGACGCCGGTGGTGCGTAAGGCGCTGCGCGGCTGCGACCTGGTGCACATCGAGTCCAATCACGATATCCGCATGCTGGAAAACGGGCCCTATCCCTATTTCTTGAAAAAGCGGATACTGGCCAAGACAGGTCATCTGTCCAACGAGGCGTGTGCCGCCGAGCTGCCGCAGTTCGCGCAGGAGGGGACGACGCGGTTCGTGCTGGCCCATCTCAGCGCGGAGAACAATCTGCCGGATTTGGCATACGTCACCTCGCAGGCGGCGCTGCAGGAAGCGGGGCTGCGGGCCGGGGTGGATTTTCTTCTCCAGGTAGCGGAACGGGTATCCACCGAAAAAGTGACGGTATTTTAACGAATGTTAATTGTATAGGTTGTTGCTGTGAGACATATATCGCTGCTCTGTGTGGGCAAACTGAAGGAAGCCTATTGGCGGGACGCCTGTGCCGAATATGGAAAGCGGCTGTCGGCCTTCTGCCGCCTGACGGTGACGGAGGTGGAGGAGGAGCGGCTGCCGGAGAATCCCTCCGCCGCGCAAATCGCGCGGGCGGTGCAAGAAGAGGGGCGCCGGTTGCTGGCTAAGGTGCCCGCCGGCGCGGCGGTGATCGCCTGGTGTATCGAGGGGAAAGAGTTGGATTCGCCGGCGTTTTCCGAAACGCTGGACAAGCTGGCGGTGGACGGGGTGAACGCGGCGGCGCTGGTCATCGGCGGCTCTTGGGGCTTGTCCGACGACGTGAAGAAGGCTGCGCGGCTGCGGCTTTCCATGTCGCCCATGACCTTCCCGCACCAGCTGGCCCGGGTAATGGTACTCGAGCAGCTCTATCGGGCCATGCAGATTTCCCAAGGAGGGAAATATCATAAATAGAATCACGGCGGCTGATACCGCAAGAGGTTACGAACGGGGGTTATGCCCCCGTTTTGTTATTGTAGGGGGAAACCCGACGCGGTATTGTCAGGCGGATTGCCTGCGTTTGGCATCGGCCTTGTTTTGAAGGTATGGCCGACCGGGGAATGAACGGACGGCGGTGGGACAGACTAACGGAGAAGCAGCCCGTTCCAGCCAAGCGTATCCAGCGGGCCGGGGAACGGCCGCCTACAAAGAAGTTCGAGGGACGGGATCCCTGACAAAACGGCGACAATTCCGGTTCGGCCGCGGCACAGGTTTGGCGATCTTTCTATGGCGGGAAAAGGGGAAATATGGTACACTATTTTCGTTGCCGCGACAGTTAGGTAAGCGGCTTTTCTTTCCACTTAGCTGACTATACATCTCCTGGAGGTGGCCCATTTGTCCCTAAAGCCTTTCGGACCCTTTCTCAAACCCTACCGCGTCTATTGCATTCTCGGCCCGGCGGCCAAGCTGGCGGAGGCGGTGCTCGAGCTGTATCTGCCGCTGCTGATGGCCAAGGTGATCGACGACGGCATCGCCAAGGGAGATACGGGATATATCCTGAAAATGGGCGGCGTGATGCTGGGTATCGTGACAGTGGGGCTGCTGTGCGCCCTGGTGTGTCAATACGTGGCCTCCGTCACCTCCCAGGGCTTTGGCACCGGTCTGCGCCACGCGGTGTTCCGCCGGATTACATCCCTGTCCCACGCGGAGCTGGACGCCTTCGGCACCCCGTCCCTCATCAACCGGGTGACCAGCGACGTCAATCAGCTCCAGTACGCGGTGGCCATGCTGATCCGGCTGGTGATCCGCGCGCCGTTTTTGTGCGTGGGTGGGATCGTCATGGCCATGACCATCGATCTGCGGCTGTCACTGGTGATTATCGTGGCTATCCCGCTGTTCGTGCTGATTATCACCCTGGTGATGCGTAAGACGGTGCCGCTGTACCGCACGGTACAGGGCCGGCTGGATAAGCTGACCCGGGTGCTGCGGGAAAATCTGTCGGGCGTGCGGGTGATCCGCGCGTTTGCCCGTACGGACAAGGAGCAGAAGCGGTTCGACGGCGCGACGGAGGAACACACCGCCGCCTCCATCCGGGTCGGAAAGCTGGCGGCGCTGCTCAATCCCGGCACCCAGCTGATCATGAACCTGGCCATTCTGGCCATCGTGTGGTTCGGCGGGCTGCGGGTGGAGGCCGGGGGCATGACCACCGGCGAAATCATCGCGTTTATCAATTATGTTAACCAAATTCTGCTGGCGCTGCTGGTGGTGGCTAACCTGGTGGGCACCTTCACCAAGGCCTATGCCTCCGCCGGACGGGTGCTGGAGGTGCTGGGAGCGGAGCCGTCCATCCAGGAGGAAGAGGGCGGCGAGACGCAGGGTGTCCCGGGGACGCCGGCAGTGGAGTTCCGGCATGTGGATTTTTCTTACGGCGGCGACCGGGTATTGACCGACATCTCCTTTTCGGCGCCCAGAGGGGCCATGGTGGGCATTTTGGGCGGCACTGGCTCGGGCAAATCCACGCTGATGCATCTGCTGATGCGGTTCTACGACGTCGAGGCGGGGGCCGTGCTGGTGGAAGGCCGGGACGTGCGGGAGTATGCGCCCGACGCGCTGCGGCATAAGGTGGGGCTGGTGCCGCAGAAGGCGGAGCTGTTCTCCGGCACCATCGCGGACAACATCCGCTGGGGCGACCCGCAGGCCGACGATCAGGCGGTGCGGGACGCTGCCGTCATGGCTCAGGCCGATGAATTCATCCGCCGGCAGAAGGACGGCTATCAATCCCTGGTGGAGCGGGGCGGAACCAATCTGTCCGGCGGGCAGAAGCAGCGGCTGACCATCGCCAGGGCGCTGGTGCGCCGGCCCGCCATCCTGGTGCTGGATGATTCCTCCAGCGCGCTGGATTATGCCACCGACGCGGCGCTGCGCCGGGCCATCCGGGAGGGCACCGAGGGGATGACCGTATTCATGGTCTCCCAGCGGGTCAGTGCCGTCAAGCAGGCGGATCTCATCCTGATGCTGGACGACGGCGAGCTGGCGGGGGCGGGCAGTCACGAGGAGCTGCTGGCCACCTGCGAGGCTTACCGGGAAATCTGCGAGTCGCAGGAGAAAGGAGGCGACGGCCGATGAAAACCGACAAGCCGCGCACCATGCGGCGCCTGCTCGGCTATGTGGGGCGGCACAAGGCGGCTCTGGCGGGTGTGTTTGTGTTCGCGCTCATCGGCAACACGTCGCTGCTGCTGGCCCCCAAGCTGATTGGGCGGGCTATCGACCTTATCCTGCCGGGGACGGGGGGCGGCTATCTGGCCGCTCTGCTGAAAACGCTGGCGGTCATCGGCGTGCTGTACCTGGCCGGCTCCCTGTTCAACTGGCTGACGGCCCTGTGTGCCAATCTGGTGGCCAACCGGACAGTGCGGGCCCTGCGGGTGGATTTGTTCGGCAAGTTGGGGCGGCTGCCGCTGCAATACTACGACACCCATTCCCATGGCGACATGATGAGCCGGTTCACCAACGACATCGATGCCATCTCCGACGGGCTGAACCAGGGGATCGTCCAGCTGGTGTCCGGCGTGATGACGGTGCTGCTGTCCCTGGCGTTCATGCTGTCCCTCAATCCCATGGTCACGCTGGTGGCGGTGTTCGTCACGCCGCTCTGCTTCCTGGTGGGCTTTGCCATCACCAAATACGGCAGCCGCCGTTTTAAGGAGCAGAGCCGCACGCTGGGGCGGCTTAACGGCTACGCGGAGGAGCTGATAAGCGGGCAGAGGACGGTCAAGGCCTTCGGCTATGAGGACCGGGCGGTGGACGGGTTCGACGCCATCAACGCCGAACTGTACCAATGTGGATACCGGGCGCAGTTCGCTTCCGCCCTGGTCAACCCTTCCACCCGGTTTGTCAACAATGTGGCTTACGTGCTGGTGGGGGTGTTCGGCATCCTGGCGGTGCTGAAAAACGCCCTGACCCCCGGCGGGGTAGCCAGCTTTTTGACCTATACGGCGCAGTTTTCCAAGCCCTTCAATGAGATAACGGCCATCACCATGCAGCTGCAGCTGGCCATGGCCTCCGCCCGGCGGGTGTTCGCCGTGCTGGACGGGGAGGAGCAACGGCCCGAGCCGGCCGACGCGGCGCGGCTGGAGGCGGCGGAGGGCTCCGTGGCTTTCGAGCACGTACGCTTCGCCTACCAGCCGGAACGGCCGCTGATCACCGATTTCAACCTCACGGTGAAGCCGGGGATGACGGTGGCTATCGTGGGACCCACGGGGGCGGGAAAGACCACCCTGGTCAACCTGCTGATGCGGTTCTATGAGGTGGACGATGGCCGCATCAAGGTGGAAGGACAGGATATCACCGGGGTGACCCGGGACAGCCTGCGGCGCAGCTTCGGCATGGTACTGCAGGACACCTGGCTGTTTGCCGGCACCATCCGGGAAAACATCGCCTATGGCAAGCCGGACGCCACCGACGAGGAAATCGAAGCGGCGGCCAGGGCCGCCCATGCGCACAGTTTCATCCGCCGGCTGCCCGACGGCTACGGCACCCTAATCGCGGAGGACGGGGGCAACCTGTCCCAGGGGCAGAAGCAGCTGCTGACCATTGCGCGGGCCATGCTGCTGGATTCGCCCATGCTGATCCTGGACGAGGCCACCAGCTCGGTGGATATTCTCACCGAGATGCGGATTCAGAAGGCCTTCCGGAAGATGCGGGAGGGGAAAACCGCCTTTATTATCGCCCACCGGCTGTCCACCATCCGGGATGCGGATCTCATCCTGGTGCTGGACAAGGGCGACGTGGTGGAGCAGGGAACCCACGGCGAGCTGCTGGAAAAAGGCGGGTTTTACGCCAGTCTGTATAATTCCCAGTTCGCGGGGGAAGAAGCCTGAAAAAACGCCCGGAGGTAAGATTACCTCCGGGCGTCTGTTTGTTTATATAGTCCCGCTGTGCCGTATCGCGACTTGCATAACCTGCTACTAATAAGTCAAGCAGGTGGGCGCCGCCCAGGACGTTCCGACTCCCTTCTTCCCGCCGAAGCGGGGAGGTCTGTCATCCGGCCCCGGAGCTAGGCTCCCGAAGTCCAAGTGTAGTAGGGTTAAAAAGCCGCAGTCCGCGCACACAGCAGGAGGGCGGACGATGGAATCAGTTAAGAGGCTCCTCGTCTGCCGGGGATTCCAGTTCCTCGACCTCGTACAGGTCGGACAGGCGTTCCTCGAAGATTTCGGCGATCTCATCGAACACGGCGTCGTCTTCGATGGGCACCAGCAGATCCTCGCCGTTTTCCTCCGCCACTTCCAAAATAATCAGCTCGCCGTCGTCGTTGACGGATTCGTCCGCATCGTCATAGACGGGAAGAAGGGCCACATACCGCCCGTCGTCCGTCTCGATGGCGTCCAGCAGTTCGAACTGGTGCTCGTTTCCTTCGTCGTCCAGGACGGTTACCAAATCCGCGCCGTATTCATCCGACATAGTCTTTCTCCCATCCGCAGCGGTCCCGCCGGGGGACACGTTCGTTCAATTTTACGTACCGGCGGGTTTGCCCGCAGGACGTTACCACCATTTTACCCTGTAAACCGGGTTTCGTCAAGAGTAGGAGATTGGAATTTTCAATAAGTTAATAATTCCACTTTTCATCTTTTATTCACAAATAATATATTGACAATTCACAAATGAAGTGCTATACTACAATCAGCGAAAGGGAACAGAGAAGAACCTCACAGGGTGAGGAACCTGAGCCTGATCGTGAAGGCGAAAGAAAGGGGTGAGTCCCATGCACAGCGATTCAGAAGCACAGCAGATTGCCTGCGCGGGGCGGAACCCGCAGCAGGCGGAACAGCGGATCGACCCTGCATAGAGGCCATACCGGGAAGGAAAGCATGCGCATTCCGGCAAACAGGCAAGCAAAATCCATACTTGCAGCCTGCCGCGTTTTGCAGCATCTCCATCCAAATCAATCGGTGTATCAAAAATACCTCTTGGCGACGTTCGGTGTTCCGGCGCGAAAAGCGCCAGCGATGAGAGGATGACGGCCCGCGTTCCAGTGTTGCGGAGCGTGTTCCACCAGGGCCGGTGACTAAAGTATCCCCATCGTACAAGTAAATATGCGCAAGGTCCTGACTGGCTTTCCCGGAGGGAAAGGCCGATACCAATGATTTCTTCATATAAAATAGCGTGACCAATCTTCCCGGGAGGCAAAACCTCCGTATCGTGGCAGGCTATGAAATACTCTTTCCAGAACGGGATTCGAAACCTTGATTCCAGATGTTTGATGCCGAGGAAGCGGCATAAGGGAAAGTCAAAAAGGTGAGTCCAATGCCTTAAACAACATGTCACTTGGAACCATGCCTAGGCGATGCCCTATAGCGAGTTTGTCAGCCGTGGATGTCACGCGGGGGGACCGGAACGGGTGCCCGCCGAAAACTGCATAAGAAAGGTGAGTCCCATGGGCTAAACGCTTCCGCAAGGAGCAAACTTCGCATAGAACCGACTGCCGGCATATTTCACGCGGGGCCATCCCGCGGGAAAAGGTGAGTCCCATGGATTAAGAAATCCAACCCTTTGAGGTTGAGAAATCCTAAAAAACTGGAAAAGGTGAGTCCCATGGTGTAAAATGGCAGCGTATCCCGTAAAGACAGGGGAGTACGCTTCTTGAGAACGGGCATATCCGAAGAATGCCGTTCTTTGGTCGGCGGGGGCGCCGAACGGATGCGTCGGCAAATGACTGGACGTGTCCGAGCTGCTTCTTACAAAGGAGGATCATGATCACACCATTTCGATAACCTCCTCTGCCGTGTTGTGCAGAGGAGGTTATTGTATTATACCGCCCTCTGGGTAAACCGTATACAAAAAGGCTGTGGAATTACGGTCATAGCCTTTTTGGAGAAATCGGAGCGACAGCTTCGATTTCTGGAATGCGGCACACCGCACTTCCGATTCTCCGTTAAGTCTATGCCGCATTAGCCAAAGCCCCGTAAGGATGTTTTTTGAAAGGGATACGGTGTAACCCCGTTTTCGGGGTTGCACCGTTTTCTCTATTAGGCTGTAAGCCTGTATTCCTGCGGGTTTGCCTGTATTTTCTCCATTAGGCTTTTGATCTCGTCCTCTGTGGGAATGTCAATCAGTCCGATGGCTGTGAAGTAGATGTCCACCTTCACAGAGCAGTGACCGCTTG